>Ga0181523_10000928_pt1 | contig 32476 bp, 26 predicted proteins | sample PEATcosm2014_Bin_43_FD_119752 | JGI IMG/M metagenome (GOLD analysis project Ga0181523, IMG submission 119752) | Peatland microbial communities from MTU Mesocosm Facility, Houghton, MI, USA - PEATcosm2014_Bin05_30_metaG | ecosystem: Environmental > Terrestrial > Soil > Wetlands > Peat | place... | reverse complement strand
TCCACGTCCAAGCCTCGCCGTGCGCATTGCCACGCAGCCTCGGACCCGGCCAGTCCCGCTCCGACAATACGAATACAGTTTTTCATCGGGTCATGGCCGCTCAACTTGCGGTGTTGTCGGAACTCTCCGGAGATTGAGCTTGTATGCGAGCGCCAGCCCGCCGACCGCGCCAAGCACTCCTCCGCCTAGCAGTGCTACCAAGTATCCGCCCACAGCCAGCAATCCTGAATGCCAAAACAGTTGCGGATATTTGCCCGCGGCAAGCAGAACCATTGTCGAGCAAAGAAATGAAAGGAACGTGAACCCACTAGACGCAAGCAGGATATACAACGAAAGGCTTCTAAGCTTCGTGAAACAGAATAAAACCGCTCCCACCAGGAGGCAGAGTATCCACACCGGAGCAATAAAGAAAAAAGGCATACGTAGAGCCTATTCTGGCGCCCCGCGCATTTTCCGCGGAGGGTGAATCCTCTCGTTCCGCTCCAGCATTTCGATAAACTCCCGAATCTTCCGGGCTCGCGTCTCCGCCTTCTTCACCGTCTGAATTCTAAACAGCACGGCGTACCGGTTCGCACCGTCGAGAGATTGAAAAAACTCCCGGGCCCGCGGACTAGCATCCAACGCGACCTGCAAATCCTCGGGAACCTTGGCGGCTTTCGGCGATTCATACGCCGCGTCCCACCTTCCAGCTGTCTTGGCGGCCTCGATGGCTTCGAAGCCCGCGGCTTTCATCCGGCCACTTGCGATCAAAGCAACTGCTTTGTCGCGATTGATCTTCGACCACACACTGTCCGGCGATCGTGCGAGGAACCGTTGCAGCCACGCCTGCTCGCTCTCTCCACGCTTTTGACCGTCAATCCAGCCATAACACAAGGCCACTTCCAGCGCTTCCCCGTACGTCACCGATCGCAGGGCCGACCCCTTCTTCGCCAGCCGCAACCACAAACCCTCGGAGTTGCGATGCTTCTCCTCCAGCCATTCCGCCCAAGCGGCCTGAGTGGCAAAACAACGCACTGGGCCGCTCGCATTGGCGGTCTTTGTTTTCACTGCGCCTTCTCCGCCAGGCGCCGCAGAGCTTCATCGGTGAGAAGCACCGGCCGCCACTGATCGCGGAATGTCGCTCCAAGTTCCTTGTACAGTTCGATCGCCGGAGCGTTCCAATTGAGCACTTCCCAATGTATGCCGTAACAGTGCTCGTCGACCGCAATGCGCGCGACCGCAGCCAACAGCGCCTTCCCGATGCCACGACGGCGAAAGGCTTTGCGCACAAACAGATCTTCCAGAAACAGTCCGCGTCCTGCCCATGTCGAATAGTATCCAAAGAAGAAGGCGTATCCCGCAGGCTGCCCGCCCCACTCGGCGATCAGGGCGCGAAAACGCGGGTGCTCTCCGAATCCATCCCGAGCCAGATCTTCCTCGCGGATGGTCACTTGGTCGAGCCACCCGTCATACTCCGCCAACTCGCGAATCATGGTCCGGAGCAGCGCAGCATCACGAACCGTTGCAGAACGAATGTGGAGTGGCAGGATCAGAACTCCTCAGTGGCAGATCAGTGCAGAACGGGCGTGGCATCCGTCCCAACACACACCCAGGTTCCCTTCTTCAGCAGCCAGGTGTCAACAAAGCGTTCACGCCGGGTATAAGGCTTGCCGCCTTCGACCCCTTTCACGCGCATGACACCGGTCGCGATCGCCACATTTCCGAACACATGCACACTGAAAGACTCGGGCGCGACTTGCTGCTGCTGCGCCGTGGGTTGCGGCGTAGACGATGTCACACTCGCGAGAAATTCTTCCTTGGACTGCACCGAGCCGTCGTCGTTCACCAGCACGATCCCATCGTCGAGAAGGGAATTCAGCGCCCTCGTGTCTCCGGATTTGTACGCCTGGTTCCACGACTGCTCGAGGGCGACAATCTTCGACTTCGTGGCCGCATCGGAATCGGTTTGCGCCAAGGCGCCCACCGCGGTTGCCCAGACGGTTGAACAGACTATGATGATTGCAATAAACGCCCGCCTCATGAACCCTCCCGCTATGTCGTCCAATGAAACCTCTACTTCGCCTCAGTGTATGATCTGCGTCGACTGACTTGCCACAACCGGCTGGCCCACTCGCCGTAAACGTGCGCCGTTTAATAGATACTCACGAATGAGCCCTAGCTTTCGCACTCCAAAGAGCACGGCTGCGGTGTGACAAGTATCTATACTATCGGGTCGGGCAGCGCAGGCGGAGATTTCCTGGTTCCTCGACCGAGACACTCAGGAAACGCTCAAGAATATTGCGAGACGATACGAACCACGAACCGCGAACCGGCGAGAACGGGCAACGCCCTTCACTGTGCTGTCAGGGCGGGGCGGCGGCCGCAACCAGCACCCATCCGCGCTTCTTGTACACCCATGTATCCACAAACCGCCAGTGTCTCAGACGGGCTTTCCGTCCTGTACGTCTCGCTCGCGATAAGTTCCCACCACGATGGCCGTGATCCCGAACTTACGTAACGTCATGGGTTCCATAACAATCTGGCTCAACACGTCCCCGCGCCTTTATCCTCCACCCGTTCCTCACCGCGCGATGAGCGTCGACTGGCTGGCGACGCACAACCAATTCCCAACCCTCAGCACCCAAGTGTCGGTAAACCGTTCTCGATGCAAATAGGGCTTCCCGTTCTTCGCGCCCGTTTCACGATACACTCCACTCACTACCGCGACCGGGCCGTAGAGATGTACCACCATCGATTCGCACAAGATCTGCTCCGCCTGCACAGATCGAGATGCCACGCTGGCCAGGTATTCGGCCCGATTCATCAGCGTGCCATCGTATTCGATGTAGACCATCTCTGGCGCAATCAACATCTCCAGCGCCTTGGCGTCTTTTTCTTGCACCGCGTGGTTCCAGGCGAGTTCGAGCGTCAGAATGCGCGACTCGTCCGCCTGGGTGGGCGCCGCCCCTTGTGCGAAGGCTTGGGGCACCATCAACCACAGCAGGACCACACAAAACAGTTTCGCCATCTCGAGTCCTTCCTTCCCCCGCCGATCCTAGCCACGCAGCCTCCTGGTTGCAGAATCCTCGTCCCGGTTCAGTGCGCCATCGGCGTGGCCTGACTCGAGATGGCGACCCAACTGCCATTCTTGTACATCCACACATCCACGAAGCGCCCCCGCTGCAGGTACGGTTTCCCGTCTTTGATTCCCTTCATTCTGAAGATCCCAGTGACGATCACCGTGTTTCCGTGCAGCTTCGCAGTCATTGCTTCGGTCACGAGCTGCTGCAGGCTGGCCGCCTTCACATCCGCCAGGACTTCCGCTTTCGTCATGAGCCGGCCGTCAGGGGCGACGTTCAAGAAAGCGTTGTCGAGCAACGTGTCCAAGGCTTTGACATCCTTGATCTCTGCCGCTCGCGCCCACGCGTTCTCTAAGGCAAGAATTTTGGACCGGGCTTCGGACTCAGAAAACTCGTCCTGTGCGCAGACGGGCAGCAATGCCATGGCGAGGACCATCAACAAGCGTGCTCCGACGGCTGCCGCACCAGCTTTCATGTAGGTTCTATCGGCAATTCGCGGCTTCGCTTCAGGTTTCGGCAGCCTCCTCGACCTGCGCTTCATCTATGATTGGATCGGCCGGACTTTCGACCGTGGAGGATCGCATGGCGCGGATTAGCCTGATTGACCAAGAAGCAGCCTCTCCCGAAGTAAAAGAGATTTACGAAAAAGCGCTGCGTGGCAAGCCGGGCAACGCACAGAAGGCGCTCGCCCATCGACCGGAGATGCTTAAGAATTTTCTAAGCTTCTACGCCAGTGTGGGGCGCTCCCTCGATCGCAAGCTCTATGAACTGATCTACCTTCGAATTTCGCTGATTAATGGATGCCACTACTGCGCCCAGCACCACGTGGCATCCTCGAAACGAGTGGGGCTGGCGGCAGAAGACTGGGCCGCACTCCAAGCGGGAGATTATTCGCGCTGCAGCGAAAAAGAACGTACTGCCCTTATCTATGTCGAGAAACTGACGCGCACTCCGCACGACATCAGCGATGCCGACTTCGCGCCTCTCAAGAAGCAGTTCTCCGAACCGGAGATCGTCGACATCCACCTGCTGACCGGCCTCGCCAACCTCACCAACCGATTTACCGACCCGTTGGGCCTGGAAGTGGAGTTTCCAGAACAGAAAATCTGAATTTCGTGCCACAGATTCACGCGGATGTCCAGGGATCAGACAAGGCCTTGTTCTATCCGTGTTAATCCTGCAGATCCGTGGCTAAAGAATCTCCCGCGCGTCCCCCACGCGCTTCGTCACGCGCTCCCGGTCCAAATATTCGAGCAGGGGGATGGCATACTTACGGCTGACGCCAGTCAATTCCTTGAACTGGGCCACATCCATCTTCGGAGATCGTGCCTTCTGCGCCGCGACCAAGCGACGCAATTCCTCCAGGGCGCTGCGGTGAAATACCAGCTCTTCGGAAACCTTGACCAGCAACTTGTCCCGCAGCAGCAACGTGACGATCTTCTGGGCGCGAGCCTTGTCCACTTTGAGCCCGGCGATCACTTCCTGGAGTGCGGGAACTTTCAGTCCCGCTCCCGCAAACGCCGCCTCGATCTGCTTTTTTGATTCGGCCTCCTCATCCTTCATGACCACACCGTGACCGGGCAGTCGCACCAGATCGTCGGCAGCTTCGATTTTCTTTTCCCGGGACAGCCGATCGAGCGATGCCGCGAAGACTTCTGCCGACGCTTTCACCTGCTCGCGCAGCGCTTCCCGCGCAATGCCGCCCACCAAGGGGTTCCTTCGGTGAAAACCCTCCACCAAACTCAGAATGAGCTGTTGGAGCCGGACGATTGCAGAGGCGTCCACAAATAGGTCGCCGATCCGCAGCACGCGCACCTCTTTCACGGCCTCAGTGAGTCGCACTTCAATGAAATTTCTGGTCCACCCAGTTTCGGCGGAAAGCTGCGACATCGGGATTCCGCCGTGGCCTCGCCTCGCAATGCGGGCTTTCAGCATCGGTTCCGGATCGCCGGCAGCCAGAACCTCAAGGAAGCCTTCGAGTGCCGGCATTCGCGGGACGGGAGCCGGGTCCAGCACGACGCCTCCGCCAATCGTCACGACCGGCGAGAACTGGCGGATAATGAACCGGTCTCCGGGCAGCAATAGCGCGGCCTCCGGAAGCTTCAACCGGGCGAAGGCCTGCGAGCCGGGAGCCAGTTGCTTGACGGCATGGAGGGTAATCTCCGCAATCGTTTCCATCGAATTGGAATGGAAATGCACTCGCGTCCGCGATTTCAGCGGGCGTGGGGCGGAAGACAACAAATCCAGCCGCACATCCAGCCGGCGCGTTGCCGCAAACGTCGAAACCGGCGCCAGTGTCATGCCGCGCGACAAGTCGTCCGTGCTGGCCCCCGCCAGGTTCAGGGCAGTGCGTTGCCCAGCGACCGCAGACTCGGCCGGCTGCCCGTGCACCTGCACTCCCCGCACGCGAACCCTCTGGCCGGTGGGAAAAGCTTCCATCTCTTCTTCGCGACGAATTGTCCCAGCTACCAGCGTTCCAGTCACCACTGTGCCGAATCCTTTCATGGTGAACACGCGGTCGACAGGCAAGCGGGCCAAAGCGAGCGAGTCGCGCGGCCGCACGTCCGCCGCCGCTGCAATCAGCGCCCGCTTCAGATCGTCCAGCCCGGCGCCGGTCAGCGAACTCACGGCAATGATCGATTTTGGGTTGTCTAAGAAAGTCCCGCGCAAAAACTCTTCCACCTCCAACCGCACCACGTCGAGCGTCTCTGCATCCACCGCGTCCGACTTGGTGAGCACCGTGAGGCCGCGCCGCACGCCGAGCAGTTGCAGAATGTCGAAGTGTTCCCGGGTTTGCGGTTTGATCGACTCGTCGGCCGCGATCACCAGCAGCACCAGATCGATGCCACCCACGCCGGCCAGCATGTTGCGCACAAAACGCTCGTGGCCCGGAACGTCCACAAAACCGATGTGGAGCGTTTCACCGTTCGCACCCGCCAAGTTGAGATGCGCAAAGCCCAGGTCAATGGTGATGCCGCGGCGCTTCTCTTCCGCCAGTCGGTCGGCGTCGATGCCGGTCAACGCCTTCACCAGCGCCGTCTTTCCGTGATCGATATGGCCCGCCGTGCCTACGACGATCGATTTCATGGCTCTGAGATCTTACCGGAAACGGCCTGCGCAGGATCTCTTTTGGTGCAGCCGCCGACTTGCGCACATCCCCGTCCTGCTCATACTCTTCCATGCATGTCCGCGCCCGCTGCACTCGGATTCCGCCTGCACACCGGTTGGGCTGTTGTGGTTGCGGTTGCAGGAGTATCCGGAAAGTTTCAGGTGCTGCTCAGGCGCCGTGTCGAATTACTACCGCCGGCAGATTCTGTCCCCCGCTTCGTCTATCACAAAGCTGCGGAACTGCCCCCGTCTCAAGCCGCCGAACTGGTGGAGCGCGCCGAAACCGTCTCTCACGAGACTGCCCGCATAGCCGTGAAGCAGGTCCTCGATCATCTTCGGCCTTTGCCCTTTGTCGTCAAGGCTGCCGGAATCGCTTGCGGTTCGAGGCCAATACCCAAGGACCTATCGGCGGTGCTTCGCTCTCATCCCATGATCCACACTGCCGAGGCCGCATTGTTTCGGCGGGCAATCGCTGCCGCTTGTGAGAGCTGTGGGCTGACTGTTCTTTCGGCCCGTGAGCGGGAAGTCTGGCTGAACGCGGCCAGCACATGGGGATTGAAAGAAGCGGTACTGCGCAAGCAGGTCGATGGACTGCGTAAATCTGCGGGTGCACCGTGGGGGTCCGATCAGAAGGTGGCCACGGCGTTCGCGTTGCTTGCGCTGCGGTAGGTTCACTCATGCGGCGAGGAATTTCGTCCGCCGGCCGGACAGGATGTCCCTACCCATCCGCCCCGCCAAATGCGACAATAGAAGCTCTTCCCATGGCCACCTCTTTAACCTCTGCTTTTTCGTCGGAGACTCTCCGGCAGCACGGCCTGACGCCCGAGGAATACGAGAAGATCAAGCAACTTCTCGGCGGGCGCGAGCCCACGATCACCGAACTCGGCATCTTCAGCGTGATGTGGAGCGAGCACTGTTCTTATAAGTCGTCGCGCGTGCATCTGAAACGCCTGCCCACGCGCAGCAAGCTCGTGCTGCAGGGTCCGGGCGAAAACGCCGGCATCATCGATATTGGCGACGGCTGGGCGTGCGCTTTCAAAATCGAATCCCACAATCACCCGTCGTTTATCGAACCCTTTCAGGGCGCAACCACGGGCGTGGGCGGCATTCTACGCGATATTTTCACCATGGGCGCGCGGCCAGTCGCAGTGATGGACTCGCTGCGCTTCGGCCCCATCACGGCGTCGCAAGGCGTTTCTCAGAAGGAGCTCCACAAAAACCATTCCGTCCTCGAAGGCGTCGTCAGCGGCGTCGCTTCCTACGGCAATTGTTTCGGAGTTCCGAATCTCGGGGGCGAAACCAAGTTCGAGCCCTGCTACTCCGGCAATCCCTTGGTCAACGCTTTTGCTCTCGGCCTGGTGCGAAAGAACGAGATCTTCTACGCGAAGGCCGCAGGCGAAGGCAATCCCGTGATCTACGTGGGCGCAAAGACCGGACGCGACGGCATTCACGGCGCCACTATGGCCAGCGAGGAGTTCAGCGAAGCTTCGGAAGCGAAGCGGCCCAACGTACAGGTCGGTGATCCGTTCCTGGAAAAGCTTCTGCTCGAAGCCTGCCTCGAAGCCATGCAGACGGGGGCCATCGTCGGCATTCAAGATATGGGTGCGGCCGGCCTGACTTGCTCGACCTGCGAAATGGGCGGCCGCGGCGGCGTGGGCATTGAAATCGAACTCGACCGCGTGCCGCAGCGTGAAACTGGAATGACTCCTTACGAGATCATGCTCAGCGAATCGCAGGAGCGCATGCTGCTGGTGGCGCAAAAAGGCCGCGAGGCCGAGGTCTACCGCGTTTTTGAAAAATGGGGACTCGATGCGGTCGAGGTGGGCAAGGTAACAACTGGCAACAAACTGCGCGTGCTCGAGCACGGCAAAGTTGTGGCGGAGATTCCGAATCCGGCGCTCACGGATGATGCCCCGGTGTATAAGCGTCCGCTGGCGCGATGGGAACCGCCGGTACCGCGAGAAATGCCGGAAGACGTCAAGCTCGGCGAAACTCGCGACTTTACCGCTCATCTCGAACAGTTGCTGGCCAGCCCGAACATCTGCGGCAAGCGCTGGGTGTGGCAGCAGTACGACCACATGGTGCAGACCAACACCGTCGAAGCCCCGGGAGCGGGCGACGCGGGCGTGATCCGCATTAAGGGCTCGCGGCGCGGGCTGGCGATGGCGCTCGACGGCAACGGTCGCTGGTGCTATCTCGATCCGCGCCTAGGGGCGATGCACGCTGTTGCCGAGGCCGCGCGCAAGGTGGCCTGTTCGGGAGCGACTCCGGTGGGCGCAACCAATTGCCTGAACTTCGGCAATCCGGAGAAACCACACATCATGTGGCAGTTCTCGCAAACCATTGACGGGATCACGAAAGCTTGCGAGGAGTTGGAGATTCCTATCACCGGCGGCAACGTAAGTTTCTACAACGAGACGCTGGGCGAAGGCATTTATCCGACGCCCGTGCTGGGAGTTGTCGGAATTCTCGACGACGTGCACAAAGTCGCGAAAATGCATTTCGCCGGACCCGGACGCACGATTGTGCTGTTGCGCACAGGAGACGCGGGCGATATCACCGATGCCGAAAGCGAGTTTGGCTCCTCGGAATATGCCAAGGAAGTTCTAGGTCAGCTGTGGGGATACCCTCCAGAACTGGATTTGAGGCAAGAAGCCGGGTTACAGAAAGCTGTCATCGAATTGATCGCGCATGGCCTGGTCGATTCCGCACATGATTGCGCGGATGGCGGATTAGCGGTTGCCCTGTCCGAAGCCGCATTTCCCAAAGATGTGGGCGCACGCGTGAACATAGCGTCCGGCGGGCTTCCGGCAGCGTTCGTTCTGTTTGGAGAAGATGCGAGCCGGATCGTAATCTCTTGCGACCCGGACAAGCTGGCGCGGATCAAAGAAGTAGCGCACCAGCACGGAGCGGCCGCAGACGTGATTGGAGAGACGATTCCCAACCGGCTGGAAATCTCGCTCGACGGCAAGGTTGTGATTGTAGTGCCGATTTCGCAATTGACTGAGGCTTACGAAGGGGCTGTGGAAGCGGCGCTGGGAACGGATACAGAGTTGGTAAACCAATAACTATAAGCTAAGGCCAGGAGTGAAATGCTTTCTTCCGACAAATTCCATGATGAGTGCGGCGTAGTCGCTATCTTTGCCCATCCTGAGGCTGAGAAACTCGCCTACCTGGGTCTGCATGCCCTGCAGCATCGCGGGCAGGAATCGGCGGGGATTGTCACCTCCGATGGCCTGACTTCGCGGGCGCACAAGGCCATGGGCTCGGTCGCGGATATCTTCACCGAAGATGTTCTCTCCAAAATGCGGGGCACGCTGGCCATCGGCCATACGCGCTACTCCACTGCCGGAGACTCAGCGCTGCTCAACGCGCAACCCATTCTTGTGCAATCGAACAAGGGATCGATTGCCGTCGCCCACAACGGCAACCTTACCAATGCGCTGCAGGTGCGTGCACGCCTCGAAAGCCAGGGCTCGATTTTTCAGACCAACAGCGACACTGAAGTCATTGTTCACTTGATCGCGCTGTCTAAGGAACACACGCTGCCGGAAGCAGTGGCGGACGCGCTGCGGCGAGTCGAGGGAGCTTTTTCGCTGGTAATGATGAGCAACGACCGCGTATTCGCAGTGCGCGACCCGCGCGGGTTCCGGCCGCTGGCTATGGGCCGGATCGCAGCGCTGGAGGGGCAGAAACACGACACCGTGGTCTTTGCCTCAGAGACCTGCGCGTTCGACCTGATCGGTGCCGAGTATGTGCGCGACGTGAAACCGGGCGAGCTGATCGTCGTAGGTCCAGAAGGAACGAGCTCGCGGTTCTATTCGACGGCCGCGCCGCAATCCAGCTGCATCTTCGAACATGTGTATTTTTCGCGCCCCGACAGCATTGTCTTCGGCCGCGCGGTGCAGACCAGCCGCGAGGAGCTGGGCCGTCAGCTCGCACGGGAAGCCGGCGTGGAGGCCGATCTGGTAGTTCCCGTGCCGGATTCCGGCGTGACCGCCGCGGTGGGCTACGCGGCCGAGAGCGGCATTCCGTTTCGCTTTGCCTTGATCCGCAACCACTACGTGGGACGAACTTTCATCGAGCCCAGCCAGAGCGTCCGCGATTTTGGCGTGAAGCTCAAGCTGAATCCGGTGCGCTCTCTGCTGCAAGGCAAACGCGTGGTGCTGATCGATGACTCGATCGTGCGCGGCACCACCAGCCGGAAAATTGTGCGCATGATCCGCAACGCCGGGGCCAAGGAAGTGCACATGCGCGTTTCATGCCCGCCGACCGTTTCGCCGTGTTATTACGGCGTGGACACGCCTTCGAAAAAGCAGCTTATCGCCGCTAACAAATCGATCAGTGAGATTCGCGACTACATTGGCGCAGATTCACTGGCTTATCTCTCGCTCGAAGGTCTCAAGAAAGCTTGCGGGGAGGGAGATAAGATTTCATACTGTTCGGCTTGTTACACCGGGAATTATCCGACCGACATCGTCGATGTAGAAGAGATTCTGCCCGCCGCCGTGCGACGGTAGCAGGCATTACTGTCGCGGCTTCCTCGCCCGTACTATTCTCGGAATCGCCTGCAGATCCGGGGTAACGCGCACGTCATCCCAGCCACTCAGAAGATGTTTGGTTTCGTCCGCGACGCTGCCGCTAATCTCCATGATAAGCCAACCCCCCGGACGCAGTGCTGTCTGCGCCTGCGGAATCAGCCGGGCAATAATCTCGGTCCCAGCGGCGCCGGCAAACACGGCCTGGCGCGGCTCAAACTTGCGCACCTCGAGCTGAACCTGATCTGCCTCGGATTCGCCGACGTAGGGCGGATTCGAGACGATGAAATCCAGACCGCCAAGGTCGAGACCCTCCAGCAGGTCGGCTTCATGAAACTGGATGCGGTCTTCCAGTTGAAGGCGGGCAGCGTTGGCGCGGGCGATTTCCAGCGCGGCGACCGACAAGTCGCTTGCGTGAACTTCGGCGTGAGGAAATTCTCTGGCCAACGCCAGGGCAATGCACCCGGACCCGGTGCCAACGTCCAGAATGCGGAACTCGGACTTCGAACTTCGCGCTTCCGACGTTGAAGGAGTTTCCTTGGCCAAGGTCTGCGGTCTGAGGCCCGAAGTCTGCAGCTCCAACACGGTTTCGATGATGTGTTCCGTCTCGGGCCGCGGAATGAGCACCGCCGGCGTGACGATGAGATCCATCCCCCAGAATTCCTGACGTCCCGTGATGTATTGCGCGGGCACACCGCGAGCGCGGTCGGCGAGCGCAGATTCGTAGCGACTTTGCTCATCCTCTGTAAGTTCGCGCTCGGGGTGCGCGAAGAGGTAGGCGCGGTCACAATTCAGGGTGAACATAAGCAGCAACTCGGCATTCAGACGAGGAGACGGAACCTGGTCCCCGGTGAAGCGGAAGATGGCGGAGGTGAGGATTTGTTTGAGTTGCACTAATCTGTTTCACCACGGAGGCACAGAGGCACGGAGAACTCCAAGGCTTCGCTATCGAGTTCTTATTCCGAACTTGTCCCCGTCTACTTCCACTGATAGCCGAGATAGATCATCTGGCCGATGTGGTGCTGCATGTGAGCTGCGCACTGCAGGATCATGTCGAGCCGGATTTTGGCACTCGTGCCGGCTCCCGAGTATTCTGCCGACCAATCCTCGGCTGACTGCGCGCGGATGGTTTGCTGCACCATCGCGACCGCATCATCGAAGCGTTTCAACGCGTCCCCTTTCGCGGGAGGATTCGCTTCAGCGAATTCGCGCGGGCGGTCGCGCACATATCCGGTCTTCGCGATCTGCGCGCCGATGTAGTAATTCAAGTTGCCCGTCAGGTGCAGAACGAGATGGCCAAAGCTGTTTCCGTAGGGAAATGGCCTTTGCCAGAACTGCTTGTCAGTCAACGGCGCGGCTAGTTCGCGCACGCGGGCAGCATTCGCGGCGTAGCGATCGACGAGAACCAGCGCGAGCGTTCCATCAAGTCTGGCCATAGTTTTTCCCACTTCGCGGGCGGAAGCGCCCACGTTCTCCCCTAAACTTCTTCCCCTAGACCACGCTGGGCAGCTTCCTGCTTCAGCTTTTCCGCCTGGTAGTACGTCGTGAGGGCCTCGATCAGGGGCTGCAATTTTCCATCCATCACCGCTTCGAGCTGGTGGATGGTGAACCCGATGCGGTGGTCAGTGAGGCGGTTCTGCGGAAAATTGTAGGTTCGGATTTTCTCGCTGCGGTCGCCGGAGCCCACCATCGCCTTGCGTTCTTTGGCGAGGGCTTGTTGCTGCTTCTCCATCTCAATTTCGTAGAGCCGGGAGCGCAGCACGCGCATGCCTTTTTCGCGGTTCTTGATTTGCGATTTTTCGTCCTGGCAGCTTACCACCGTGTTAGTCGGAATATGCGTGATGCGCACCGCCGAGTACGTAGTGTTCACCGACTGGCCTCCGGGGCCGGAGGAGCAGAACGTGTCGATACGCAAATCTTTGGCTTCGATTTTGATGTCAACGTCTTCCGCTTCCGGCAGCACCGCAACCGTGACGGCTGAGGTGTGGACTCGTCCCTGCTGCTCGGTGGCCGGCACGCGCTGCACGCGATGCACTCCGCTTTCATACTTCAACTGCGAGAACACCCGATTGCCCTCGATGATTGCAATGACTTCCTTCAGGCCGCCGGCGGACGATTCCGACGATGAAAGCACTTCGACCTTCCAGCGCTGCGTCTCCGCGTACCGGGTATACATGCGGAAGATCTCGGCCGCAAACAGGGTGGCTTCGTCTCCACCGGTGCCGGCGCGAATTTCCAGAATCACGTTCTTCTCGTCATTCGGATCCTTGGGCAGGAGCAGAACTTTCAGTTCCTCTTCCACGGTCTTCACGCGCTCTTCCAGCTGCTTGAGTTCATCCTGAGCGTAGGCGCGCATCTCGGGATCCTTTTCGTCGACGAGCATGGCCTTGCTCTCCGCGATGCCCTTGGTCAGGTCCTTGTACTCGCGGTACTTCTCCACGATGGGCGCAACTTCGGCGTGAGCCTTGGCGGTCTTCTGGAACCTCGCCGAGTCGTTCATGATATCTGGCGATGCCAGAGCACTGGTCAGCTCTTCGTAGCGGGCTTCGATTTGGTCGAGTCGTTCAAACATTTGGAATCTCTCGTAGAGACGTAGCTGGCTACGTCTCGGCTTGCGCCGCGGCTCCGTATCGTGAGCAAGAGAGACGTAACAAGTTAAGTCTCTGCGGCATTGTAATGTTGTGAGAAGGCGGAGAGAAAGTATTCGCGGCGGGACCGCTAGGCAATCACCAACTCGCCCCCGCGCTCTTTTTCCAGAGCCATGGCGTTTTCGAGCGCGGTAATGGCGCATTGCGCCATCTCGTCCGACGGAGGCTGGGTCGTAATGCGCTGCAGCCACAGCCCGGGCGCGGTCATCAGCGCAAAGAGCGATCCGCGGTGCTTGGCCGCGAAGCGGATAATCTCATACGACACTCCCGCAATGATCGGCAGCAGAGCGATCCGCGAGGCAAAACGCGCCCAGAACGTGGTGAATGGGACCAACATGTAAAAGCCAATCGAGATCAGCATCACCGTCATCAAAAAGCTGGTGCCGCAGCGCGGATGATACGTCGAATATTTCTGCACCGCCGAAGTGGTGAGCGGGTCGCCATTCTCGAAAGCAAAAACCGTCTTATGCTCGGCGCCGTGATACTCGTAGACCCGCCGAATATCCTTCCAGAGCGACACGCCCCAGATAAAGAGCAGGAACAACGCCAGGCGGATGCCGCCGTCGATCAGGTTAAAAATAATTCGTCCACCCAGCGCGGGATCCATCTTCTTCAACTCGGTCGCCGCCAGCAGCGGAATGTATTTGTACATGAAGATAAAGAACGCCAGCGAGATCAGAATATTGACGGCGGCCAGCCAGTTGCTGATGGTGGCGGCCTTCTCGCGGGAGGACTTTGGTGCCGGCACGTCGGAAAGTTCCGCCTCGCTTTGCTTCGGCGGGACGGACGAGGCGTCCGTCGCTCCATCGTGTTTCCCGTCGCGGTGTTTCTCGTCGCCATGCATCACATCTTCGATGGCGACGTTCGCTGAAAAGCGCAGGGCTCGGTAGCCGAGATTCATGGCATAGCCAAGCGTCATGACGCCGCGCACAATGGGCCAAGCCATCCATTTATGCTTCTCCGAAGGTCGCTCGAGTGGTTCGCTCATAGTGACAACTTCACCCGAGGGTTTGCGGCAGGCGATCGCCCACGCGTGCGGGGAGCGCATCATCACGCCCTCGAGCACGGCTTGTCCGCCGACCAGCGTTTCTTCCCCGCTTTCCAGGGCGGGCAGAAGCTGCACGGCGGCGAGGAATCGCAAGTATTTTTGTACTCTACGCACCACTATTGGATGCTCCTGACTGAATCACGACGTACCTTCTAGGGTACCACAGGCTGGGAGTCGTTTAGGATGGGGGTGCGAGGATGACGCAAGCACGATAAATCGAAGCAGACGCGAGGGTTAGGCCGGCTCAGGTTGCGACGGCGAGGCCCAGGTCTGAGGCCCGCGCTGCTTGCGACGCTACGATCGGAGATGCATGCAGCGGTTGGCCACAGCCTGCGAAGCCATTGCGGCGACCAGCAAGAAACTGCTCAAGGTGGGCATCGTCGCAGACTATCTGCAGTCGCGCACGACGGATGAGGCCGCTGCGTCGGCGGTTTTCCTGTCAGGGCGGGCGTTTCCGGCTTGCGAAGAGACCACGCTGCAGATTGGCGGTCGCTCGCTGTGGCGGATTGTGGCTGATCTATCAGGGAAAGATGAAGCCGAACTGACGTCCGCTTATCGCCAGCACGGTGACTTAGGAGCGGTCGCAGGCGAAGTTCTGCCCGAGCGTGCGGGTCAGGGTCTAAATATATTGGAAGTGGAGACGACGTTTCGCCGGATGGCAGCGGCCCGCGGGGCGGCCGCGAAGACAGCCATCGGACGCGATCTGCTGGCGCGTTCGACTCCGCTCGAAGCCAAGTACATCGTAAAAATCATGACCGGCGATCTGCGCATTGGACTGAAAGAGAGCCTGGTGGAGGAAGCGATTGCCAGGGCCTACGCCTACGGACGAACGCCGGTGGATGCGCTGGAGAGTGTGCAACGTGCCAACATGCTCGTGGGCGATATCGGCGAGGTGGTTCGGCTCGCGTCTGAGGGCAAGCTGATCGAGGCAACAATCAAGATGCGGATGTTTCATCCCCTGGGATTCATGCTGGCGAGCCCGATCGATTCGGCCGAGGAGGGCCTGACCTACTTCGCGGAAGCGGCTGTGGAAGACAAGTATGACGGCATCCGCGCGCAGGCCCACGCGGCGGGCGGTGAGGTAAAGTTTTTCTCGCGTACGCGAGACGAGATCACCGAGTCGTTTCCGGAGTTGCCGGACGCGCTGGCCGGATTGCCGCAGGACGCCATCCTGGATGGAGAAATCGTGGCTTGGGATTATCCGGCGGGGCGGCCGCGACCGTTCAATGTTTTGCAGCAGCGGCTGGGACGAAAGAGAGTGAACGACAAGCTGCTGCGCGAGATTCCGGTCGCGTTCCTCGCATTCGACGTCTTATACGCGGGCGGGGAGCTGGTGATCGATCGTCCGCTGCGCGAACGGGCACGGATTCTAGATCAGCTGTTGGCGGCCGAGAGAAGAATCATTCACCACGGAGGCACTGACGCACGGAGGAAGCCAGGGCAGGGCAAGCTGGTCTTTGAAGACCACGATGCGGACCAGAAGGGAGTTGCGGTTCGCATTATCCGCGCGCCCGTGTTCCGCGCCGCGTCGGCGGGGGAACTGGAAGAGCTCTTTGCGGCGGCGCAGGAGCGGGGCAATGAAGGCTTGATGATCAAGGATCTCAACTCCGCCTACACGCCGGGCAAGCGCGGGAAGTCGTGGCTGAAGATGAAGCGGGAACTGGCCACGCTCGATGTCGTCGTGACTGCGGTTGAGTACGGCCACGGCAAGCGCGTCGGCGTGCTCAGCGACTACACGTTCGCAGTTTGGGACACGAGTAACGACAAACTGGTGAACGTCGGGAAAGCCTATTCCGGCCTCACCGACGCAGAGATCGCCGGGATGACCCAGTGGTTCCTCGGGCACACGATTGACAATCGACATGGCGAAGCCCAGGGATTCCGACTGCTGGTTGAGCCAAAAATCGTGCTGGAAGTGGCTTTCAACAACATGATGCGATCCGACCGGCACGAGAGCGGGTACGCGCTGCGCTTTCCGAGAATCGTGCGCCTGCGTCCGGACAAGTCGGCGGAAGACGCGGATACTATTGAGCGGGTGCGGGAGATCTTCGAAAGCCAGAGCGACTGAAATAGCCTTTGAAACACGCCCTTACAGTCATCCCCCCAGCTATCTTCCAACCCTGAGGCTCTGCGGCAACCACGCGTCTACTCTTCGCTGCAGGGCGGCCTCGTTCTTCTTGAGCATCATCGCGGCCGCGATAATCGCGATGCCGATCACGCTCAGCACAAACGGGAAGGCCACGGAATTGCGGAAATAGCCGTAGGCCTCCCCGCACAGATAGAAAAAACGCCGAGACCACCGAACACCAGAAAGACTCTCCTTCGCAATACGAGCGAAACCAGAATCAGAGCAAGATGAATCGCACAGTACCCGAGCTTCGCCCACTCATTTCCGCTGTCCATGAACGACAACCCGCCCGTGAAGCTCATCAGCCCGAACAGGTAGCCCCAGAACGCATAGTCGGCTTTCGTGTTGCGGTCCAGCCAGTATGAAACGATCAGCATGAGCACGCCGAACGCGGCAGTGATCATGCAGCGATCGCGCCATACCCAGTCCCTGCCCACGATGAGCGCCGACAAATCCATTGACATGAACCACAACGCATAAGCGGCCGGAGCGGTCAGAAAGGGAAATCGGAAGAATCGCAGAGCAAGGGCCGCCACGGCGACGGTCGCGGCCTCCATCGCAACCCAACTACCGTCGATGTAAGGATGAAACCGGGTATAGCTCCCCGGATCGACGGCTGGCCAGAGATGGAATTGCCGTTCCAGCCCAAAAACCGCCAGCGGAGTCATGCAAACTCCAATCGTCGCAAGCAGGCCGCCCGAAATTCGAAACAGTCTCTGCGGCCAGAGCCACCATCCGGCAAGGAAGAAAACCGCGGCATAGCTGGTCGCGATCGCCGAGACTTGCCAGCCGGCGAACGAATCCCATCCGTTCGTCATGAACCAGCCCATGGCCCCGATCACGAGCAGAGCTCCGAAGTAATATCCGACCTGGGCCGGCCCGAAGTGTGCTTCCACTTCCGACTTGGCCTGCAACTGCCGCCAGAGAGCCTGCGCCTGGTCGGCCGAAAGCCCGGTCTCGACGGCAGATTGCTTTAGCTCTTCTTCGCTGATTTTCATAGCCCGGACTCCCCTCGCTATGCCGCTCTTAGCGGACAGTGGATACCTCGAACGTCCCTGGGCTCGTTTTAGTGGCTATGGTGATGGTGGTGCTCCTCGCTCTCGCTCACCGGGATCACACATCCGTGCGCCACTTCGCACACCACATGCTCGAACTGGATCGTGGTGTGGACGATGCGGAAGTCGTGCTGCAAGCACTCCTTCACGTCGCGCAAGATGGCTTCACTGACCGACGGGGGGATGTCGGCAATCGAAATGTGGCAGGAAAGCGCGTGCGTCTCCGATCCAATACTCCACACGTGGAGATCGTGCACGTCATTGACTCCACCAATCGCACGGATCGCGGATTCGATCTTTTCCAGCTTCATGCCACGCGGCGTGCCTTCCAGCAGAATATTGAGCGTCTCGCGTACGATGCCGAAACCCGACCACAGAATCAGCACGCCAATGCCGAACGACAGCGCAGAATCAATCCAATAATTTCCCGTGACCAAGATGGCCCAGCCTCCGGCAATCACGGCCGCCGTCGAAAGCGTGTCGCCCACTTCATGCAGCAGCGCGCTCCTAATGTTGACGTCTCCACCCGAGCGGCTAGAGCGGTAAAGCAGCAGCGCAATTACTCCGTTCATCACCACGCCTGCGGCAGCGACCCACATCATCACACTGGCCTGCACGTGCTCGGGATGCTGTAGCCGGCGGAACGCCTCGTAGAAAATGAAAAATGAAACGGCCACCAGCGAAGTCGCGTTGACCAGTGCGGCCAGCACTCCGGCGCGGTGGTAACCGTAAGTCTTAGTGGAGTTGGCCGGGCGCGACTGGAAATAGACTGCGACCAGCGAAAGCAGCAGGGCGAGAAAGTCGGAAAGATTGTGTCCGGCTTCGGAGAGCAGCGCCAGGGAATGAGAGCGAATTCCGGCCCCGACCAGCAGCACGATGTAGGCCAGGGTCACGGCAAGCGATATCTTCAAGACCCGCGTAGGACCGCCCGCGCCATGAGCGTGCACGTGCATGCTTCCAGTGTAAGGGGGCACCGGCGCAGGCTTCAAGCGTGTCCTGGCTCTGGCGCGGGCTCGGTTGCCACAGCATGAGCTTAAGTTGTCTCCCAGAATGCCGATGTGGCGTAGAGATGGAAGGCAGGCGCCAGCGGTACCTCTCTGCGTGCGAACGGGTCAGCTCTTAAAGAATGCATCGCCCGACTCGCGTGGCAGGAATCATTGGCAGGGATCAATCGATGGACGACATTGTTAAGGAGTTTCTTATCGAAAGCGGCGAGAACCTGGATCGGCTGGACCAGGAACTCGTGAAGCTGGAGAGCGAGCCTTCCTCGAAAGAGCTTCTGGCCAGCGTTTTTCGGACGATCCACACCATCAAGGGAAGCTGCGGATTCCTGGGCTTTGCGCGGCTGGAAAAGCTGACCCACGCAGGCGAGAATCTGCTGTCCCGGCTGCGCGACGGCAAGCTGGCGCTGAACGCGGAGATCACCAGCGGTTTACTCGCCATGGTCGACGCGGTTCGACGCATGCTCACCGCCATCCAAGCTTCTGGCGAGGATGGCGAAGAAGACTATGCGACCCTCATCGGACGGCTGGCGGGTTTGCAGGACGAGGTGGCGGGCGAGTCTCCGGCCGCTGCCTCCGGCCCGGTCCCCGACGTGCTGCTTGCGTTGCAGCCAGCGGCCGAACCGCCGAACGCGGCGCGAAATGCGGTAGAAAAGAAAGAAGACCTGTCCTCGAAACCGTCTTCCAGCCGGGCCGCGAGCAAACCAAGGAGCAAACGCAAGCTCGCTGAATCTTCCCCTGATCCGTCCAAAATCGGCGGAGTCCTCGTCGAGCGCGGGCACGTTCGCCCCGAAGATCTTGCTCTGGCCTTGGAGATGCAGGAAAAGGGCCGGCAAAAGGTTGGCGAGATTCTTGTAGCCCACGGAGCGGCCAGTCCCGAGGATGTGCTCGCGGCGCAGCAGACAGTGGAGTTGCGCAAAGCAGACGCGGCGGGGGAAACCATCCGGGTGGGTCTTACGCTGCTGGACCGGCTGATGAATCTGGTGGGCGAACTGGTGCTGGCGCGCAACCAGTTGCTGCAGTTCTCCAGCACGACGCCAGACCCTAGATTTCAGGCGGTTTCCCAGCGCATGAATCTCATCGCGACCGAACTGCAGGAAGAAGTCATGAAAACGCGCATGCAGCCGATCGGCAATATCTGGAACAAATTTCCCCGTACTGTCCGCGATCTGGCACTGGGCTGCGGCAAGCAAGTCCGCCTCGAGATGGAGGGTCAGGACATCGAACTGGACCGGACCATCGTCGAGGCCATTAAAGATCCTCTGACCCATCTTGTCCGCAACGCCATCGACCACGGCATCGAAGATCCCGAGGCACGCCGGCGCGCGGGCAAGGACCCTACGGGAATCCTGACCTTGCGGGCTTTCCACGAAGGCGGCCAGGTCAACCTCGAGATTGGTGACGACGGCGCCGGATTGAACAGCGGCCGCATCCGGCAGAAGGCGATTGAGCGCGGGCTCATCACGGCTCAGCAGGCCGCGCTCATGCCCGACCGGGACATTTTTCACCTGATCTTTCTTCCCGGATTCTCCACCGCCGACAAAGTCACCAAGGTATCCGGGCGCGGGGTTGGCATGGACGTGGTGAAAACCAACGTCGAGAAAATCGGGGGGGCGGTCGACGTCGAGTCGACGCCGGGGCAGGGCACCACGGTACGCGTAAGAATTCCGCTGACTCTGACCATTATTCCGGCGCTCATCGCGACCTGCGGCGGCGAGCGTTTCGCCATTCCACAAGTCAGCCTCTTGGAGCTGGTGCGACTGGACTCGGATGAGCGCGGAAAAGGAATTGAACTGATCCATGGCGCCCCCGTCTATCGCCTGCGCGGACGTTTGTTGCCCCTGGTCTACCTGGACCGGGAACTGGGAATCCGGGACAAGGCCGGAAACTCCGCCTGCTCCACTGCGGTCAACATCGTCGTACTGCAGACCGAAGCGCGACCGTTTGGGCTGATTGTCGACGAAATCAACGACACTCAGGAAATCGTGGTCAAGCCCCTGGGCAGGCAACTCAAGGGAATCAACGCGTACTCGGGCGCCACCATCATGGGCGACGGGCGGGTGGCGCTGATTCTGGACGTGCTGGGACTGGCGCAGAAAGCCAGGGTGATCGCAGAGGCGCACGCACCCGCTCTTGACGCAGGGCGCAGCCAAGCCGGCACACCGGGAGACTCGGGCGAACGCGCCCTCCTCCTGGCCGAGAACGGGGTGGAGGGGCGGGTTGCCATTCCGCTGGCAATGGTGGCGCGCCTCGAGGAATTTCCGCAGAGTGTCGTTGAGCACGCTGGCACTCGGGAAGTCATGCAGTACCGCGGGCAGATCATCCCGCTGCTGCGGCTGTCCGAAATCATTCCTGCCACCCGCGACGCCGACATGCAGGCCAAGTCCATCCAGGTCGTGGTCTATTCCGAGGGCGCGCGCACCGTCGGCCTGATCGTGGACCGCATCGTCGACATCGTAGAGGACCATGCCACGGTCGACCCGCTAACGTCCCGCCCCGGCGTCGTGGGCTCGTTCGTGAGCCAGAACCGTGTGACTGACCTGCTGGATCTGGCCGCCATTGTTCGCGCGGCTGTGCCCGGACTAATGGACGGAGCCGGGTCACAGGCTGGGGGAATATAGGAGCAATTCCATGGCATCGCAACATTTCTGCACATTTCTCCTGGACGGCTATTTATTCGGAGTACCCGTACCCCAGGTGCAGGAGGTCATCCGGCTTCACGACATGACGCCGGTGCCCCTGGCCCCGGCCGCCGTGGAGGGACTCATTAACCTGCGCGGAGAGATCGTGCTGGCAATCGACCTGCGCCGTCGCCTAGGCCTGCCCCGTCGAACCGAGGGAACGCTGCCCATCAATGTGGTGATGCGCACCGACGAGGGTGCGGTGAGCCTGCTGGTCGATGAGATTGGAGAAGTCATCGAGGTTTCGGAGTCGAGTTTTGAGGCGCCGCCCAACACTCTGCACGGCGCCGTCCGCAGCCTGATTCTCGGGGTCTACAAGCTCGAAGGAAGCCTCCTGCACGCGCTCGACATCGTCAACGCCTGCCAAGTTCCGGCCACAACGGAAGCGATGGCAGTCGAGCGATGAGGTGGCACCCAGCGGCAAGTCGAGGCTGGCCGCTGAGGCAGCGGGAACCTACACTAAGCCAGAGAGAGCTCAAAAGGCCGGGCTGACTGCGAGAGACCATGAAAAAGCGAGTGCTCCTGCTCGACGCCGCCGTGCTAGTTCGCAAGGCGCTGTCACTAGCCATCGCTCAGGACCCGGATCTCGAGGTCGCCGGCACCGCCGCCAACGGGCGAATCGCGCTGGTGAAATTCCCCTCGGTGAAGCCTGACATTGTCCTGCTCGACTTCGAAATGCCGGAGACGGACGGGCTCGCCACGGTTCGCGAAATCCGCAAGAAAGACCCCCGCGTTCCCATCATCATATTCAGCAATCTGACGGAGCGCAGCGCAGCAGTCACGCTGGAAGCTATGTCGCTTGGGGTTACCGATTACGTTACTAAGCCAAGTTATGTCGACCTGACGGCCGCCACCCTCGAGGCCATCTCTCGCGAACTTCTCCCGAAGATTCGCGCGCTTTGCCATCTACCCGAAGTGCCCAATAGGTTTGCCCCGGCGCCCCAGCCGGAACTACAACCGCTGCCGGTGCCCGTTCCCCATTCACCAAGTTTGCTGTCCCCGGTGCAAATCGTGGCAATTGGCGTCTCCACCGGGGGGCCGGACGCACTGGCCCGGGTCTTACCTTTTTTGCCGGCAAACTTTCCCGTGCCCGTGGTTATCGTGCAGCATATGCCACCAATTTTTACATCGCTGCTGGCGTCACGTCTGTCGGCGAAGTCGGTGTTGCCCGTGCGAGAGTGCGTCTCCGGTGAGCCCCTCACATCCGGTCGTGTAGTAATCGCTCCAGGAGACTTTCACATGATACTCAGCCAGGAGGATGGACGCCTTCTCCTCAAGACACATCAAGGCCCAAAGGAAAATTTCTGCCGGCCGTCGGTGGATGTGCTCTTCCACTCGATCGCCCGCGTATTGGGAACTCGCGCCCTGGCCGTGGTTCTCACCGGCATGGGACAGGACGGGCTGAAGGGATGCGAAGCGCTGCACGGGTTAGGAGCCCGGATCTATGTGCAGGATGAAGCCAGCAGCGTTGTTTGGGGCATGCCCGGCCTGGTGGCCCGAAGCGGGCTGGCCGATAAGATTCTGCCGCTCGATCAGATTGGAGCCGAGATTGTTCGCGCCACAGCCTTGAAAGCTGCCGCGCGAATTCAAGGTTGAGATTCGGCCCGCGGCTGCCGGACCGATCAGCTCTTGGTCAGACTGTCGAGGTAGCGATTGTTATAGAACGTGGTCGTCTTCTGCACGAACTCGAGAATCTTGAACATTCGCTCGCGGCCTTCCCGGTTCATCTCCCGGAACTGCACCGCGACGCCGGAGCCCGGATCGAGTCGGGCCACCACACCCTCCGCCGTCAGGCTGGGGTCATCCATTGAAAAGCCCAGCTTGATTTTGGTCCCGGGCGCAAAAATGTTGCTGGTTTCCACAAAGCAGCCGCCCAGGCTCACATCGGTAATGTTGGCGAACAACGGGGTTCCTCCCGCTTCGGTTTGCAGTTCGATCGTAACCCGGCACTTCAGGCGCGGGTGGGATCGGCGGTCTTTGTAGGAAAGCTCTTTCTGTTTTTCCAGATACATGCGGCGGTCGGCTTCGGCCAGAAGTTGTTCCGCGTCGTTGCCGTCGTCTGGAAACAGCGCGCGGCCCACGCTCAGTGAGAGAATGTCTTCGCCGCATACTTCGTTTCCCGCTTGCCGGGCCAGGGCCCGCATCTGCTCAGCCTTCTTAGCAGCAGCATCGGCCGACAGACCAACCGCAATCACCACGAATTCGTCTCCGCCCATGCGCGCCACGTAATCATATTCACGGCAACTGTCTTTGAGCGCCTGGGCAAAAAGGCGCAACACGCGATTGCCCTCCAAATGTCCAAAGCGGTCGTTGATCTGTTTGAAACCGTCCATGTCAGAGACCATGACGGTCAACGACGAATTGTCGCGCTTGCAGCGGGCCAGTTCCCGGTCGAGTTGCAGGAAGAGCGAACGAGCGTTTGGCAGGCCCGTGAGGTAGTCCGTAATGGCCGAGTTTTCCGCCTGCGCGTACTTGAGCGCGTTCTCGATCGACAGCGCCATTTTGCCGCTGACCGCGAGCAGAATGCGCAGGTGATCGGTGGTGAAGGCATCGCGTTCTGCGCGGTAGAGCGCGAGCACACCGATCACTCCCGAGACGCCCTCCAGCGGAACTGCCAAGGCAGAGCGCAGCGTGCTGAATTTCGAAGGATCGTTCAGGTACCCCGGCTCCACCGACGGGTTCCCGTTGATGATCGGCTTCCGATTGTGCGCCACCCAGCCCGAGAGTCCCTGCCCGAGTGGAATCCGCAAGGAAGAAAATAACCGGTAATTGTCTCCGTTCACGTATTCGGGGACCAGTTCCTCCTCGCGCTTGATGTAGATAGCGATGGCATCGTACGGCACCATGGGCTTGAGTTTCACCGAGAATACGGAGAGCGTCTCGGTCAGACTGAGCGACGCGCCCAGATCCTGACTCAGTTCGAACAACGATTGCGCCTCCTGCCGGGCCGCTGCGATGGAAGACAGGAATGTAGTTTCACGTCCCGCATAATCCTGCGCGGTGGCGTTCTCAAAGCCGGCCGCGGGCTCCAGGCCGCGCTCGATTTTGATAGCCGTGGAGAGCGGGCCGCTGGGGTCCGACGACGACTTGGCCACGGCCAGCCGCTCCAGGTGCTGATAGCGCTTTTGCAAAATATCGACGACCTTCGGATCAAACGACTTGCCCGATTCGGCGGAGAGTTTCTGCATGACCTCCCGCAGCGGCAACGCGCGCCGGTACTGACGATCGGACGCGAGGGCATCGAGATAGTCGACGGCCGACAGGATGCGCGCTCCGATGGGAATTTCCGCTCCCTTCAATCCCAACGGGTAACCGGAGCCGTCCCACTTCTCGTGGTGGGCGCGCACGATGGGCACTACCGGATACGGGAAGCGCACGCGTTCCAGAATCTCGGCACCGACCAGAGTGTGAATCTTCATCTTCTCGAATTCTTCAGGACTGAGGCGCCCGGGCTTCGAGATGATGTGTTCCGGCACGGCCAGCTTGCCGATATCGTGGAGAAGCGCCGCGGCGTGCAGAGCTTCCAACTCCGGTCCTTTCACCCCTAACTCTTTCGCCACTTCGATGGCATAGACGCGGACGCGCTGCAGGTGCTCGTGCGTGGTGTGGTCCTTGGCTTCAATGGCCAGAGCCAGAGCCTCGATGGTCCGCAGATGCAGGTTCGCCATTTCCTCGACGTGCCGTTTCTCATCCTCCAGTTTGCCGAGGTACAGGCGGTACGAGCGGTAGATCAGGTAAACCGCAGGCACCATGAGCAGGGACGTTTCCCAGTTGAGCGTCTGGTTGAGCCATGCGATCGTGCCCGCGATTCCCGCTCCCACCAGGTAGTACGGGAATGACCAGAAATAGCAGTCCACCAGAATGCGGGTGAGGGGCCGGCGCTCGGTCAGCGAAATGACGGTTGCAATCGAACCCGCGTTCGCGATGAAGTAAACCGTGGCCGACACGCCCAGCAGGATCGGCCGGTTGGAGATCACCAGGTTCGCCAACGGATGGTGATACACCAGGTACGCCAGCGCGGTCGAGACCGATCCGGCGCACACGTTAAACGTGACCTGAATCGCCTTCGGGCGCTCCGGGTACAGGCACTGGGCCAGCATCGACACCGCACCCAGAATCAAAGTCTCGGTTAAGCTGAGTTCCAGCACGCCAATCAGGATGAATAAGAAGTTCACCGACAGAGTGCCGGTAATGCCAGGAAGGTTTACCTTGAGCCGCGACGCCAGTATGGCGATGCCCAAATAGCAGATGAACTCGGCGATGTTCTTGCTGCTCTGGTGAACTCCGCCGTAGATCAGCGTTCCCAGTCCAGCGATCACGACCAAGCTGATGTACAACTTGGCCGCTCGAGACAGTCCTCTCCACGAGCGCGAGTGCGTAGGCAGACCTATGGCGATGTCGCTTGCACCAGTCATTCGAATAAACACACTGCGGCCGGAGGGATGCCCAGCCTCCCCATAGATACCAGCTAACATATTTAGAAACAACGATTTAGAGGTTTTATGAGAAACTTCGGTAACTTGCGGAGAGGTCGGTCGGACAATGGCACCCCTTGTCCGAAAGTCGACCTGTGATCGGGCGGTCGTAAGTGTAAGAACCGATTAGAGTTCGGCCCGATTTGAACTGGCGCTTTACACCGAGTGCGAAACGTCTTCTGCCGCTACATCCTCGTCGGTGGCCGCGTTCGAGGCAGTCGCGGAAGACTTGCCGCGCCGCATGGCTACAATTCCCGTACGCACCATTTCCAGCACACCGTAGGGACGCAGCACTTCGAGCAGGCCGTCAATCTTGTCTTCTGCCCCCGTAATCTCGATGGTCAGCGAATCAGGGGCGACGTCAACCACACGCGCACGAAAAACGCTGGCCAGTTCCAGCACGTGCGAGCGGGCCTCGTGTGTGGCCGCGACTTTGATCATCGCCAGGTCGCGAATAATCGCGGGCTGCTTCGTAATGTTTTCGACCAGCAGCACGTTCACAAGTTTATAGAGATTGGCTTCGATGCGGCGTGCCTGGTCGTGATCCGCCTCGACCGTGATCGTCATGCGCGAGACCTCTGGCTTCTCCGTGCGGCCCACCGTCAGTGAATCAATATTGAAAGCGCGCCGGCGAAACAGCGACGCCACGCGCGTCAGCACGCCCGGCTTGTTTTCCACGTACACCACGTAAGTGTTCAGCATGTTTTCTCTGCTCGTCTTCTTTGCTCGTCTTTCCTACTCATCTTCTCTACTCATCCTCGGCCGTCTCGACAATCTTACTGGGACGCCGGATCATCTCGTGCAACGAAGCTCCCGCCGCCACCATGGGATACACCGTGTCCTCTTGTTCCACCCGGAAGTTGATCAGCACCGGCCCATCATGCTCCCGCGCCGCCTGCACCGACGGCACCACCTGCGAACGCTCCGTAACCGTCATGCTGCGAATGCCGTAAGCTTCGCCGAGCTTAGCGAAATCCGGATTCAGCAGTGGCGTCGCGGCGTAATTGCGCTCGTAGAAGAATTCCTGCCACTGCCGCACCATGCCCAGAAAACCGTTGTTGATGATGGCTATATTGACCTTCAGCTTCTCCTGCACGATGGTCGCGAGTTCGCACAGCGTCATCTGAAAGCCGCCATCGCCGACCACTACCCACACTTCCGCTTCCGGCCGCGCAACCTTGACGCCGATCGCCGCAGGCAGTGCGAAGCCCATCGTCCCCAGCCCTCCGGAAGTAATCAGGCTGCGCGCCTTCTCATGCTTGTAGTATTGCGCCTCCCACATCTGGTGCTGGCCCACATCGGTCACCACCACCGTTTCACGATCGCGAGTCTCGCGCCATAGATCGTTAATCACGTGTGCTGCATAGAGATGCCCGCTGTCGGGCAGGTTCTGAATGTCGCGCACCGCGGCATCGCCTTTCAGCTTGTCGATGGAGTCGAGCCACTCGCTGCGATCAATCGTCTCTACCTTCGGCAATAATTCGTGCAGCACCTCCCGCAGGTCGCCGACCAGCGGCACATCCACTTTCACATTCTTGTTGATCTCCGCCGGATCAATCTCGATGTGAATCTTCTTGGCATTGGACGCATAGGTCTTCAGGTTGCCCGTCACGCGATCGTCAAATCGCATGCCGAAAGCCAGCAGCAGGTCCGCTTCCTGAATGGTGTGATTCACCCAGGCCTCGCCGTGCATGCCCATCATGCCAAGATTCAACGGATGTGAAGCCGGAAATGCTCCGATGCCCAGCAACGTGAGCGCGACGGGAATGCCCGCCCGCTCTGCAAATTCGCGCACTTCATTCATGGCTCCCGAAATGATGATGCCGTGGCCAGCCAGGATCACAGGCCGCTTGGAGTTGTGAATCAATTCCAGCGCCTGCTCATATTCTTTCGGCGCCGGCGACAGATCCGGACGATAGCCCGGCAACTGCGGCTTGGCTGCTTCCCAATCGAATTCACAGGTTGTCTGCTGCGCGTCTTTGGTGATATCGACCAGCACCGGCCCCGGCCGCCCGGAGCGCGCCACATAAAAAGCTTCGCGAATGGTGCGTGCCACTTCGCTGGCGTGCGTCACCAGATAATTGTGCTTGGTGATGGGAAGCGTGACGCCGGTGATATCGGTTTCCTGAAACGCATCCGATCCGATCAGCTTGCTTCCGACCTGTCCGGTAATGCAGACGATCGGCGACGAATCGAGCATGGCCGTAGCAATCCCCGTGACCATGTTGGTCGCGCCCGGACCGGAAGTGGCGACGGCGACCCCCACCTGCCCGCTGGCGCGCGCGTAACCATCCGCCATGTGGGTCGCGCCCTGCTCGTGGCGCACCAGAATGTGGTGAATCTTGCTGCCCTTCAGCGCGTCGTAAGCGGGCAGAATCGCCCCACCCGGGTACCCGAAAACTGTTTTGACCCCTTCGCGTTCCAGGCACTCCCACAGAATGCTGGCGCCGGTCATGTTCGTCTTGTCCTTCATGCGACCTTCCTGCGGCTCGCAAAAAGCAAAACCCACCGAGCCAGCGTTTCTGGCGGGGCGGGATTCGGGAGCCTTCAAGATTTCGTGTTGCTCAGCTCACTGGTTCCCTCCACACCGGAGAGGGTGCAACCATTCCTACCCCCAAGACTATGACACGAATTCGGTGCAGATAGCAGTTATTCATAGGTGTTTCACGAGATGCAGCGATGGTATCGAAGCCAGGGCCGGGCTGCAAGAGGAAAGTCCGCCAAGCCGCAGAGCGGCGCAAGAATGAAGCCCACGGCGCAAGCCGTGGCGGGCGAGCCGAAAATCGAACCAGCCCCGAAGGGGCGAAAGAAGCTCCGCACAAATCCTCACGGGACCGGCGAACATTCAAACCCTAAGCTGAAGACGTTTTTCCTTCACATCTTCGGCGGCTTGCGCCACGTTTTCTGGTTTGCCCAGATCCTTCCAGTAATAGGCATCTGCGCGAAACGCTAGAACCTTCTCTCCTTCACCTGCGAGCCGCAGATAGGAAGCAATGATCGAGAAAGCGCCCTGCTCCGTCATCAACGCCAGACACCGTGGAGAAATCACGTGCACGCCCGAAAACGCCAACGCCTGCGTCTCCTTCGATGGCCGGACGATTTCCGGCGCCCGATCGCGTCCCGCTCGCCGTCCGCAGAGCTGATTCTGTTCATCGAACAGCAGGTATCGCGACGTTTCACGCTCCTGCACTGCCAGCGTCGCGAGCGCCTGATGCTGCCGATGAACCTTCACCATGCGATCGAGATCAATTGTGCTCAGCACATCGACGTTGTGCAAAAGAAACGGCTCTCCCGAATCGGCAGCCTCCAGAAAAAACCACGCCGCTTTCTTTAGCCCGCCCCCGGCGTCAAGCAACACCTCTTCGCGCGAGATTTCGATCCGCATCCCGAAGTTGTCGTTCTTCTTCAGGTACTCCACAACCATGTCGGCAAAGTGATGCACATTGACGATCGCTTCGCGAATACCAAACTCGCTCAGGCGGCGCAGCGTGATCTCCAACAGCGTGTGTCCCGCCACTTCCACCAGGGCCTTGGGACGATCGTCGGTGAGCGGACGCAGCCGCGTGCCCAGCCCCGCGGCCAGAATCATCGCCCTCATGATTCGGCTCGATGCGGCTCGACTCGATCCAGAGCCGGCTTCTCCGCCCCGGCCGATTCCTGAGCCATTCTCTCTAACTCGCGATGTTGCAGGACGGCCTCGACTCCATTCCGTCCCTGCAGGCGCTTCGCAACCTGCTCTGCGAGATATACCGAGCGGTGCTGTCCTCCCGTACATCCAAACGACACCATCAAATTCTTAAACCCCCGGCGCTGATAGCTGCTCACGCTGGCGTCCACCAGCGACATCACGCTGGCCAGAAACTGGTGCACGCTCTCCTGCTGGTTGAGGTAGTCGATCACCGCGGCGTCCCGGCCACTCAGCTTCTTGAAGCTCTCTTCGCGTCCGGGATTGGGCAGACTGCGTCCGTCAAAAATAAATCCGCCGCCATTTCCGCTCTCGTCTTTCGGCAAGCCCCGATGAAAAGAGAAGCTGACAATCCGCACGACCAAACTGTCCGCCTCTGAAGCCAGGCCCTGCAATTTCTCCGAGGCCAGCATGCTATGAAAGGCGTCCGTCAGCGTCGGAATCGCGATGGGCAGCGTGACGTGGTGCAGCAGCCAGCGCAGGTTTTTCAGCGCATACGGCACGCTTTGCAGAAAATGCGCTTTGCGTTCATAGAATCCGCGAAACCCGTAAGCCCCCAGCGCCTGCATAATGCGCACGTACACATAAGCGTAGTAGTACTGCAGAAACGTTTCCCGCTTCAGGTCGACAAAGCCCGCCAGCACGTCCAGATAATGATCGAGCAACTGCTGGCGCAGTTCCGGCGGCAGATCGGCTTTGGCGTCGTACAGAAGAGAGGCAACGTCATACTGCAGAGCGCCCTTGCGCCCGCCCTGGTAGTCCAAAAAATAGGGCTGCCCGTCGCGCAGCATAATGTTTCGTGACTGAAAATCGCGATACAAAAAGTAATCGCGCCCCGCACTCAGCAGAAACTTCGTCAGGCGGCTAAAATCGTCTTCCAGCGCCTGTTCGCTGAAAGGAATGCTCGCCAGCCGCAGGAAGTAATACTTGAAATAATTCAGGTCCCAGGCGATCGACTGCCGGTCGAAACTCCCCCGCGGATAGCACACCTTATAGTTCAAGTCACGCCCCGCCTCCACCTGGAAACGCGGCAAAGTGGCGATAACCTTGCGATAGGCCTCGACTACCGCCGGAGCGACGCTTTCACCGCTGCGAGTCTTCGACAGAAACTCGAACAGCGACGTGTCCCCCAGATCCTCCTCGAGATAGGCCCCGTGATCCAGATCCTCGGCATAAATCTCCGGCACAGGCAAACCGTGCTTGCGAAAATGCCGGGAGAATTCCAGGAAGGCGGCGTTCTCTTCGCGAACGTCATACAGAATCCCGATGGCGCTGACCTTCTCGCTTGCCAGCCGGATAATCTTGCGTCCCGACCCACCCAGCTGCCCCTGCAACGGCTGCACCCGCTCGACCGGCGAGTGGAAGCGCTGCTCAAAAAGATTCTTGAGAATGTCCATGAGTGTGCCGCGGTCACGGCTGGCGATGCACTCACCAAGATACCATCGACGAACAATCGCTGAAACGCGGTGGCATCCTCAAGCCAAACATCGAGGATCGCTATGGTGTCAGCCGCTGGGATCCGCGACACGGCACCCCTATACGCCAGTCTATTAATTACTTCCGCAATAGCCCATCAGAGCCATTCCCATCCGCTCCCTCAATCGTTAGTCTGTTCATGAGCAGACTTCGGGGGAGGGCTGTTCGACAAGCGTCCCATGACTCAATGAGTCTGGGACGTTTTGTTTTGCATCATGGTTGTTTCTAGGAGAATATTTCGAGGAGGATTAGCCGGCGAGCCCGTTGCGGCTCCTTAAATCTGGTGGCGGCGGTAGGACTCGAACCTACGACCTACGGATTATGAGACCGTCGCTCTAACCACCTGAGCTACGCCGCCACTGCCTGCAAATCGGGAAGGATGCGCGAAAGGAACCTTGCCGCCGGTACGCCCCGGCATTTGCAGCATGGAAGCAACGACGCGTCGCTCCGCTGCGTCCAATTTTTCATTCTAAGAGCGCCTGCAAAATAGGTCAAACAGACTGAACCCAGATATACTCTGCGGCATGTTCATCGGCGCCCACTTCCGGCCTGACCGCCAGTATGCAGAGACGCCGCGCGCAGCTCATTCGCCAGCCCATTACCGTGCCCTGCTTGAATTCACCATGACTAATTCACAATGACCGGAACGTCCATGAAAGCGATCGCTGTTATCCCTGCCCGCCTGGCCTCTACGCGTTTGCCGCGTAAGATGCTGCGCGAAATCGCGGGCAAGCCGCTGATCGGTGTGGTTTATGAAGCGGTACGCTCATCGCCGCTGCTCGCGGACGTCATCATTGCCACCGACGCCGCAGAAATCATTCAAGTCTGCCGCGAGCACGGCTGGAACGCGGAGATGACTTCGTCCTCGCACCGCAGTGGCACCGAGCGAGTGCATGAGATTTCCTGTCGAACGGCGGCCGACGTCTACATCAACGTCCAGGGAGACGAACCTCTCACCCGCCCCGAGCACATCGCGACTCTCCTGCGGGTCATGGAGAATCCGGCCGCACAGGTCGGGACCCTCATGACCCCCGCAGCCGAGGTCGACATCCCCAACCCGAATGCCGTGAAAGTGGTCACAGAACTCAGCGGGCGCGCCCTCTATTTCTCTCGAGCCACGATTCCCTTCGATCGTGACGCCGCGCGGCCCCCTTACTTCAAGCACCTGGGGCTCTATGCCTATCGCAAGAATGTACTTGACCAGTTTGTAAACCTGCCGGAGTCTGCGCTCGAAAGAACTGAGCGTCTGGAGCAATTGCGCTTTCTCGAAAATGGGATCCCAATCTATGTCGCCGAGACTCCTCATGACAGCGTGGGGGTCGACACGGAAGAAGACCTGCAGAGCGTGATCGACATTCTGCGCAAACGCTGACCGGGGCGGTTCACACCTGCGGATGCGTGTCCTGCTCGCGGCCCCACTCCTTCGCCGCCGCCAGGCGCCTTGAGATGGCGGGATGCGAATGGAAAAACCATTCCACCCACTTCGAGGGCGTTCGCTCCGCCAGGTTCTGCTCCGCCAGTTTGTTCATCGACGAGATGAAAGGCTCGACACTGGCGATCGATTCGAAGGCATA
>Ga0181523_10000927_pt1 | contig 32513 bp, 19 predicted proteins | sample PEATcosm2014_Bin_43_FD_119752 | JGI IMG/M metagenome (GOLD analysis project Ga0181523, IMG submission 119752) | Peatland microbial communities from MTU Mesocosm Facility, Houghton, MI, USA - PEATcosm2014_Bin05_30_metaG | ecosystem: Environmental > Terrestrial > Soil > Wetlands > Peat | place... | reverse complement strand
TCTTCCGGTTTTTTTTCTTCCGGTTTCTTTTCTCCAGATTTTTTCTCTTCGGCTTTCTTTTCCTCGGCCTTTTTCTCCGCGTTCTTCTTGGCTTTCTCCAGCAGGTCTTTCTTCTCCTGCTCGAGCGCGGCACGTCCAGCAAGGTCCTTTTCACGGTCAAAGTACACGCGGCCGTCAATCAGCGTTTTCTGCACCACGGCGTAGGCGCTCATGGGATCGTGGTTGTAGATCACCAGGTCGGCGTCCTTCCCCACCTCGATCGAGCCGACGCGCTTCTCGACGCCAAGCTGAATCGCGGGATTGATGGTCACCATTTTCAACGCTTCGTCGTGCGTCAATCCGCCGTAGCGCATGGATTTCGCGGCTTCCTGGTTCAGGTGCGTGGCTTCCGCGGCGTCGTCCGAATTCACGGAGACGACCACGCCGCGCCGCGTCATCAGCGCGGCGTTATACGGGATTGCGTCGTAGGCTTCGACCTTGTACGCCCACCAATCGGAGAATGTCGAGCCTCCCGTGCCCGCCGCGGCGATATCATCCGCCACTTTGTAACCTTCCAGGACGTGCTGCAACGTTTGCACGCGGAACCCAAACTCCTTGGCCACCCGCAGCAGCATCAGGATTTCGTCTTCGCGGTAGCAGTGCGCGTGCACGTAACGCTTCCCTTCCAGAACCTCGACCAGTGGGTCGAGTTTCAAGTCGCGGCGCGGCGGAATCAGATTCTTCTCTCCTGCCGCCACGCGCTTGTTGTAATCGTCCCAGGTCTTTTTATAATCGCGCGCTTCGGTAAACGCTCCGCGAATGGTTTCCTCCACGCCCATGCGTGTTGCCGGATAACGTTCCGGCAAGCCGAGCCCGCGGAAATTCGAGTGCTTCGGATTTTCTCCAAGGGCGAACTTGATGCCCGGCAGCGCTCCTTCAAATGGGAGTTTCGATGCAGGCTGCCCCCAGCGCAACTTGATCACGATCGTCTGCCCGCCGATGGGATTCGCGGAACCATGCAGGACGTTCGCTGCCGTGACGCCGCCCGCCAGGTCGCGGTAAATCGCGGGATCATCCGAGTTCAACACGTCGGCGATATTCACCATCGAAGAGACCGCGACGCTTCCTTCGTTTACGTCGCCATCAATGGCAATGTGCGAGTGGCAGTCGATGATCCCCGGCATAACAAATTGTCCGCGGGCATCCAGCACCTGGGCATCCGCCGGCGCTTTCAAACCGCTGCCCACCGCCGCAATTTTCCCATCCTTAATAAGGATGTCCCCATTCTCAATCGTTCCGTGCATGACGGTCAGGATTGTGGCGTTGCGAATCAAGAGTGCCGATGGTTCAACCGGCGCTGCATTGGGCGCGGCCTCTTTCTCGCGAGCCACTCCGGTCGAAGCAAGCAGAGAGCATAGAAACGTAACTGCCGCGACGCTAACGCTTATCCTGCGCCGGTTCATCGCGCACCTCCCGCCATCGCGCCAGGTTTTGTGCCACTAAAATCAAATGTATAGCCCAACGTGCTGATCGAACCTTTCATGGTATTGCCCTCGAAAGTTCCCGAGAACTGCACGTCAGTGGGAGAGCCTTCAATCGCAAGATTGATGGTGAAGCTGAATTTTTCTTCGCTGACATAGCCGCTGAAAATAGTTCCCGTGCCTCGCGTCGAGCTGCCCACCGTTCCCGTCAAAGCGCCGTCTGCGGCCATGGAGAGGTCCGCAGTCATTTCCTCCGAGCCATCCGGCGTGGTTGTGGTTAATTTCCACTTTCCGCTCAAGTCGCCCTTCGGCGGCTCGCTGGGCCGCAGCGGTTCGCGCACTTCAAACTTACGCCCGTCCACGAACACCATTCTCACTTTTGTCTTTTTGTCGAACAGGTCGCCGTCGGTCACCACCAGGTTCGCGATTTTGCCCTTCTCGATGGAGCCCAGCACGTCCGCCACGCCAAATATTTCCGCTGGCGAAAGCGTCAGCGCGCGCAAGGCTGCGTCGGAACTTAGCCCTGCATCCATCGACTTTTTCACCGCGGGCAAAATTTCCTTTGCGGTTGCGATTCCGCCGGAATAAAATGCGAACTTCACCCCCGCTTTTTCCAGCGCTGCCGGCGAAGACGGCGCGCGGTCGCGGAATCGCAGCGTGCGCAACGAGGGCGCATCTTCGGGATCGCCATCCTTCGGCGCTTCCGGCCATTTCAAATTCACGAGCACGGGTACTTTCTTCGCTGCAATCTCCGCCGCCACTTCGTAACTCATCTGCCCGCCGTAAATCACGTCGTTCAGTTTCCACTCCTCGCCGAGCACCAGCGCCCGCCGAATCTCCAGCGAACTGTTCCCCGGAACCAGCACCACTGCATGTTTCTGAAGCGCTTCCTTCAGCGATTCCGTGCTTTCGTCATACCTCGGGCGCTCCACACCGCGCGGATTTTTTTCGTAGTTCGCATCGGCTTGCGCGCTCCAGCTCGTATCAATCCAAATCTGCCGCACATACGCAATAGCTCCCATCAGCGATCCCGGATAGCTGCGGAACCCTCCCGGGGCCTGCAGGGAAACCGGAATCGCTACCGGTGCTTTCACAACCAGATTTCCCGGGCGATCACCGGCCAAATCGAGCACCGCCGCCTGCCCGGGGAACATGCCCGTCTTGGGAGCAGAAACCGTGGTCGTGAATCCCGCGCTGCGCCAGCCCTCGATCCGCGCATCCGCCAAATTGATTTCATCGGCGGCATTGCGCCACGGTGTTGTCGCGGGCCGGTCTTCCGGTCCCTTGGAAAGGGGAGGCCGCGCGTTTCCTTCGCCGCCTGCGTTTCCGCCGCCGTTCGCGGACGCCGTCAAACCTACATCCGTGAAGGCATCCACCAGTCCCGGGTACACGATCAATCCTTTTCCTTCGATCACCCACGCGTCCGGCGGAATCGTCACGTTTGTTCCCACCGCGGTGATAATGCCGCGCGACACCAGCACCGTCGCGTTTTCCATCGGCGCGCCCGAAACCGGCACAACTTTCGCGCCGCGAATCGCAAAGCTCCGCGGTTCTCCGCCCTGGGCTTCCGCCCGCCCCGCACAACAAAAACTCAGCACCACTGCGGCAAAGACAAGAATGCCGTGGCGCTGGCAAACGCTTCTCAATCTCATTCCTGACTCCTTGAATTCGTGCGAAGACCCCAATCGTTTGCGATTCCCCGCAGGCATTGAGGCTATTGGGAACCTGCCCGAAGGTCAAGCGCTGCGATCCTAAGAACGGGACAGGCCTTGCGACCTGTCCCATGATTTGACGCTTCCGCGATTAAATCGTGTTACTGCTTTTTCTTGCCGAACAGTCCGCCCAACTGTTTCGTGACGTCAGACGCGCCCTTAGTGCCGCCCGCACCCGCCAGGCCAGCCAGCTTTCCGACTGATCCACCGGCGCAAGTCAGCTCCGACTTCATCAAGCTGGCGGTCGCGCCACCAATGTCCGGCGTGAACTGCGGGTTTGTGGTTGTTCCGTGAATTTGCAGCGGCACCTTGATTCCACCGTTCTTGCAACTGGCGCCCGCTCCCAGCATTTTCCCGGCCGCGCCGCCAACCGCACCGCCTTCCGCGCCCCCTGCCGCCCCCAGCATGGAGGCATTCACGGTGGCCACCAGCTTGAAGTCCATATTGTTTTTATCGTCCAGCGTGCCACCGCCAACCACTGTTCCCAGCGTCGGCACCACCAGATTGAAGTTGTCCGCGCGCAATCCTGCGGGCGCCATGTGCACGTCCGTGGTCATCTTCTCAATGTCCAGATCCTGGCCCGTCTTGAGTCCCGAAAGCGACCCAACTCCGGACATTTTTTGTCCCAGGTTGAAGCCGGAAAGCTTTCCGCTGAACAGCCCGACGTTTCCATCAATCACCAACTTGTCAGTGGGCCCGGTGATGTGGAGATTCGTGGTCAACGTGCCTGCGGTCAGCTTGGAGCCTTGCGGCAGATTGACGGCGACTGCCGGGAGAAAGGACTCAAGATCGGTTGCCGGCATTCCTTCGCCTGCCATCTTCATATCAACCGCAAAGGCGTCGCCTTCCGATTTGTAGGTGCCATTCAGATTCCATTTGGCGTTACCGATGTTTATCGCCGAAGGATTCAGCACGCCCGTGCTTTTGGCAATGTCGTATTTGGTGTCGAACGCCAGACCCAGCGGCACGCCCGACGGCTTCCCACCAGCCCGCAGAATCGCATTCGTAAGTTTCAGGTTTCCTTTTATGGCCATTTGTCCGCTTTGGCTGATCAGGTTTGCGTCCACATCAACCGTTCCGCCTAGCCCAAGGGATGGATCGAGGAATCCGGTCTTGGCCAGATCGAGCGTGCTGATGGTCAGCTTCACGTCCTGTGGCGTAAACGCTGCGTCCTTGGGGTCCACTGGGCCCATTTTTCCATCGATCTTCATTGTGCCGCCGCCGGGGAGTGCCATCGAGAAGACCACAGGGACCTGGCTTGTCATTGCAACATCGCTGGCGGTCAGGTTCATGGCGGTATACACATTGCGCTTCCGGGAATTCGTGTCGCCCAGGGTGATCTGTCCGTCTTGAAGCTCAATCTTCTTGATGGACAGCGACTGCGCGGCGTTGCCGCTCGAGCCGCTGGGCGCGGGCTTTTTCGCTTCGGCCGGGGCGCTTCCCCCGATAGAGGAGAAATTCCATTTGCCGCTGGGATCCTTCAACATCGTCACTTGCGGCTTCTCGATGATGATCTCCGTAATGTTTACCTGCTTGGAGAAGATCAGCGGCAACAATTCCACGCCGACGCGCATCGATTGCGCCGTCAGGAACGGCCCCGAATTGAATTTCGGATCGTCGCTGATGGAAAGATTGTCGATTCCCAGCGAACCGCGAATCAGCGACAAGCTCAGATTCCCCATTTGCACTTTGCGTCCCAGCGCCGCCGAGGCTTGCTCCTCGATCGTAGGACGGAATCTGTTGACGGGAATCAAATATGGCAGAATCACCAGAATCAGAAATAGCGCGACGATGGCAATAGCAATCCATTTCAGCTTCTTATTCATGGTTTCCTCCGTAATGGCAGGCGCGAGCGGCCGGATCTTTGCGTCTTGGCCCGCATAATACCACACTGCTTTCCGCTTGCAGCGCGACTCCTTTTCTTGCGCGGGTTCAGTCAAACTCTGCGGGATTCTTTCTCCCAACTGTTGGGGCCCACTCCGGGTAGGTCGCGGATTTGCACGCAGGCACGCGCGGAATCCGCGCAAAAAAAATCGTGCTAAAATCAGGTTGCGGGGCCGTTGCTTAAATGGATAAAGCACAGGTTTCCTAAACCTGCAATCCCGGTTCAAGTCCGGGCGGTCCCACCATGCTCTCGACCTTGAGCCTATTTCAAGCATTGCTTTGTAGCTGGCAACACAGCGAACTCTATTTTATGAGCGCAACCTTAACGATGGCCGAAGTTATGCTCGGCGTGATGAACAATCCTCCGATTCCTGCGGCAAGAAGCAGACCTCGCCCTCCGCGGGTTTTGTACAAGTAGTAGGGAACGACAATGGGCCAGGCGAAAAACACAAAGGCATCGAATTCGTAAGGTGAATGGAATCCCCGTGACTACCTGTCCAAGCGAACCCACAAGGCCAGCATAAGTTGGAATGCGAGCGACCAGAGTTTTCCGGTAGCGTTCGGCACGGGCATGCCGTGCAAGGCCATGATCAAGCTGCCAATTGAGAAAATCGCGCCAAGCACAACCAGCGGGAACAAAGACCTGGAGAGAAGCATATGGAGGCCAGTTTAACCTAAACGAACTCGATCTCATTCGTGCATTTCAACCTCGACTCACTCCGAACAGTTCGTCTCGCTTCCTCTTTTGCCCGCGCCCAAATCTCCCACTAGTGCTACTCTTCCAGTAACACCGTGCCTTCCCCGGTGCCCTGAGCTAACCCCGGGCCTCGCCAGCGCTCCATTTTGAGGTGACCCGTCACAATTTGGAGGACTCTCTTGCCTCGTTCACATAAACTTTTCTGGTCTCTGCCTCTGTTTTCTCTCCTTTGTCTCACCTTCTTCGCTTTCCCCGCCTTCTCGCAGCAGAAAACGGATACCTCCACTTCCCCTCCTCTTTATCTGGATCCGAAGGCGCCGGTGGATCGCCGCGTAGATGACCTCGTTTCCCGCATGACGCTGGATGAAAAGGCTTCGCAACTCGTTCACAAAGCCGCCGCCATCCCGCGCCTGCAAGTTCCGGCGTACAACTGGTGGACCGAAGCGCTGCACGGCGTCCTTACTTCGCCCACTACCGTTTTCCCGGAGCCTATCGGCCTCGCAGCTTCATTCGATGTGCCCCTCGTTCACCAGATGGCCATCGTCATCAGCACCGAGGCGCGCGCCAAGCATCACGAACAGGTGCGCCACGGCATCTTCCAGGACGTCGGCCTGGACTTCTGGTCGCCAAACGTGAATATCTTCCGCGACCCGCGCTGGGGCCGCGGCCAGGAAACCTATGGTGAAGATCCTTTCCTCACCGCGCGCATGGGAGTCGCGTTTGTTTCCGGCATGCAAGGCGACGACCAGAACTACTTCCGCACCATCTCCACGCCCAAACACTACGCGGTCCACAGCGGGCCAGAGACCACGCGCCATATCGCTGACGTCAAAGTCTCAAAGCACGATATGGAGGACACCTATCTTCCCGCTTTCCGCGCTGCCGTAACCGAAGCCAAAGCCGGCTCCGTTATGTGCGTGTACAACAGCGTGAACGGCGAACCGGGTTGCGCCAACAGCTTCCTCCTACAGGACCAACTGCGCGACAAGTGGAAGTTCCAGGGTTACGTGGTCTCCGATTGTGACGCGGTGGCCGATATTCAGCGTGGCCATCACTTCGTCAACACGCTCGCGGAGGCCGGCGCCATTTCCATCAAGCGCGGCACGGACCTGGATTGCAACGACACGGGCATTGATTATTCGCGCTACGTTGCTGCCGTCCAGCAAGGCTTGCTGACGGAGGCCCAATTGGATGTGGCCGTGAAGCGGTTGATGAAGGCGCGCATGCAGCTGGGCATGTTCGATCCGCCGGAACTCGTGAAGTATGCGCAGATTCCTTACAGCGAAATGGATACTCCGGAACACCGCGAACTTTCCCTTCGTCTTGCCCGCGAATCCATGGTTCTGTTGAAGAACGATGGCCTGCTTCCTCTTAAGCCTGGAACAAAGAAGATTGCCGTGGTTGGCCCGCTTGCCGATCAGCTTCCCGTGCTTTATGGCAATTACAATGGTTCACCTTCGCGCGCCACGAGTGCATTGCAGGGCATCGAGAAACAATTCGGTTCCAGCGAGATTACCTACGCTGCCGGAACGCGGTTCCTGCGCCTCGGTCAGATTATTTCGGACGCTATCCTCTCGACGCCGGACGGCCAGCCCGGCCTGCACGCTGAGTACTTCAAGGGCATAAACTTCGAGGGCGCTCCTGTTCTCACCCGTGTGGACAAAACGGTAGACTTTACTTTCTCCGCCCCGGATTCTGTTCCCACGGCTGGCAACACGAATTTCTCGACGCGTTGGACGGGATTCCTCACCCCGGAGCAAAGCGGCGTGTATGAGATCGGCTTCAATGGTGACGATGGCTATCGCATCTGGCTGGACGACAAAGTCCTTGTCGAGGACTGGGCCATGCACGGACCATCGCTGAAATCTGCACCGGTCACCCTGGAACAAGGCCATAAGTATGCCGTCAGAATCGATTATTTCCAGGGCATGGGCGGCGCGGTTGCGCAATTTGTGTGGTTTCCGCCCAGTGCGGACCCGCTGAAGCAGGCCCTCGCCGACGCCAACAATGCCGATGTAGTCATCGCCGTGGTCGGCATCACTTCCTCTCTCGAAGGCGAGGAGATGGGCATCAACCTTCCCGGGTTCAAGGGCGGGGATCGCACCAGCATCGATTTGCCGGAAGAGGAAGAGGACCTTCTGAAGGCCATCAAGACTACCGGCAAGCCACTCGTTGTCGTGCTGATGAATGGCAGTGCCCTGGCTGTTAACTGGGCGCAGGCAAATGCCAACGCCATTCTGGACGCATGGTATCCCGGCGAAGAAGGCGGCACCGCCATTGCCGAAACCTTGGCGGGCGCCAACAATCCCGCGGGCCGCCTGCCGGTCACTTTTTACACCGGCATCGATCAATTGCCGCCGTTCGAAGACTACGCGATGAACAATCGCACCTACCGCTATTTCAAAGGCCAGCCGCTTTATCCCTTCGGATATGGCTTGAGCTATTCCAAATTCGCCTACAGCAAGGCGAAGCTTTCCAAAGCCAGGCTGAAGGCGGGTGAACCGCTGACCGTTGAATCGGTGGTCAAGAATACCGGCGACCGCGAAGGCGATGAAGTGGTCCAGGTCTATCTGACCTTCCCGCAACTCCCTGGCGCGCCCATTCGTGCTTTGCGTGGATTCACGCGCGTTCATGTGGCCGCGGGCAAAACGGAGCGCGTCGAGTTGAAACTCGATCCGCGCGATCTCAGCTACGTCAACGAAGCCGGTGACCGCTTGGTGGCTGCCGGCAAATACCGCATCAGCGTCGGCGGTGGACAACCTGGCACTTCCGCGGCGGCCGTGGAAGTACCGCTGGAAATCAGCGGCGAATACAAATTGCCCGAGTAGTTAAAAACTTTCAGGCCAGCGCCTCAGCAACTGTGCTGCGGTCTCCGGCGACATTTCCATTGACGACACGCGCCGCGTGGAGTTAGATTCATGTTCGATTGAATCGTTTTAACTCTGTAAGTTTCCTTTTGTTTGCTTCCCGTGGCGCACTTTGCGCGAAAGCTGAGGTCCCCACCATGAAATGTTCCGGCCTTCGTTCGATTGCCGTAATTCGCCTGACCTTGCTCGCCACTCTCGCGGCCATTTCGCTTTCCTTCGCTGGCGCTTCCCTGCTCGCGCAAACCATTGTGGTAGACGCCGCTCCTGGTCATTCCACCAATTCCATTCGCCCCACGGAAGCGCTGGGCGCCGGCATTGACCGCATCGGCTACACCGACGCGGATAAGCTTTACGTCGAGCCCACCATCACCCAGGTTCTTGCCGCGGGATGGCAAACCGTCACTTACCGGCAGAACACGGAACTCCACATGGAAGCGTGGCACTGGAATCCACGAGGCACTTGGAGCGATCCTTCCGGTAAAGGCTACTTCGTTGGTAACGCAACTCCCGGTGCGGAACCGATCCGCCATTCCTATGGCTACGGGCTGCCGCATCGCGGCGTCACGCGCGACGACGGCACGGACGCCGAAGGCTACTCCCGGCTCACCGATGGCGATCCCGATTCCTATTGGAAGAGCAATCCGTATCTGACGCAAGCCTTCACGGGAGAGAGCGATTCCCTGCACCCGCAGTGGGTCATCGTGGACCTCGCGGGCAAGCGCGATATCAGCGCCATTCGCATCCACTGGGGCGCGCCGTACGCAACGCACTATCTCGTTCAATACTTCACAGGCGTGGATCCCATCAGAAAACCGACCGAAGGCATTTGGCAGACCTTTCCAAACGGCGCAATCACCGACGGCAAGGGCGGCAGCGTGGTCTTGCAACTCGTCGCTGCCCCGATTTCCGTGCAACACATTCGCATCCTGATGACGGCTTCGTCCAACACTTGCGACACGCACGGCTCCGCCGACAAACGCAATTGCGTTGGCTATGCCATTCGCGAGCTGTACATCGGCACGACCACGGCCGACGGGCAATTCCACGATCTCGTCCGCCACACACCGGACCAGGATCAAACGATGACGTACTGCTCTTCTGTCGATCCCTGGCACGAGCCGGATAATTTGGATGAGAAGGCTGGCGATCAGGTGGGCTTCGACCTGTTTTTCACGGGCGGCTACACGCGTGGCCTGCCCGCCATGATTCCCATCGCGGTGATCTACTCGACGCCGGAAGATGCTGTCGCTCAATTGAGTTACCTCGAAAAGCGCGGCTATCCGGTCTCTTACGTGGAGATGGGCGAAGAAGCCGATGGACATTACACGCCGCCCGAGGATTACGCGGAACTCTATCTACAATTCGCTGCCGCGCTGCACCGCTTCGATCCCAAACTCAAGCTCGGCGGACCCATCTTCACCGGGGTGAATCGCGACATCGAAACCTGGCCCGACGCCAACGGTCAGGTCTCCTGGACGCGCCGTTTCATTAACTACTTGAAAGTGCGCGGCAAGCTCGGTGAACTGGCGTTTTTCTCCTTTGAACATTACCCCATGGATCCCGGCAAAATTCAGTGGAGCAACTTGTACGACGAAGCGAACCTGGTCACCGGCATCATGAAAGTGTGGCGGGAAGATGGCGTGCCCGCGAATGTGCCGCTGATGATCACCGAATCCAACATTTCCTGGCTGGATTCTGAAGCCTTCGTGGATATCTGGGGCGCGCTTTGGCTTGCGGATTACATCGGAGCTTTCCTGGATGGCGGCGGTGCGGCGGTCTACTATTTCCACTATCTTCCGCTCGGTGTTGGGCGCGGGGCCAATGGTTCGATGGGCACCTTTGGGATGTTTTCCACGGATGCCGACCTGAAGATCAAGCAGCCATTGTCGCAGTTTTTTGCCAGCCAGCTCCTGAATCTTGAATGGATGCAACCCGGGAATGGCGTACACAAATTGTTCTCCGCCGAATGCGACATTCGTGACGGCGCAAATAACGCGCTTGTCACCGCCTACGCCGCCGCGCGTCCCGATGGCACCTGGTCTCTGCTGGTCATTAATAAGGACCAGGAAAATGCGCATGCGGTGCGCATCTCTTTTGCGAACGCCTCCGCTTCCGGCGCAAGCTCCTTCACCGGACCCGTCACGCTGAAAACCTTCGGCAAGGCGCAATACCAGTGGCATCCCTCGCGCACTGGCGGCACCGCAGATCCCGACGGCCCTATTGTTTCTTCCACGGTGAATGCGGATTCCGCCACGTCCTTCACATTGCCTGCGGCTTCCGTGACCGTAATTCGGGGCAACATCAAGGGCTCTGACCGCACGCACTAATTTCGCATCGTCGCGGTTCTCTCACCGGCCCCTCCAAACCTCTCGTTGGGGAGGCCGCTCTTTCTGGCTTGGTTCGCTTTGCTAGCGGCTGCCGCTTCCCCTATAATCCCAGCCCAACGGAGTGGTCTACAAACTTGCCTGAATCGGCTGCCAGCCCAGCGCGCTATGCCCTTGCCGTCATCACCGATGACGATGAAATCTTCCCGGAGATTCGCAAGCATCTCGGCAGCGAATTCCGCACCACGCTGGCTGCGGACGAAAATGCCATTCGGGAGATCCTGGAGGAGTCTGACCTCCGCGCCATTCTCTTCAATCTCGATTGCATCGGAGACGGTCCCATCGACGGCCTGGAAGTCCTGGCGGAGATCCGCCGCATTCGCGACGATGTGGTGATCGTCACCTTCACCAGTTCCAATCAACGCACCATTCCTTTGAAGGCCAGCCAGGCCGGCGCCGACGAATTCTTCCTATCCCCGATACGCTTCGAAGAGTTGAAGATTGTTTTGTCGCGCGCCATCGAAAAACGCGGTTTGGAGCTGGAGGGGCGTCGGTTGGTGCAGCAGGTCGAGAGCAAGGCAGCCTTCTACGGACTGGTCGGCGGCAGCGACGCTATGCAAAAGGTCTACCAGGCCATTGAAGCCGTGGCCGCCACCAGCGCTTCCGTCGTCCTGCGCGGAGAAAGCGGCGTGGGCAAGGAGCTCGTCGCCAACGCCATCGTGCAATGCGGCAATCGCGCCGATAAACCGTTTGTGTGCCTGAACTGCTCGGCGCTGCCGGAAAGCCTGATGGAGTCCGAGCTCTTCGGCTATGAGAAAGGCGCATTCACCGGCGCCGACGCCGCGAAGCCAGGGCTAGTGGAATTGGCGCACGACGGCACGCTTTTTCTGGACGAAATTACAACTCTCAATCCTTCCCTGCAGAGCAAGCTGTTGCGCGTTCTGCAGGAGCGCTCCGTGCAGCGGCTGGGCGGACGCAGCGCCCGAAAAATTGATTTTCGCCTGATCACGGCGACAAACGATGATCTTGAAGATTGCGTGCGCAAGGGACGCTTCCGCGAAGACCTCTACTTCCGCATCAATGTTGTCCCGATTTTCCTCCCCCCGTTGCGCGAGCGTGAAGGCGATATCCCGCTGCTGGTGGACCATTTCCTGCGCATCTACTGCGCTTCCGCCAAGAAACCCCTCAAGACCCTGCAGCCAGAAGTGCTGGAGATCCTGGAGGAGTATTCCTGGCCGGGAAACGTACGCGAACTGGAAAACCTGGTGCAGCGGCTGGCCGTAATGGTGGCGGGCCACGTGGTTACTGCCGAGAACCTCCCTCAACAGTTATTGCACCACAGCGCTTCGGGCCAGGAAGCCATTTTGATACCCGAGGCCGGCGTGGATTTCGATGCCGAAATGGAAAAGATCGAGGTCACCTACCTGAGCGCGGCATTGCGGCGGACCGGCGGCAAGAAAACGGCGGCGGCGGCGCTGCTGCAGATTGATCCGCAGCGTATGAAATACCTCTGCCGTAAACACGGCATTCAGTAGTGGCGCAAAACGGTTAAAATTTAACCCCTGGTCGATTAATTTTTAACCCATCGAAGAATATTTCACCCCGGCGGCTCGGTTCTCCACTGGTACTTTGGTACTAACCGCTTTCTTTTCAGCGCCCCTGTGTCTGTACACCTGGTGCCGCCGGTTTGGCCCACCACCTGCATTATGGTCAGGCGTCCGCGAGGAAAAAGATTCCAGCGACAAAATTTCAGCTAGGGGGAAAGAACATGTCCATCCAGAAGAAGAGCTTGATCAGCACCCTGAAGACCACCAAGAAGGTCAACGTGGCCAGCGGCGCAGTTGTTAAGGACGAGGGTTCTGCTCAACGTATGGCGGGTGCCAATCGGACTGCCGGTGCCAATCGGACCGCAGGTGCCAATCGGACCGCAGGTGCCAATCGGACCGCAGGTGCCAATCGCACTGCCGGTGCCAATCGCACTGCTGGTGCCAATCGCACTGCTGGTGCCAATCGCACTGCCGGTGCCAGCCGGACTGCCGGTGCCAGCCGGACTGCCGGTGCCAATCGTCTCGCGGGCCATCGGAAATAGTTAAGCTGCGTTTGAGTAGTTGGCGGTAGAAAGCCTAACGGGTATGAGAAGTTCAAAAGAGAGCTGCCAACTGGCAGCTCTCTTTTTTTCTTGAAGGAAGTTTGGGCCGCAGCGATCATCCATTCTCCCTGCAACACGAGGGGCCACATCTCGCGTACTTCCCTACCAAAGTTTGCGTCCCAGGAAGTTTGAAACCACCTCCCACCCCAGGCCAAAAATGCTCCGTCGTTCACCATAGACACGCGCAATTCCAATCATGCCGGGTTTCAGGGAATAGTCAGGGTCCGGCACCAAGAGATCGACCAAATAGAAGCGTGGCGGACTGATGCCCGCCAATTCGGTCTTTCCAATAAGTCGGGGGTCCATTTCGGTTGGCCGTGGGGCCACAGACACAACCTGCGCATCCCATTTCCTGAACACGCCTTGCACCTCAAGCTTGGCATGGGCATTCTTCTGGACTTTGTATAAGTCGTATTCGGAAACATAAATTCGCGCACGAAGTTGCGAAAGGTCCGCGACCAGGAGAAGTGGGCTACCTTCCGCAAGGTAACTCCCGGTCAAATCAGAAACCCGCGGCGTAAGGACGATCCCAGAAATGGGACTGTTTAATTGCAACTCGGCATTTCGACGGGAGAGTTGGAAGGTTTGCGAGGCAAGCTGCTCGCGGTCCTTCAGTGCCGTACCATATTCCGCGTAATGAAGAGAGGCAGCTTTCGCCCGTTCGGTGGCCATGTCCAGTCGGGCTCGTGCCTGTTCATATTCCGATTCCACGGGTAAGTTGCGAAGTACCGCAAGGGGTTCGCCGGCGGCAACGCGCTGTCCTTCCGCGACAAACAACTGTGTTACCTCGCCCGGAACGCGGGCCCGAATCGTGGCAGTTTTCAGGGGCTCCAGCGTGAATCTGCCGGAGGCGGAGTCGTGCCAGAGAGGTAACACAAGTACAAGCGCAAGAATAGCTCCAAGGGCCAGTGAATGTTGCGGTGTAAGCCAGGCGATGATGCGGTCTTTCTTATCCAAATATACGAATTTCATAAAGTTCACCAATAAGCGGATACGAGATCGGAATATCAACGCGGCAACCGCGAGTTCCGGGATAAAACCCCACTCCGGACTGAAATTGCGAACCACGTTGCCGACAAATCGCGCCACGACATACAGCATCGTGTAGCTATATGCACCGGAGAGCAAGGCATAGATAGCAAAACCAGGGCGCCTGTGTCGGGGAACGTAGGGGACCTCTACGGGAAGGCGCCAAATGTACTTTTTCACCCAGGCGGAAACAAAAGCTGTCGATTGCTCCTTAAGCTGTGAAATGCCGATCAAGTCGCACAGCATGTGGTACCCGTCCAGCTTCATCAACGGATTCCAGTTCACAAGTATGGAGATCAGCCCTGTGATCATCATCAGAAAATACGCAGCGTTGTGGATGATGGTGTCCGGTGGAGTGCCCCACCAGATGATCGTGGCAACAGCGCAAATCATGAGTTCCGACCAGACACCTGCCACGGTGACGACGAATCGCTCGTAGCGCGAGCTCATCACCTCGGCCTCCGTCACGTCCGTGTAAACAGCTGGAGTCAAATAAACGAGAGCAAAGCCCATGGCGGTCACGCGACCGCCGAAGTGTTTGGACACATAGGCGTGGGCAAACTCGTGGACCACCACAACCGGCAGTAGCAAGGCATAAATGATAAAAATGTCGCCCCACGTTTTGTTGGAGAAACTGTAAAACGCTGCCGTGTCGCGCCCGATCTCGCCCCAGTGGGTCACGGTGATCCCTGCGGTCATGCCAAATACCAGGAGAGTGAGCAAGGTGAACCAGGGAGTGGCGATGAACTTGGAGTGGCTATAAAGCTTGGTAAGAAACCTGTCCGGATTAAAGGCAGGGAACAATACCATGGACAAATCGGCCCACCGGCTGCGCTGGCCCAATTTCTTCCGCCGTTCCTCGGCAGTTTGCTGCATCAGCAGGATGTTTTTTTCCTGAGGGGTCTTGTACCAGAACTCAATGGCCTCAAGATCAGCGGCAATTTCCCGAACCGCCTGGCCATCGTATTCGACACCGTTTTGTTGCGAAAAGAGTTCTGCAATCTCTTCATAAGACCGCCGACCATCGAATAATTGGGCGAGCTTCCACGTTAGAGGCGGAAATCTGAATATGCCATTTACGCCGGGCAGGTAAACGCGGACAACGGGCTTTCCGTCCTCGATGTGTTCTCGGGATTTAGCGTTGGGGTCAAGCTGCGGGTAACGCTCGGCCATAGTGCGCGCCGGAATTTCCGGCAAGGCCACGTCGAGGGCGCGGGTAAGATTCATGGTGGGTCTAGCGGGAGTTTTCGACGCGCAGGTTCGCCGTCATGCCGGGGCGCAGGGAGCCACGCTCGCCGGTCAATTCCACCAGCACCTCGAACGTGCCGCTTGAGGGATCGATGACCGGACTCACTTCCTTCACGCGCGCGGCATGCTTTTCGCCAGGCGAATCGGGCGAGGTAATCTCGAATTGCTGCATTGCGCGCAAGTGCCCAAAATACTTTTCCGGCAAGGTAAAGCGCATCAGAAGCGGCGCCTCGGCGGTCACCCAGAACAACCGCTCGCCCTTGCCCACGGACTGCCCTTCGCGAACGTAGCGCCGCGCAATCAGCCCATCAAAAGGCGCGGTGATTTTCGTTTTTTCCAGCTCGAGTTCCAGCGAGCGTTCCTCGTCGTGCGCGGTATTCAACGTTTCCTGGACGCGTTTGATATCCCACTGGTCGGACTCCGCCTTGTATTGTGCGTGTTGCAGCTGTTCCTGAGAGATCAGGCCCAGATCCCAGAGCCTTTGGGCGCGGACATAATCCGCTTGCAATACGCCCGCCTCCGCCTCCCAATTCTTCAGATCGTCCGCGATGCTGCGAGACTTGGCGCGCGCTGCTTCCAGATTCGCGGCAATCTGCCGGTCATCCAATTGAGCCAGCATGGTTCCCGCCTTCACTCGCGCCGGCGCGTCAAAATAGATTTTGGCGAGTACGCCATCCCGTTGCGCCGTCAGGTCCACCTGGTGCTCGACGATGATGGGTCCAGAGACGATGAGTCCCGTATCCGCCGCTTCCACGAGCGGCGCCGTTCTTGTAGCGGGTACGGGCACTGGAACCGCCGCGGCATTCGTAGCGTCAGGGGCGCTGGTCTTGCTGTCGCCACAACCCGCAGCGAGGAGGGCTGTACCCAGAGCGATTGGCACCATCAAACTTCGCATACTCCTCCTCCACATCTCTACCAGCCCAGCCAGTACCACACTTTGGAATACGCCCACAAGAATGGCCTCCGGAAAAATACATAGGCCGCCGGATACCATCCGATGCGCACCTTGCCGCGCCCTTCCATCCCCGATCGTATCGCCCCATCCGCATTGGGGACTCCCACGCGGGCATAAAAAACCGGTGTCTCGTGAAGAATCTCGGCCTTGGGGCTGACAATGATCACATCGCCGTGGAACGTCCGCGTGGGATAGCTGTTCAGCTTGACCACGGCTCTCTGCCCCTCTTTCAGCTTCCCGGCATCCGCGTCTTCGATCGCCACATCCACCGTCGCTTGCGACGCGTCCACGATCTCGGCGAACGAATCGCCCTGCTGCAGTTTGCGCCCGGCGAAGTTCTCGACATGCGGCGTGGCCACAACTCCATCAATCGGTGAACGCAATTCTGTTTTTCCCAACAACTCCCGGGCGCGTTCCACTTCCGCCTTCCAAAAATCTGCCTGCACCCGATGGACGCCTGCCTCGGTTCCGTCGTTTGCCGCCAGCGCGCGATTCATCTGCATCATGGCGGATTCGTACCGCGACTGCGCTTCCGCAAGCGCCGAGCGGAAGTTCCACGCTTCCATCTCCGCCAGCACCTGCCCTCGCTGCACACTCTCCCCTTCGTGAACAAAAACCTTGCCCACCACGCCCTCGACCTCGGGTTGCACCTGCGCCCGCCGCCCGGGAGCCACAACGGCGTCGCCGTCAACGCGAAATGGCAAAGGGCAAGCCACCAGGAAAAACAGGGCGATCGCCCCCAACGCCAGAAATAACGTGCGCCGGCGCTTCTCCATGGCCATGAATTTCCGCTTGCGCACCAGCACCGGTTCCAGGATGGAAATGAACGGCACTTCTTTGTACATCTGGGCGTTGCGAAGAGCGACCGTGGCCTGGCCCGCGAGAACCTCCAGAATCTCGATGTGTGCCGAACCCAGAAAATCGGGATCGCTGCTCTCCATGGCGTACAGACCCACGCGGCCGGTGTCGTCGTTCAGCGGCCGTGCGTAAAATCCGCGCATGCCCGAATCGGCAAAGTATTTCCTGAATTTGGCGCGCGTTTCTTCGCGCTCGCTGTCAATTTCCTCGCCGTGCTGGCGAACGTGTATGACCTCTTCGGAAAGCGCCGCCCATTGCAGGATTTCGTTCAGCGGCGCAATTTCCGGGGCATCGGCATTCACCTGAGTAAGACCGGTGACCGCGCTCAGCTTAAAGCGTCCGCCACGTTCCAGCGCAATGGCGGCACGTTCGTAGGGAATCACCGCTTGCGGCGCGTTTACGATCGTCTGCAGCATGCGCTCGAGATTCAGCGTGGAGGTGATTTCGTGACTGACAGTATTCAGTGTCTCCAGGATCTCCACTTTGCGCTCGGCCAGCAACAAGCTCGCGTTGTGCAGTGCCGTTGAGGCGGTTTCCGTCAGATTGGTCAACGTAAACAACTCATCTTCGTCGAAAGCAGTGCCGTCCTGTTTGTTCACCGCTTCCACCACGCCGACCAGCGCCCCCTTATCCAGGATCGGCGCGACGATCAAGGAAAAGACTGGCATTTCCGGCGAAACTTGATTGCGCTGCATCAGCCGTTCGTCCTGCGCCTCGGAAAGACACAGCGTCTCGCCATTGTCGGAAATCGCTCCGGCAATTCCTTCGCCGGGTTTCTGGATCTGTCCCTTGAACACCGTTGCGTCCGTCCCAGCCTGATGCATCAACTCGACGGATTCGTCCGCACGCAGCAGCCAGATATTGACAGCCTCGCAAGCCAATATTTCGGAGAACTTCGTGGCGATCAGCGGCAGGAGTTCGTCCATTTCCAGTGTGGACGAGAAGACTTTCTCCAGATCGTAAAGCTGTGTCAGCCGGGTAATCGAATTGAGCGTGCCGTTGCGTTCCTCTTCGTAGGCTTGCGCAGTGGAAATCGCGACACCTGCCACGTTCGCGGCGGGAAACAGTGCCTCGACCGCTTCCTGCGAGATCTCTTCTTCAAATGCCAGTATCTCCAGGGCTCCGATCAGATCTTCGCCGCGCAGAAGGGGAATGTAGCAGATGGAGAGCAGCGACTTTCTCGTGTCAACGTGCGCGTAATCTTCTCGCTTCAGGCTGGCCGCCTGCTGCAAGACCGGAGTGGCATCTTCCAACAGGCCGCCGAGAATCCCAGCGCCTCCGTGGATCGCCTGCTCGTGGATCGCGGCTTCGCCGACAGTTGCTCGCGGAACCCAGAAGTTGCCTTCTCCATCCGAGCCCAGCGTATACACGCTCACAGCGGACTCGCCTAGCAGTTCCGCAACGAATTTCGCGAACAGGCGGGCCCGTGGCATCACCTCCTGCTCGGCCAGCAAGCTCGTGGAAAGACCCGACAGATCGAGGATTGATTCCTGCTCCGGGCTTGGCAACTTTCGACCTTCTGTCCGCCGACTCCTCTACGCTTGGAGCCACCACCGGACCGCCTACCTTGCTTTTTCCGCGTAGATTCACTAAGTTGTCCGCGCACTCTAACAAACGCCATCGCTGAGTGTCAATGCGGGGAATGCGGCTGCGGCCGCTGCAAGGGAGATGCACCGGTGGAGATCGAAACGAGAACACAGGATGGAGTGAAAGTCGTCAAGCTGAAGGGGCGCCTTTGCATGGGTCCGCCGTTGGATCGCTTCAATGCCACGATGACCGAGCTTATTGGCGAAGGGCACAACCGCATCATTTTGGACCTCGAGGAAGTGCCTACCATGGATTCCAGCGGGATCGGCATGCTGGTGCGCTTCCTCACATCAACCAAGCAGGGTGGCGGGGCCATCCGCCTGCTGAAACCGTCCAAATTCACCATTCAGACGCTGAAGATGGTGGGGTTGCTGAATCTTTTTTCAACCTTCGAGGAACTCCCGCTGGCGGTGGCGTCTTTTCAATAACGACAGCAAATCTCAAACATTAGAATCCTATTATTCCCCAAGATCGTATCGGCGCCGCTTGTCTGTCCGAGTTGGTGAGAGCCAATGTCTAGGCGGGCACAAAATTCTGGCTGGCTTCTTCCGCCGTCGCGAAAAATCTCACAATTCTGTCCACGTGGGTCATGTGCAGGATTTCCTGGATGATCCCCTGCGGCCCAGCGATGCGCAGGCTGCCCCCGGCTTTCTCCAACTTGGCGTGGCACATCACGATGATTCCCACGCCCGTACTGTCCATCATGTCCAGACCGCTCAAGTCCAGCACGATACTCTTCACGCCCTCTTTGATCCATTCATCCACAGACCACTCCACCTGGCGGCTGTCGTTCCCCATCATCAGCCGTCCACGAAGTTCCAGAACGCCCACCGAGGCCGAGGGAGATTTTTTTTGCACTGCCAGGATCATGGCACCCTCCATCGTAAGGCATCGCGATCTCGCTGAGGCTGGTCGCCGCTGACACGCCCCCTGCCAGCCCATCCGTTTTGTTGCTACAGCTGATTTGAGGGTCCGATAGTAGGACCACAGGGCTGGGGAGTCAACGGAAAAGGGGTCGCCCATAGTGGCCAACACGGCTAGGGGGTAAGAAAGAAAAAGGGTTAGCCGAAGCATCCGAAACACCTTTTCAGGTATCAAAACAGCAGTACCATTCGGCGGGATGGTTGAACGAAGGGGCTTCTGCGTCGAAAATAATGGTCAGGGGGATACATTGAAGGACAGCAAAATTAGGTGTGCCTGTACCGCTGTCTTCGCTTTTATTTTAATAATAGGAAGTTCGCGACTGTGCGCGCAGGAGAGCCCCGCAACCCCGCCCGCGAACGAACAAGAGAAGTCCACCAGTGCCAGCGCTGCACCGGCACAAGACCCTTCTGGTCCGCAAAACGGCGACGCTACCCCCAGCCCGGCAAAGCCTGACTCGCCGCAGCCCAAGGTCGAGCCCGCGGATTCTTCGGGCCAGCAGACCAAGCGCATCCTGTGGATCATTCCCAATTACCGCTCGGTGAGCGTGGACAGTCACCTTCCTCCACTGAGCTTTAAGGAAAAATTCTGGCTGGCTACTCAAGATAGCTTCGATTACTCGGCTTTCGCATACGCGGGAATCTTTGCCGGTGTGTCCATGGCCGGAAAGTCCACGCCTGATTTTGGCCAAGGCGCTGCCGGCTATGGAAATTATTTTGCTCATACGTTTGCCGATGACACCGTGGAAAACTACATGGTGGAGGCGCTCGTGCCTGCCCTGACAAAGGAAGATCCGCGCTACTACACGCTCGGCAGAGGCGGCGTCTTTAAGCGCACCGGGTATGCCGTCAGCCGCCTGTTTGTTACAAGAACGGACTCCGGCAAAAGAACTTTTAATTTGTCCGAGGTTGTGGGGGCTGGCGCGGCCGCAGGCATTGGCAACACCTACTACCCCACGGATCAGAATCAGTTGGTCAAGACATATCAGCGCTGGATCAGCCAAATCCTCCAGGATGGCGCCAGCAACATCCTCAAAGAGTTCTGGCCAGATATCAATCACGCCGTCTTCCATACCAAGAACTGAGCCTGCGGCCGGCTCGCCTCATAGAGGAGTCTTCATCAGTTCCCCTTGATGCATTGATGGGGAATTTGGATATTGTCTCGATGTGAACTAGGGATTTCACGCCAGCGGATTCCCTGCTCACCGCTCATCGATTTGCAGACTGATTGCCCCGCCTTGATTTTGAGACCTGTTCCATTTCGGACAGATTGTTTAACCCCTCCTTTGGTTGAATCGACGTGGAATCTTAAGTCCCAAGAAGTTTCAGGCAGTGAATGCAACGCACTTTGCTGCCATTCAGGATTGCAATGAATCGCAAGAGTTTCCGAGTGACGCGAGCGGGCGAACGGACCAACATCGAAGGGAAGCCCGTAAGCAACAAAGTCTTGCTGGCGATTCCCGATAACGAATTCCAATTGATACGTCCTGACTTGGTGTTCCTCGAATTGCCGGACCGTCTTAGCCTTCATGAGCCGACGCAAAACATCGAATTTGTCTATTTCCCGAACCGGGGAATGGTCTCTCAGGTAGTCGTGACCAAAGACGGTCGAACCGTCGAGGTAGGTGTGGTGGGCAGCGAGGGCTATGTTGGGGCGGGATTGGCGGTTGGCTTGAGCAGAAGTTCCGTGCGTGAAATCGTCCAAATCGCCGGCGATGGCTTTCGAATCCTGGGTAATGCCCTGGAACGCGTTCTGCAGTCGGCTCCACAATTGCGGATGATGTTGAGCCGGCATTCGGGGCTTCAAGGGATGCAGGTCGCACAGACCGCGGCGTGCAACCGGCTCCACGATATACAGCAGCGTCTAGCGCGATGGCTTCTGATGACTCAGGACAGGGTCCAATTGGGGGTACTTCCCATCACCCACGATTTCATTGCGACCATGATGGGCACGGACCGTTCCACGGTCAGCCTGGCAGCGGCCGCGCTGCAAAAAAAGGGCATCATCGAGTACATACGCGGTGCAGTGAAGGTTGTGAACCGCAGGAAACTCCAGAATTCCGCTTGTGAATGTTACGCTGTCATTCAACAGTTCGAGGATGAACTCGGATTGAGATAACCGTTTTCCCAGTGTTGGATACCCCACAGACAGCCGCCTCTTCCTATCGCTAATGTTCAGGCATTGTGTATTCCGTTCGGTTTTGAGGTGCGTTCCAAAAGCGGTAAGTTCGGCAGAACCTCGCTCCGGTCAATGAAAAGAGCGGTTTTTGTTGTCGCAGGGCCGTGGAAGACCAATGCCACACCGTCTTTCAAAGAAGCACGACGGCGGCGAATATCGAGGTGTGCCATGGAAGCGAAGCGTCGCAAATTGGTATGGGTCAAGAAACAGAATTTTCAAGGCTGGGCTTGCACCGAATGCGCGTGGGTGTTCAACCCTTCGGGGCCGCTTATTGGCGAATCAATTAACGAGATGAAGAAGCACTACGAACAGCAGCGCGACAAGGAGTTCGCATCTCATGTCTGTGCCGAACATCCCAGAACCACAAAAAGTTCCCTTTAGCCTAATCACCTGCGGGTAGGCACCGTGACATTTTCGCGTTTATGAAAGGCAACCACCCGCCAAAGTTCGGATAATCGGAAACTGACCCGAACTCCAATCGAGAATAAAATTTACCCGCCGCCGCAAAGATGGGAGAATACGTTCGCTCGTTCCGCTCGGCTTGTTTGTTGCGTGTGAAGGTTGGCGTTGGCTAACACGCTGTCGCTTCCGGGACTGAGGTGCCTCCATGGGATCCGCTCTGGACGTACACCGGCTGCAGTTCGCCTTCACCGTCACCTATCACTATTTATTCCCGCAGCTCACCATGGGTCTCGCCCTCTTGCTTGTCATCCTAAAAACGCTGGCCCTGCGCACGGGCGATGAGCATTACAACCGTGCTGCGCGTTTCTGGGCCAAAATCTTCGGCATCAACTTTGCCCTCGGCGTCGTCACCGGCATCCCCATGGAATTTCAGTTCGGCACGAATTGGGCGGAGTTCTCCAAATCCGCCGGCGGCGTGATTGGGCAGACACTGGCAATGGAGGGTGTCTTCTCTTTTTTTCTGGAGTCGAGTTTCCTGGGGCTATTCCTTTACGGCGAAAAACGTCTCGGACGCATCGGCCACTGGTGTGCGGCGTTTCTCGTTTTCCTTGGCTCGTGGCTTTCCGGCTACTTCATCGTCGCCACCGATGCATGGATGCAGCATCCTACCGGCTACCGTCTCACGCCCGGCGGCGGCTTTGAACTCACCAGCTTCTGGGGCCTGCTTCTGAATCCCTGGGCGCTTGCGCAGTACGCGCACAACATGTTGGGAGCCGTGCAAACCGGCTGCTTCGTGATGGCCGCTGTGGGCGCGTTTTATCTTCTAACCAAGCGCGACCTCTTCTATGGCCGCACGTTTGTGCGCATCGCCGTCATCGTCGGCGTGATTGCCGCCATTCTGCAAATGGTGCCCACCGGCGATTTCCAGGGAAAAATGATCGCGCACCATCAACCCGCCACACTGGCGGCCATGGAAGGTCTCTTTGTTTCACAGGAAGGCGCGCCGTTGGCCATTCTCGGCCAACCCGACGTGGAGAAGCGCCGCCTCGATAATCCGCTGGAAGTTCCGCGCATGCTTAGCTTCCTCACTTACAAACGCTGGGGCGCGAATGTCCATGGCCTCGACGCTTTTCCCCAGGATCAGTGGCCCGACAAAATCGAACTTTTGTATTACAGCTATCACGTCATGGTGGGACTCGGAACCATCTTCATCGCCGTGATGGGCGTCTCTGCTTTTCTTTTGTGGCGCAAGAAACTTTTTGAATCGCGCTGGATGCTCTGGATCCTGATGCTCAGCGTGCCGCTCCCCTACATCGCCAACACGGCGGGATGGATAACCGCGGAGCTGGGCCGCCAGCCTTGGCTCATTTATGGATTGCTGCGCACCGTGCATGGCGCGTCTCCGCGCGTCGGCGCGGGCAATGCGTGGTTTACTCTGCTGGGCTTCATGGGCATGTACACCGTGCTCTCGATTCTTTGGCTGTTCCTGATCTATCGCGAAATTGAACACGGGCCGGAACCGGATGAATCGCACCGCGCGGGTGCAGACGCGCTGGCGGCGGGCTGAGGAGGCGCGATGGAAACGATCTGGTTTTGCCTCGTCGCGGTGATGATCGCTATGTACGTGCTCCTCGACGGCTTCGACCTGGGTGCTGGCGCGATTCATTTTCTGGTCGCGCGCACGAACGAAGAGCGCCGACAGGTAATCGCTACGATTGGCCCCGTGTGGGACGGCAACGAAGTCTGGCTGTTGGCCGCGGGTGGCACACTGTATTTCGCCTTTCCCGCGCTGTATGCCAGCGGTTTCAGCGGTTTCTACCTTCCGCTGATGATCGTGTTGTGGTTGCTGATTCTGCGCGGCACTGCCGTAGAATTTCGCAACCACATTGAAAGCCCCATCTGGATTCCCTTCTGGGATTTTGTTTTTTTCGCGGCCAGCCTGCTGCTGGCGATCTTTTTTGGCGCGGCGCTCGGCAATGTCGTGCGCGGCGTTCCTCTGGACGAGTCCGGCTACTTCTTCGAACCTCTGTGGACGAATTTCCAATTGGGAGAACACACCGGCATCCTCGATTGGTTCACGATTCTGGTTGGCGTTCAGGCGCTGCTAGCGTTGATGATGCACGGCAGTTTGTGGGTGCGACTGAAAACGCGTGGTGAAGTAAGCGAGCGCTCAGGAAATGTCGCCGGCATGGCGTGGTGGGGAGTGCTGGCTATGACAGCGGTGATCACGGCGCTGACGTTTGGCGTGCAGCCACAGGTAGTCGCGAATTTCCATACATGGCCCGCCGGTTACATTTTGCCCGTCATCGCTATCGCCGGGCTCGCCGGCGTGCAGTTCGAGTTGCGCCGCAAGAACGAACGCAACGCGTTCCTGGCCTCCTGCGCGTATTTGCTGGGCATGCTCACCAGCGTCGTCTTCGGCGTTTATCCCATGGTGCTTCCCGCGCGGAATCCGGCCTTTTCGATGACCATCCGCAATGCCAAGGCGGCGGATTACGGCCTGAAGATCGGCCTGATCTGGTGGGTTATTGGCATGGCGCTGGCAACCGTCTATTTTGTTTATGTCTATCGCTCGTTCGCGGGGAAGATTGCCGAATCCGCCGAATCGCACGGCCACGGCGAGTAGTCACTTCGTCGAGTCGGGTGCCGTGAAGCACATTTGACCGCACGCGCCAACCGGCGTAGCGTATTTTGACGGTGCTGAAATCTATGGCCAACGCGTGTAAATTCATCGCTGCAAAGCTGGCCGCATCCTTTCTCACTCTTGGCCTGCTCGTTGCGCCTCTGTGCTCGATTCACTGTGCCGCTCACGACTGCGGTTCCGAGTCATCCACTAAAAACGCAACACCCGCCTGCCATCACCAATTTGCTGGCCATCCCGTTACCGGCTTTACCGCGCAATCCTGCTTTGGCTCCTGCAACTCGCCTGAACTTGCGCTCGATCTTCCACGCGTCGAATTTCAGCTAACGACTTCACTGGTACGCCACGGCGCGACGTTAGGCCAATTGGCTGTTCTGTTTCCGGCCACCGCGACGAACGACACGCGGAATGCCACTCCGCCCGGCTGGCCCGTCTTATTGTTAGAGCAGACGAGCTTTGAACCTCGTCCGCCTGCCCTTCTTCGTCGCTGAAACTCGTTTCCTCCGCCAAAGTCTTCTTACAGTTCTCAGTTTTCTTATCGGGCCACTGTACGCGCCATCTTCTAACTATTTTCTCGATTCCAAGAGAGGAACGTATGAACGGTACACGCAGGAACTTTTTTCAAGACGCCGCGCTGTTTGGCGCCGGACTTTTCGGCCTCGGTGCGCGCGTCCAGGCTGAATCGCATTCAGAAAAAAATCAAACCGCGAAAAACCCATCAACTGCGCGGCTGCCGGGTGGCTCAGCTAAATCCCCGCCGCCCATCCCGATGATTACTCCCGATGTTTCCGACCTGCCGTTTGAGCTCGACGCAGGCGTGAAAGTCTTTCGCCTGAAAGCAGAACCGCTCAAACGCAAAATCGCCCCATTCAAAACGATTGATGTGTGGGGCTACAACGGCTCCTGCCCGGGCCCAACCATTCAGGTCACGCGCGGCGATCGCGTGCGCATCGAATTTGAAAACGCGCTTCCGGAAAGCACTTCGATGCACTGGCACGGCCTGGAACTTCCCATTGAACAAGACGGCGTGCCCTGGATCAGCCAGAAGCCCGTGCCACCCGGCGGAACGTATGTTTACGAATTCACGGTCCATCAGGACGGCACATTTTTCTATCACGCCCACAGCGCCATGCAGGAAATGATGGGACTGATCGGCATGTTCATCGCTCATCCCCAAGTGGCGGACTCGCCCCGCGTGGATCACGATTTCGGAATCGTGTTGCAGGAGTGGGCCGTGCTTCCGGGGAATTCCGTGCCCAATACCGCCGCGATGGAGTTCAACTGGCTCACCTTCAATGGACTTTCCGCGCCTGCCACCACGCCGCTGATTGTTCGTCTGGGCAATCGTGTGCGCCTGCGCTTCGTCAACCTGGGTATGGATCACCATCCCATTCACCTGCACGGCCATCAGTTCGTCATCACCGGCACGGAAGGCGGCCGCGCCCCGGAATCAACCTGGTATCCCACAAACACGGTGCTCGTCGGCGTGGCGCAAGCGAAGGTCGTCGAATTCGAGGCCAAATATCCCGGCGCGTGGATGATTCATTGCCACCTGCCGCACCACATGATGAACAGCATGATGGACCTGCTGCGCGACCGCCAGATTCCCACCGCGAATACCACCGATGCCCGGGCGATGCAGCAGATGCAAGCGCTCTCGCAATTCATTGGCGTGGAACACGTACACCACTCCCCGATCGCCGAGAACGCCAGCAGCATTCCCGGTTTTCCCCAGGATGCGTTCATGGAAATGGGCATGGATGAAGCGGTGGCTAAGCCGGAAACGTTCGGCCTGCCCAAGAACTGGAGCGCCGGAATGATGGGCATGATGACCATGGTCCGCGTGCTCCCCGACAAGGATTACGAAGAGATACAAGCCCGCATCCGCGCAAAGAAGGCGTAGGGTCCGCCTTCTGCCTGCCCGCCGAAGGAGGGAGGCGGGCGCCTTTTGAGTGCGGCGGCTAGCGCCGCTTTTACGTTCTAAACAGTTCCCGAAAAGCGCTTTTCTCGAGGAGCACTCCGAAATTCTTGATCGAAAAAAAACTGAATATCTCAACGAACAAACGAGGAACCGCAATGCAACTGAAATCAAGACTATTCTTGCTGATCGCAATCGGACAGACAACAAGCACGCTTGCGCCATGCTTGGCGCAGCAGCCAATGGACATGTCCCACGATCACCAGCAACAGCAGCCCGTCGAGATGCAACCCTTGACGCCGGCCTATCCGCACATGGGCCGTGCGCAACAGCATCCCACCACCGCGCTGTTCACTCTGGAAGACGCGCAGCGCATCGCCGCCGAAGCGAATCCCACGCTGCGGCAAGCCGAAGCGGAAATTCGCGCGGCAAAAGCGCGGCAGCAGCAAGCGCGCCTTTATCCGAATCCCACCATCGCTTATGCGGGCGATGAAATCCGCGGAGGCTCCGTTGGTGGTGGCAAGCAGGGCTTTTTCGTGGAACAAAACATCGTGACTGGCAGGAAATTGGCCAGGAGCAGCGAAGTTTACGCAAAGGAAATTAGCCTCTCCGAGACCGAAGCCGAGGAGCAGAAACTCCGTGTGGAAACCGCCGTGAAGACCTCCTACATCCGCGTGCTTGCGGCGCAGGAATTGCTCGACGTCCGCCAAGGTCTCGCCCAAATTGCTCAGGATGATGCGGATACGCGCCGCCGATTGTTCAACTCCGGCCAAGCCGATGAAACGGAAGTGCTGCAATCCGAAGTGGACGCGCGACGCGCGCGCCTCGCCGCCCGTATGCAGGAAAACTCGCTTCGCGAAGAGTGGCGCTCGCTGGCCGCTGTTCTTGGTCGGCCCGAGCTTCCCTTCGCCAGCGTCTCCGGCGACCTGGAACGCAACTGGCCCGAAGTGAACGAAGACCAAATCATGGATACCATCGCCACGCAAAGTCCGGCAGCGCGCATCGCGGAAACAGACAGCCAGCGCGCCGAAGCAGAAATCGCCCGCGCCAAACGCGAATCCATCCCCGATCTGCAACTCCGCGGCGGCCTCGAATACAACAACGAATTGCTCGGCAGCGTGCCTTACGCGAAGGGGTGGGAAGGCATCGCCGAAGTTGCTGTTCAAGTTCCGTTCTTCAATCGCAATCAGGGAAACGTAGCCGCGGCTGGCGCGGAACGCGATCGCGCGCAACTGGAAAAGCAGCGCGTCGCTCTCACGTTGCGCGAACGCGCTTCCAGCGTCCTGGATCAATACGCCAACGACAAACTCATGGCCGTCGAGTATCGCGACGCTATTTTGCCGCCCGCCAGGAAGGCTTATGCATTGATGCTGGAAAAGTATGGCCAGATGTTGGCCGCCTATCCGCGCGTCATCGAATCGCAGCGAAAACTATTCGAGTTGCAGGCGGAATATATCGCCGCGCTCGAGGGCGTCTGGACCACCGGCATCGCTCTGCGAGGATTTCTCCTCACCGATGGACTGGAAGCCCCCGCGCGCCCCGGCGAAGTCGATCGCCCCGTCCGCGAAACGAATGTACCTGCAGCCGATCGCACGCTGGTCCCAGCTCTCGCGATGCCTCACCCGTAGACCTGTCCGAATGGACATGTCGAGTGCGTCACACTAGTACTGCCGTAGCGTTGACCCTTTGAAAATGCCCCCGCTACTGTCGTAATTGGCGAAGGGTGTGTGCGGAAGAGGCGCGAACACATCGCAGTAACAACTTGGTTTTTCAACAGAGGCAGCCTTTTCCGTTTGCCCTCGTGAATGAAAATGGGCGGAACACTGCGCCAGGCGTGGTGTTTAAGGGGACAGGCCACGGAAGCGTGGCGGCGACAGCATGGCAACGATGGTAAAAGCGGGGCGATATGAAATCCTCAGCGAACTCGGCCGGGGCGCTATGGGTGTGGTGTATCGCGCAATGGATCCGGTCATTGGGCGCACCGTTGCGGTCAAAACGATTCGCTTAAGCGAAGAAGGGACCGGCCTCTCGCGGCCCGAACTTCTGACGCGATTCCAGACCGAAGCGCGCGCCGCGGGTCTCCTCACGCATCCCAACATTGTGGTGGTCTACGATGCGGGCGAAGAGAACGGCCTGTATTTCATTACTATGGAGTTGGTGGAGGGCCATAGCCTCCAGGCACTCCTCGATGGCGGCCATGCGTTTCCCGTTCCCCGCGTAATTCGTATCGTGGAGCAGACCTGCAGCGCGCTGCAATTCGCCCACGAGCGCAATATCGTCCACCGCGACATCAAGCCCGCCAACCTGATGCTTACCGCCGACGACACCGTCAAAGTGACCGACTTCGGCACCGCTAAGATCCTTCAGTTCGGTACTGTTCAGCAGACGGCGCACGTGATGGGCACGCCAAGTTACATGTCACCGGAGCAAGTGAAAGGACGCCCCGTTGACGGCCGCAGCGATATTTTCTCTCTCGGCGTCATGTTGTATGAAATGCTGACGGGCGAAAAGCCTTTCCCCGGCCAGAGCATCACCACGGTCATCTACAAGATCGTTAACGAAGATCCCGTTCCGCCCAGGCAGATCAATCCTTCCATCCATCCGGGCTTGAATGACATCGTGCTTCGCGCACTCGCCAAGGAACCTGAAGTACGCTACCAGAGCTGCCGCGAAATGCTGGAGGATCTGCGGAACTACCGCGCCCTTGGCGGCAACAACGAACGAAACCCCGACGCCACCATGATTTCTCCGCGATTGGGCGCCACCTTGCCGCTGAACGCCGAAGCCGCGGGCATGCGCGGCGCGCACATCCCGGATGATCCGATGACTGTTGCCACTGTGCGTTCGCTGCAGAATCGCGCCAACGGCCCCTCGCAGACTCCCATCGTGCGGCGCACGGGTACCGTTCAGCCCGTTATCGAGCCACCGAAAAAACAAAATACCTTTGCAACGGTGCTGGCTGCTTTGCTCTTGGTTGGCGTGATTATCTATGGCGTCAACAGGCTCCGGCCGGAGTTCAAAGCTGCGCGCGAGCGCAACAACTCCTCGCAGCAAGATGCTGGCACGGATGGAACGCCAGCGCAGTCGCCCTCCGCGAAAGACAATCCTGCTGATCAGTCCTCCGCAACTGTCACCGCGCCAACAACGATCTCAGTGCCAGAGTTGGCTCCGCCTTCAACGCCTCCGTCAACTGCGGCACCCGCCGAACAACCAAAAACGGGCACCCTTCAGCCCGCCGCCGCTCCCGCAAGAAAACTGGTTCCAGCCCCAAAGCTGCCTGAGGAAATGAAGAAACCCGAAGCCACCCTCAACGCCGACGCGCTCGAGTATAAAGGCCACATTGAGGAAGCCATCGCCGACCGCGGGCTGAACGGACGCGTGCAAATCGCCGGAATTGGGAACACTCTGACCCTGAGCGGCAAACTCCGCCCCGCGGAGCACGCCTCGCTCCTCAATTTCATGCACAATGCTCCCGGCGCTGTTCACATCGTTGACGACATCCTTTACGATGACACTCCTCTTCCAGCATCAGACTCGGGTAACGCTGACGGTCACCCTGTCCCCTCCAAAGGCTTGGGCGCGGTGCACGTTTTGACGGATGTCATCGGCGCCAAAGCCACGCTCTTTGGTCCTGGCGGACACGCTCTGCACGAGTGCCAGACGCCTTGCAGCTTCAACAACCTTTTCCCCGAACGCTACAGCCTGCAGATTCAGAAAGACGGTTACCTGCAAGTACAAACGGCGCTGCAGATCAAGGCCGGCCAATCTCAGGATCAGAGAGTTCATCTTGACGCGCTTGCAAAGGGCGTCTACGTCACCAGCAAACCCGCTGGAGCGGACATTTTCATTAACGGCGCGAAGCAGTCTGGGCAAACCCCCGCCTCGCTGCCGCTTGCCCCTGGCCACTACGACCTTGTTCTCCGGCTCCCTGGCTATGATCCCTACGTGGGAGAAGTCCAGGTAAAGGACAATGTCCAAACAACGCTGGAGGCTGAGCTCAAGGAGCGCGGGCAGTCTGCTCACGTGGCTTGGGCCCAAGTATCAACTACCCCTACAGGTGCGGAGATCCTTGTTGACGGTAATTCGACCGGCCAAGTCTCTCCCGCGCGCGTTCAGATTCCTGCCGGTACCCACGTTATTGCTCTGAAACTAAACGGTTTCCAGGTTGTTCGCAGGGGCGTTGAGGCCAGCGAAGGCGGCACGGTCACCGTCAACGAAGAATTGAAACACAAATAGAGGCCCGGAAGTACAGCGAAGAAAAGCAAAAGGAGAGCTAGCGGAAGCGCCAGTCGCCTCAGCGAAAATGTAACTTTTTTATCCAACAATGGACTAGAAGTACTATATCCATCTACCTCCCCTTATCCTACCCTATCCTTGCGGAACTGGCTCCCTCCGGGGCGCGGATTTCCCACTTTTGCAGTCCATTTGCACCTTGCGCAGTCGCGACTCCGTGCGATGGACCTAGGACGGGCATTTGGTATTTCGAGCCTCACTTCTGCTGGATGAGAAAAAAGCGGCGAAGCCTGCCTCTCTTCGTGGCTTGCGGAACGAGCCCGCTGCGGCTCCGCGCGAGCGCTCGCGCCCTGGCGATCCCCGTCTGGCTGACATGGTCCAGGCGCTGCGCGATCTGCATCTTCTGCTTCGTGCTCACCGTTTGTACGACTCCGCACATCCCTGCGTGCTGGACAGCCTGGATACAGCGTACGATTCCCTGAAACGCGCCGCCGCCGATTTTGACGGTCTGGAAATTCGCACGGAACGCGGCGGCCTGGTTGTTCCCAAATTTGCCGAGGGCCATTTGACCGATCCGCGCGGCGAATTCCATGCCCTGGCGAACGATCTGCAACGCGCCGGAATTCAGACTCTCTACTTCGCCACGAAATTCCATGTGGGCGAATTGGACACGCTCGCACAACTCGTCAAGTCCGCCTTGCTAACATCAGAAGAGCAGGCAAGACGCCCGGGATCGCTGGGCTGGCCCGCGCAACTCCGGGAGCATCGTGTGCAAGGGATTCATATCAATACGCTGACCGAGCGCAAGGTGGACACCGTCCTCGCCAGCCTGATTGCGGCGCTCGTCGCTTATGGCGGCAACGCCCCGCAAGATAACGGCGACGCGCCCATCCGTGCCCCGCAAGTCGCGGAAACGCTCGACACGCTCCGCCTCATCGGCCATCTGACTCCGCCGATGGAAGTGGCCAGTGGCCTTTCCGCGGAAGATGCCGCCCGCGCCATTCACTCCTCCATGGAACTCGCCAGCCGCGGCACGGTGCGCATGCTCATGGCCGCCATGACGCATTACACCCCGCAGGAAGGCGAAGCTCCGCAACTTTATCTGCAGCGGCTTTCCGAAAGTCTTGTGCTCGAACATCTGAGCACGGAATTCGCCGCCGCAAACCTCACTCCCTTTTCCGTGCGCACGGTTTTGATGCAGCTCGCCGACTCTCTGGTCAGTGCCGGCGAATATCGCGGCCCGCATTCCTCGCAGCATTTTTCGGTGCTGGCCACCGCCTGGGCCAGCGATACCTACCGCGAGCAATTGATCGAGCGCTTCTGGCTGGAATTGCCACCACGCGAAAAATCTGGCGTGCTGCGCGGCGCCGAAATCTGGTGCGTGCCCATCACCGCGATTCGCCACACGCTGGGGCAACTCGTCGAAGCCGGCGCGGATGCTCCCCGCCGC
>Ga0181523_10000925_pt1 | contig 32540 bp, 25 predicted proteins | sample PEATcosm2014_Bin_43_FD_119752 | JGI IMG/M metagenome (GOLD analysis project Ga0181523, IMG submission 119752) | Peatland microbial communities from MTU Mesocosm Facility, Houghton, MI, USA - PEATcosm2014_Bin05_30_metaG | ecosystem: Environmental > Terrestrial > Soil > Wetlands > Peat | place... | reverse complement strand
GGAGGCGAAGGAGACGCTGGATCTCGTGCAGCGCTGCCTCGCCCTGCTGCGCGAGGGCAGACCTGCGCGCCTCGTCGCGGTCAAGCCGGAAGAGTCTAAACTTTTCAATGGCTTGGGCCTCTTATCGTCGAAGCCTGTGCTCTATGTCTGCAATGTCGAGGAGGCGAGCGCCGACGCCGGCAACGGTTTTTCCCGCGCGGTCGAGGCCCGCGCCGAAGAGGAGGGCGCCGTCGCGGTCATCGTCTCGGCCAAGATCGAAAGCGAGATCGCGGTGCTGCCCGAGGACGAGCAAAAAGACTATCTCGAAGCGGTCGGCCTGCATGAGCCGGGACTTAATCGCGTCATCCGTGCGGGATACAAGCTACTGAATCTAATTACTTATTTCACCGTTGGTCCCAAGGAGGCGCGCGCCTGGACCATTCCTCAAGGCACGCGCGCGCCGCAGGCGGCGGCGGTCATCCACACGGATTTCGAAAAAGGCTTCATTCGCGCCGAGACCATCGGCTATGGTGATTTTGTCGGCAACAACGGCGAAGCCGGGGCGCGCGAGGCCGGAAAATTCCGGCTGGAGGGGAAGGAATATGTGGTCGAGGACGGCGATGTGCTGCATTTCCGCTTCGCGAACTGAGCGGCGCGCGCGCGTCGATCGCGTTGATAATGCTTGGAATTCGTCCATAGAATCCCTGCGGCGGCGGCCGTGACGGACTGCCTTGACGCCCCTCCGACATTCGATGCGGCGTTCCTGCGCCAGCTCGACGATTTATTCAGATGGAGGCGCGACGTCCGCCGATTCAGGCCCGATCCGGTCGGGATTTCGCAGATCGAAGAGCTGCTGCAGATGGCCGCGCATTCGCCGTCGGTCGGCAACAGCCAGCCCTGGCGCTTCATCAGCGTCGAAAGCGCCGCGCGGCGCGCGGCCGTGATCGAAAACTTCAATGTTTGCAACGCGGCCGCGCTGAAGGCCTATGAGGGCGAGCGCGCCGCGCTCTACGCGCGCCTGAAGCTCGCGGGGCTGCGCGAGGCCCCGGTTCATCTCGCTGTCTTCTGCGACCACGCGACGACGGCGGGAGCCGGCCTTGGCCGCAAAACCATGCCGGAGATGCTGGATTATTCCGTCGTCGCGGCGATCCACACCCTCTGGCTCGCGGCGCGCGCGCAGGGCCTTGGCGTCGGGTGGGTCTCGATCATCGATCCGCTCGACGTCGCGCGCTGCCTCGACGCGCCCGAAAGCTGGAAGCTGATCGCCTATCTCTGCGTGGGCTTTCCCGAGGCCGAGCATTTAGACCCTGAGCTGGAGCGTTGCGGCTGGCAGGCGCACGAGGCGCAGAGCGCCGCGCTACACCGGCGCTGATCCCAAGGTTCGAAACGCCCGCGCCTCCCGTGTGACGATAGCGCGACAGTGAAGTGGCGCTCAAGCATAGTCTTCAGCTCGGCATTTCTGGCCCGCGAGCGAAGCTGTAACAATTTCAGCTCGGCTGCGAAGAAGGATCGAGGCGTCAATCCCGGCGCTGATTGCCGATCAGGTTGAACAAGACGCGTCGCCTCGCAACAAACCTTGCGTATGGCGTGGATCTATTTGCGCTCTGAATTCGTTATTTAGGGTTGGCAAAGCGACCAACTATGCCGTCGGGATGCCGGCGAATAAGAAACCTGATCAAAATTTGAAGGAGGGTTTTCAATGTCAAAACGCCTAATTACCGCGGCCCTTGTCACCGCCGCCGTCCTCTTCGCCGCGACCGCCGAAGCAAAACATGGCAAGATGATGCAGGTGGAATTGGTGAAGTCCCAGGAAGTGACGATGGATGGGGGCAAAAAGGCCACTGTTTACGTCGTCAAAATGGACGGCCACGTCATGGTCGCCATTCCGGAAGACTCCATTCCCGACGCGCTGCATCAGCAGATCTTCACCGTGTCGCACTGATCCGGCTGCAAAGAGCAAGGGGGGCGCGGCGGCTTTCGCTGCGCCTTTTTTCGCGCGGGGCCCCAGCCCTAATTGTCGAGGAAACTACGCAGCTTGCGTGAGCGCGAGGGGTGCTTCAGCTTGCGCAGCGCTTTGGCCTCGATCTGGCGGATGCGCTCGCGCGTGACCGAGAACTGCTGGCCGACCTCTTCTAGCGTGTGATCGGTATTCATGCCGATGCCGAAGCGCATGCGCAGCACGCGCTCCTCGCGCGGCGTCAGCGAGGCGAGCACGCGCGTCGTCGTCTCGCGCAGATTGGACTGGATCGCGGCGTCGATCGGTAGGATCGCGTTCTTGTCCTCGATGAAATCGCCGAGATGCGAATCCTCTTCGTCGCCGATCGGCGTTTCGAGCGAGATCGGCTCCTTGGCGATTTTCAGCACCTTGCGCACTTTTTCGAGCGGCATGGCGAGCTTTTCGGCGAGCTCTTCAGGCGTCGGCTCGCGGCCGATCTCATGCAGCATCTGGCGCGAGGTCCGCACGATCTTGTTGATCGTTTCGATCATGTGGACCGGAATGCGGATCGTCCTCGCCTGATCGGCAATGCTGCGCGTGATCGCCTGCCGGATCCACCAGGTCGCATAGGTCGAGAATTTGTAGCCGCGCCGGTATTCGAATTTATCGACCGCTTTCATGAGGCCGATATTGCCTTCCTGGATGAGATCGAGGAATTGCAGGCCCCGGTTGGTGTATTTCTTGGCGATGGAGATGACGAGGCGAAGATTGGCCTCGACCATTTCCTTCTTGGCCTGGCGCGCTTCACGCTCGCCCTTCTGCACCATATGGACGATCTTGCGGAATTCCTGGATTTCGAGCCCGGTTTCCGTCGCAAGGCCGTGGATTTCGTTCAGGAGTTCCTTGATCGCTTCTTTGGCGCTGGCGACAAAATCCTTCCAGCCGCGCCCGCCAAGCTTCGATACGCGCAGCAGCCACTTCGGATCGAGTTCGGAATTCTGGTAATTCTTGAGAAAGTCCTCGCGGGTGACGCCGCAGCCCTCGGCGAGGCGCAGGAGCCTGGTTTCGAGGCCGATCAGGCGCTTGTTGATGTCATAGAGCTGCTCGACCAGGGCTTCGATGCGGTTCGGATTGAGCGAGAGCGATTTGACGTCGGCGACGATTTCCTTCTTGAGGGTCTTGTACTTGCGCTCCTGCGAAGGGGTCAGGGTCTCGTTCTTGAGCTTGTTCTCGACGTTCTGGTCCTGCAGCCGGCGCAGTTTTTTGTAGGCGTCCGCCACCCTGTCGAAGGTATCGAGAACCTTGGGCTTGAGTTCGGACTCCATCGCCGACAGCGAAACGGAATTCTCCATATCGTCTTCTTCGTCGAAGGCGTCTTCGGGAGGAGGGGGGTCGAGGCCTTCTTCGCCGGCCGGGCGCAGGCGGCCCGGCGGATTGAGCGGCGCCGTCGCCGGCGCCGCCTGTTGCGCGGCGAGGGCTTCGGCCGCGCCGGGCGCGGTCATGTCGATCTTCGGCGTGTTGCGCCCGTCAGGACCGGCATAGGTCGCTTCGAGATCGATGATGTCGCGCAGCAGGACCTTGCTGTCGTTCAGCTCGTCGCGCCAGATGATGATCGCCTGAAAGGTCAGCGGGCTTTCGCAGAGCCCGGCGATCATCGCCTCGCGGCCGGCCTCGATGCGCTTGGCGATGGCGATTTCGCCTTCGCGGGACAACAGCTCGACGGAGCCCATCTCGCGCAGATACATGCGCACGGGGTCGTCGGTGCGATCGGCCGGCTCCGACGAGCGGATGGCGACGGCCTTCGGCTGCGCGACCTCGACGAGGTCCCCGCCTTCGGCTTCCTCCTCCTCGGCGGCTTCCTCGCCCTCGGCCTCGTCATGCTCCTCGGTCTCGACGACATTGATGCCCATCTCGTTCAGCATCGCCAGAATGTCTTCGATCTGCTCCGAATTGACCTCTTCCGACGGCAGAACGGCGTTCAATTCGGCATAAGTCACAAAGCCGCGCTTTTTTGCGGCCTTGATCATCCGCTTGACGGCGGCGTCCGACAGATCGAGTAGGGGGCTGTCCGCGGTTTCCACCACGCCGCCTTCCGCCTCGGTCTTCTCGCTGTCCTTTTTCGCCATCAACGGCCTCCGCCTTTAGAACAAATTCGACTGACATTCGGCCGGCTCACAGCCGTCTCGCGCTCGAAAGCGCGCCTCAAAGCCTGGACTCGCCTCTCGGAAGGCTTCCGACCGGACAAAATTTCACGATGCAAGATGAATAAGAACAAGAATGGGAACTAGCCTTATCCAAAAGCCGCGATCGGCCGCCACGGCCGGATCGCTCTTCGAGGAGTCTGCGCCCCGCCGGGCGGTAGATTGGCGATGACGTCGCGATTGTGTTGACTCAATTCGTGAAACCGCCAGCGTTCGTCAAGCCGCCAATGCGGAATTGACCTCAAGTTTTCCGAGCTGAGAGCCATCTCCCGAACCAAATCCGGCCCGGAAACGACATTAAACGCCGCCGCCGCTGGACGTCGCCCGCAGCCTCAGCTTCCGTCCTTGTACATGACCAAAATTGCGGGAGTCAAAACCCGCCGTCATAAAGTCCCACCCGCGCGGCCCGAGGATGCCCCAAAACCCTCAATTGTCGCCTCCGTCCCGCCCAGCGCCAGCAATTGCTCCTGTATATCCTTGAGGCGCCCCAGATTGGCGTCGCTTGGATCTTGAGCGAGAGCGGCTTCGGCCGAATTCATATCCTTATGTAACGTGCGGGCGCGCCGATGCAAGGTCAGCGCCTGTCTCAGAACTTCCTCGGCATCCGCCTCAGCTGAACTGGTTTTTAGGTAAAAATGCGTCGAATGTGCGGCTAGCGCGTCGAGCCTTTGCACAATCGTCGCAAAGCCCGCGCCCCCGGCGGCGAAGCGGATTTCTTCTCCATCGACAGGTCCGGAACTCGCGCGATCGAGCAGAATATCGCGCAGAGCCCCCGCCTCCGCGTTCGAGAATTCGATCTCCGCGATCGCTTCGAGATGACGCTCCACCAGCCCTGGATGATTGAGTAAAAGTAGCAAAATCAACGCTTCCCGCGGAAGCAAGCTCGATGTTCCGGCTTGAAACAAGGGCGATTTCGAAAGCGTGGCGCTGGCCACGGGCGGGGCGCGCGCGGCGTCCTCGCGGCCCCATTCAAAACCGCGTCGTTGGCCGAAAGCAGCCTGCGGACCCCGCCGTTCGCGCCGCTGCGGCTGACTCTCCCGCCGCTGGCCGAACAGTTTGTAAAGGCGCTCCTTGAAATCATCCCTGTAATAGCGCCGCAGCGTCTCGTCGCTGATTTCCTGTGCGATCTCGCGCAGGCGGCGCTCAAGGCCGGCGCGCCGTTCCGGCGTCGCGAGGTCCTGGGCCTCGGTTTCCCGAAGCCAGATCAGGTCGGCCATCGCGAGGCTCTGGGAGAGGCGCTCCGTCATCGCGCGCGCGCCTCCGGACCGGATGAGATCATCCGGATCCTGACTCTCCGGCAGCAGCGCGAAGCGCAGCGAGCGTCCGGGCCCAATCAAAGGCAAAGCCATATCAATCGCGCGATAGGCGGCCTTGCGCCCCGCCCTGTCGCCGTCGAAGCAGAGAATCGGCTCCTCGGCCATCTTCCACAAAAGCGCCGCCTGATCCGGCGTCAAGGCGGTGCCGAGCGGCGCCACCGTCTCGGGAAAGCCCGCGCTCGCCATCGCGATCACGTCGATATAGCCCTCGACGACGACGACCCTTCCCGACGCGTGCGCCGCCTTGCGGGCGAGATGATGGTTGTACAGCACCGCGCCCTTGTGAAAGAGGGGCGTCTCCGGCGAATTCAGATATTTTGCCGCGACGTCCTTTGCGAGCGCGCGGCCGCCGAAGGCGATCGGCCTGCCGGAACGGTCGGCGATGGGAAACATGATGCGGTCGCGAAACCTGTCATAGGGGACGGCGATATCCTCGCCGTGGATCAACAGTCCAGCCTCGATCATCGTCTCCTTGGCGACGCCCTTGGCGGCGAGATAGTCGCGCAGCGCGTATTTCTCGGGCGGGGCGAAGCCGAGGCGAAACTGCTTTTGCGCGTCCGGCGCGATGCCGCGCTGCGCCAGATATTCCCGCGCCGCTCGCCCCGAGACCCCGTTGAGCGTCGCGGCGAAGAAATCCGCCGCCATGTCCAGCGCTTCATGCAGGCCGGCGCGTCGCTGCTCCTGCACTTCGGCTTCGGGCGAGCTGCGGGGAAGCGCCAACCCCGCTTCACCCGCGAGGCGCTCCACCGCCTCGGGAAAGGTGAGCCCCTCGGTCTCCATCACAAAATCGAAAATATTGCCGTTCTTGCCCGCCGAGAGATCGAACCAGGCCATTTTCTGGTCGTTGACGAAAAAAGACGGCGTCTTTTCCGTGTTGAACGGCGACAGGCCTTTCCATTCGCGCCCCGCCTTAACCAGTTTGACGCGCCGGCGCACCACGTCCGACACGGGAAGCCGGGCCTTGACGTCGTCGAGAAATGAAGGCGGAAAGCGCATGTCGATGTTGTCGCGGATTCTTTGCATGCCGGTCGGCGAATCGGCGTTTTATCCCCGCCATCCACAGGGTCGAAGCTCGAACGGAGCGGTGGCTGCGCCGCAAGCATCTGTCCGCGCGGCAGGGCGCGACTGCAACCTATATATAGCGTGATTCTCAGATGGCGTCCGGTCCCGGAGGGGCCTTCGCTTCAGGCTTCCGGAAAGGCCCACCGATGAGCAAGGCCGCGCATTTTTTCGAGATGAAGCGGCGGGGAGCGAAAATCGCCGTCCTCACCGCCTATGACGCCCCGACGGCCCGGGCCGAGGATAAAGCCGGGGTCGACATCATTCTCGTCGGCGATAGCGTCGGCGTGAACTTGCTCGGCTATGCAAGCGAGCGCGAGGTGACGCTGGCCGACATGAGCCATCATATCGCGGCCGTCCGCCGCGGCGCGCCCGAGGCGACGATCATCGGCGACCTGCCGTTCCAGACCTATGATTCGCCGGCCGCCGCCGTCGCCAACGCGCAAAAACTCGTCGCGGCCGGCGCCGACATCGTGAAGTTCGAGGGCGCGCATCTCGCCATCCTGGAGGCGCTCGAGGCGGCCTCGATCGAAGTCTGCTGCCATCTGGGGCTGGAGCCGCAGACCCACCTCGAAAAACGCGTGAAGGGGCGCTCGGCGCAGGAGGCTCTAAGACTGCTCGCCGATGCGACCGCGCTCGATCGGGCCGGAATGAAGCTGCTGCTCCTCGAAATGATCCCGGAGGAAGTCGCCGCCGAAGTGACGCGATCCGTTAAGGCGCCGACCATCGGGATCGGCGCCGGGCGCAAGACCGACGGTCAGGTGCTGGTCATCACCGATGTTCTGGGGTTCGGCCCAAAAAACTTCCGCCACAACCGGCGCTACGGGGAGGTCGGCGCGCTGATGGCCGAGACCGCGCGGGCTTATGTGAAGGACGTCCAGACCGGCGCCTTTCCGGCCGAGGAGAACCTCGTGCATATGGCGCCGGAGGAGCTGGAGCTTCTTTTGCAGCAAAGGGCAGTGAGCGGATCAGCCTGAGGCGCCGAGCTTTGCTTTGACCAAAGCGCTGGCTTTCCCAAAATCCATTCGGCCTGCATATTTGGCCTTAAGCGCGGCGACGACCTTGCCCATGTCCTTGATTGAGGCCGCGCCGGACTCGGCGATGGCTTGCGCTATGGCCGCCTCGACTGCGGTCTCATTGAGCGGCTCGGGCAGAAAGCCGCGGATGATGGCGATTTCCTCAGCTTCCTGCGTGGCGAGGTCGGCGCGCCCGGCCTTTTCGTAAATCTCCAGCGATTCCTGGCGGCTTTTCACCATTTTCTGCAGCAGGGCCAGAATCTCGTCTTCGCCGACCGACTTGCCGGAGCCGCGCGCCTCGATGTCCTTGTCCTTCAGCGCCGCCGTGATCATGCGGATCGTATCGACGCGGCGCTTTTGCCCCGCCTTCATCGCAAGCTTCAGCTCGCTCGTGAATTGTTCGCGCATGAATTCATTGCCTTTTCTTCACGAGAATTGACGTCGGCTCGGGGCGCCTCTAGCTTCGCGCCGTCCAAAGCCCCAGATAGGCCTTAACCAAAGTCAGGCGGCCCGCGCAGGGCGGCGAGCGCATGGGTGTAGAGCGAGCATGACGCAGGATCAAGAAAAAGCGCCGGGTTTCTGGCGGGCGCCCCGCGTGAGCGCACTTCTCGTTCTCGCCGACGGCCTCGTACTGGAAGGGACCGGGCTTGGCGCCACGGGCGAGGCCGTGGGCGAGGTCTGTTTCAATACGGCCATGACCGGCTATCAGGAGATCCTCACCGATCCATCCTATGCCGGGCAGATCGTCACCTTCACCTTCCCCCATATCGGCAATGTCGGCGCCAATGACGACGATATCGAGACGGCGAACCCCGCGGCGAGCGCGGGCGTTCGCGGCGTCGTCATCCACGCGCCGATCACGAATCCCTCTAACTATCGTTCGACCCGCCACTTCGACGCCTGGCTCAAAAGCCGGGGAATCATCGGCCTTTGCGGCATCGACACGCGCGCGCTGACGACGCGCATTCGCGAGGGCGGCATGCCGAACGCCGTGATCGCGCATTCCGCCGACGGCGTTTTCGACATTGAGTCTCTGCGCGCGAAAGCGGCGGCATGGCCGGGTCTCGAAGGCATGGACCTTGTGCCGAGCGTCGCCTCGACGCAGCGCTATGAATGGACGCAATCGGCCTGGACGCAGGAAAAAGGCTACGGCCTCGCGGGCCCTGCCAAGTTCAAGGTCGTCGCGATCGATTATGGGATCAAAAGCAATATCTTGCGCCTGCTGACCGAGGCCGGCTGCAGCGTGACCGTTGCGCCTTCGACGGCGACGGCCGAGGAGATCTTCGCCCTCGCGCCCGACGGCGTCTTCCTGTCGAACGGCCCCGGCGATCCGGCGGAGACGGGAAAATACGCCGTTCCGGTGATCAAGGCCGTGCTCGACAGGAAGATCCCGACTTTCGGCATTTGCCTTGGCCATCAGATGCTGGCGCTGGCGCTCGGCGGCCAGACGGTCAAAATGAGCCAGGGTCACCACGGCGCCAATCATCCGGTGCAGGATTTCACCACCGGCAAGGTCGAGATCGTCTCCATGAACCATGGGTTCGCGGTCGACGCCTCGAGCCTGCCGGAGAATGCGCGGGAAACCCATCGCTCCCTGTTCGATGGATCGAACTGCGGGCTTGAACTGACCGATCGGCCGGCCTTTTCAGTGCAGCATCATCCGGAAGCTTCGCCCGGCCCGCGTGACAGCCATTATCTCTTTCACCGCTTCGTTGCGCTGATGGAAAGCGCCAAAGCGTCGGCTTGACAATCCGCCCTTTGGGCGCGCGCTCCACTCGAGGTCGGCCGAGACCGCGTTCTTCGAGGCTGACGGGACAGAGATGCCGCCATGCGTCATTCAAGATGCGGTACATTTTCCGGGCCGGCGGCTCATCACTTTTCCTAAAGCGATTTATTAAAGAATTGAAAAGTACTTTATATCCCACTGCGGCGCTTTACATTAGCTTTGGTGCTGATTGATTTTTTGCGGCGACTGAGGGAGCGCCGCATGGGCGAGCGCTCGACGCGCACGAATTCTGGCGCCGAACCTATTGGAATTTCATGTCTATTGAAACGAAGCCTTTGCTCGCCGGAGCGCCGGATGGCGGCGCGCCGATCGACCAGGACGCAATCGCCGATATTTTCGCCGAAATCGCGCTGGAGGCCGCCGTCGCGGTCATGGCGGTCTACGCATCGGACAGCCACGCGAGGCGCAAGCCGGACAAAAGCCCCGTCTGCGACGCCGACGAATATGCCGAGGCGATCATCCTCGGGCGCCTCGCCGAGCGGCTGCCGAGTTTCCCTGTTCTCGCGGAAGAGGCGGCGGCGAATGGCAAGAAGACAGTGGCCGGCACGACGTTCATTCTCGTCGATCCTGTCGATGGAACGCGCGAGTTCCTCAATCACAATGGCGAGTTCACGATCAACATCGGGCTGATCGTTGACGGCGCTCCGTTGGCCGGCGTCGTCTATGCTCCAGCGCTTGGACAACTCTGGATCGGCGGCGCAACCGCCACCTCCTGCACGGTGGCGCCCGGCGAGGCGCTGCCGCCCCGGGCGCAGCGCCGCAAGATCCATGTGCGGGCGGCGCCTTCCGAAGGGTTGACGGCGCTGGAGAGCCGTTCTCATTCCGATCCCGAGACGGAGGCTTTCCTCGCGCAGTTGCCGATCAGGGAGCGCCGCACCGCCGGATCCTCATTGAAATTCTGCGCCGTCGCCGAGGGCGACGCCGACGTCTACCCGCGCTTCGGCCAGACGATGGAATGGGACACGGCGGCGGGCGACGCGGTTTTGCGCGCGGCCGGCGGCATCGTCCTCGACGGCGAGCATCATCCGCTGCGATATGGCAAGGCGGGCGCGCAGTTCAGGAACGGCCCCTTCGTCGCCTGGGGCGATCGCGCCGCCATACAGCCCTGATGCTGCTTGGCTCGCGGCGCGCGTTCTCGCGCGCCGCCTTCTCAACAATTCCTTAACGCACTTCTGCCAAAACTCGCGATTAAACCACGAGGCTAACAGGCGGAGGATTGCACATGCTATCGCGAAGAGCGGCGACGCTGCAATTGGCGGCGCTCGCCTCCGGCGTTTCCTTCATCGGCCTTCGGCCGCTCGCGGCGCTGGCCGACCAGCAGCAGGAGCGGCCAGCCGACTACGCGCCGGACGAGATCGTGGCGAACGGCCACAAATTCTTTGGTTCGATTTCGCGCGGCCTCGCCGAGGCGGTCGAATCGGCGACGAACCGTTGGGGCAAGCCCAATGGCTACATTCTGGGCCAGGAAGCGACCGGCGCCTTCATTGGCGGCGTACGCTATGGCGAAGGCGTCATGCACACGCGCAACGCGGGCGATCTGCGGGTCTTCTGGCAGGGACCTTCGCTCGGGCTCGACGCCGGCGCCGACGGCGACCGGACCATGATGCTGGTCTATAATCTTCCGGCGACAAACGCCATCTTCCGCCGGTTCGGCGGCGTCGACGGTTCAGCGTATCTCGTCGGCGGCTTCGGCATGACGGCGCTGATCAACGATGACGTCTATGTCGTCCCGATTCGCTCCGGCGTCGGCGCGCGCCTCGGTTTCAACGTCAGCTATCTGAAGTTCACGCCGACATCGACCTGGAACCCCTTCTGAGGCGGAGTGGGCTTTCCACGCGGGCTTGAGGAACCCTCGGCCGCGCCGGTCAGACCTCGTTGCGCGGCGGGAACTCGACCGTCCCCGCGCGCGCAAGTCACTGCCTCGAGCTTCGCCATATCGAGCAGGTAGCTCAATAAATCGAGTCCCGCGCAACGGGCGAGTTTGGCCAATTCGTCCGTCATATGGGCAAGGTAAACCGCCGTGGAATCGATCGCCGAAAGGTCCGCCTCAACTCGGAGCCTGCGATCGGCGGCGAATCGGCTCGCGTGGGTTTTGCCGCCAACCCGGCTCGCCGCGATTTTTCTGGACGGCGCGCGTTCGCGCCCGTCGATTAAGCCTCTGTCCTGCATCGCTACTCCGTCCGGGAAATTGCGCGCGCCAAACTCCATCGGGGCTATATTAAATTCCCGTATAAGGTGTGATCAAGCAATATTCGTCAGTTTCCGCGAACGAGGTCAGTTTCCAGTAAGCCCGGCGGCAGGCGCCGGACAAGCTCTCGCTCAGGCCAGCTCTTTGGCGGCGGCCAGCACCGCTTCCGCATGGCCGGGAACCTTCACCTTGTTCCACACCTTGGCGATGACGCCGGCGCGATCGATGAGAAGCGTCGTTCGCTCGACGCCCATGTATTTGCGGCCGTACATGCTTTTTTCGACCCAGACGCCATACGCCTCAAGCATCGCCTTGGTCTCGTCCGAGGCCAGCGCAATGTCGAGGCCATGCTTGACCTTGAACTTTGCATGGCTCGCCACGGCATCCGGCGAAACCCCGAGAATCGCCACGCCCGCTTTGTCGAATTCTGCTTTGAGGCCGTTGAAGTCGATCGCTTCCTTGGTGCAGCCGGAGGTGTCGTCCTTGGGATAGAAATAAAGGACAAGTTTGCGGCCTTTGAAGCTTTGCAGCGAGACCGAGCCGCCGCCGTCGACCGGCAGCGCGAAAGCGGGCGCCGGGCCGCCAGGGCCAGGTTTCGTCTTCGCGTCGGGTTGCTTGCTCATGTCGCCTTCCTTTCGTCGCATTGAAAAGTCATCGATCTTTCTTTCGAGGGCGTCGTGGATTTGTTCTGGTCGGCCCGCGCCGACGCGCTGGTTCCAATCAAAGTCTTGCCCGCGATTGCGCGCGCCGTTCCCGCGGCGAGGGTCTGGCGAAAAAATGTTGCCCACAAGGCCGTGACATGCAGGGGTCTATGTTGGAAGCGGCGTCCGGGGTCGCCGCGTAGCGAGGCCTTCTTCCGGCAGGGCCTGTATATTCGCGTAATGGTGAAGTTTCCAGCTTCAGCTTGCATTGGAAAGGCCGCGAGCGGTTGGTGAAGCATCGTGAGGAATCGCCCGCAGCGCAGAGCGCGGCGCGGGCATTTTCCGTGGGGGCGGCGAAGGGCCTCGCTCCGCCTCAGCTGAGACGGCCGCGCCGATTCACAGGTTTCGCTTGGTCGGCCTGCTATCTTGCCATCGGCGCCCTCCTGCTCGCGCTCCTGTGCGGCGGCCTTCTCGCTCTACGTCTCGCGCAGGGGCCGATGGCGATCGACGCACTCGGCCCGCGCATTGCGAGCGCCCTCGATCAGCGCTTCGGCCGCGGCTATGACTTCAGCCTGGGGCGGACGTTTATGAGCAGGCACGGCTTGGCGCCGACGCTCGGCGTCGACGGCCTGTCGCTCAAGGACAGCACCGGACGCACGATTTTCACCGCCCCCCGCGCGGAAGTGTCGGTCGCGCTCCTCCCGCTGATCGCCGGACGCGTCGTTCCGAAGAGGCTCGAAGTCTTCGATGTCGAAGTGCGCCTCGCCCTCTTGCCGGATGGCTCGATCGCACAACCGATCGCGCCCGGCTCGGACGAAACCGTCACCCTCACGCCGCCGCTCGCCGATCAACTCGTCAAGGAAGGCGCTCCGGGCGATCTGCTGCGGCCCGCGCCCGTACAAGGCGCGGGAGGTCAGAATGTGGGCGCGCCGGCCGAATCGAAGCCGCGCGCGCTGCTCGTCAAGCAAATGGCGTCGGCGCTCCGCTTGCTGCTCGACGCGCTGACCAATCCTGATAGCCAGATCGCAGCCATCGATCGCGTCGGCATCGCACGCGGGCGCGTTGTGATCGACGATCACTCCGCGCACCAGCAGATGAGATTCGACGGCGTCAATCTCAGCTTCGACCGGAGGTCCGGCGCGACGACCTTCAACCTGTCGGTCGACGGACCCAATGGACGCTGGTCGGCGAGCGGCCTCGCCAGCGGAGCGCCGCACGCGGCGCGCCGGTTGACGCTGTCGCTGCAGAATTTGTCGCTCGACGAAATTCTTCTGGCGACGGGGGCGCGCTCGATCGGCGCCGATTTCGACATGCCCCTGTCGGCGAAATTCAGCGTCGGCCTGCGTCCCGACGGCGTGCTTTCGGAAGCTGCCGGCAATTTCGATTTCGACGCCGGATATTTTCGTTGGGACGATCCCAAGGACGAACCCATGATGGTCGATTCCATTCATGGCGGCCTGCATTGGGACGGCGCTGCGCGGCGCATCGTCGTCGATCCGGTGAAACTCATCTCTGGCGATACGAAAGGCGCCGTAGCGGGCTTCATCGCCCTGCCGGAGCGCGAGGGAGACCCCTGGCTCGTCAACATTCAGAATGTCGACCCCTGGATCGCCGCGCCCGACCGGCCGGCCCAGAAGACGGTCGTCGTCGATTATGTCGCGCTGACCGCCCGGCTTTTCCTTGCGGAGAAGAAATTTGTCGTCGACCGGTTGATGGCCGGAGGTCCGCAGGCCGGTTTCGCGATGGCCGGCGACGTCGATTGGACAAACGGCCCGCGGATGCGCTTCGGCGCCTCGCTCGATCCGACGCCGATTGCGGTCGTCGCGCGGCTATGGCCGTCTTTCCTCGTCGCCCCGGTCCGATCCTATCTGCTCGACCATGTGAAGCAGGGGATCATCCAGAAAGGGACGATGCAGTTCGATTTCAACGCGGCCGATCTCGCGGCGATGCGTGACGAACATGCGCCGCCCGACGACAGCCTGCTGATCGATTTCAGCGTTGCGAACGGAAGCGTCGAATTCCTCGCCGGCGTGCCGCCATTGACCGGCGTCGATGGGGTCGGGCGCGTCACTGGCCGCACCACCACCTTCACGACGACGAGCGTCGGCATGGTCGACGCTGGCGTCGGCGTGCTCACCACCGCGGCGGGGGGGACGTTCCACATCCCCGATGCGTCGCAAAAGCCGACGCCCGCCGCCATCGTCACCAAAGTCACGGGCAGCGTCGAGGCGATTGGCGATATGCTTTCGCGCGATGCGCTGAAGCCCTACGCCAGCCTGCCGCTCGATCGATCGACGCTGAAAGGCGACGTCGATGGACAGCTCGAAATCGACCTCAATCTCCAGCCCAACATGGGTCCGGCCGACACCAGCCTCAAAATCAACGCGGCGGTCGCCAATTTCACGGCGGAGAATCTGCTCGGCAAAGAGGCGCTCGAAGCAGCGACCCTTAATGTCGTTGTCGACCCTGGCGGCCTTAAGGCGAGCGGGCAGGGGCGGATGTTCGGCGCGCCCGCCACGGTGGAGATGACGCAGCCCGCGGGCAAGGGCGCCTTCGCGACGGTTCATCTCACCATGGACGAGGCCGCGCGGGCCAAGCAGGGTCTTGACGGCGTGCCCGGGATCAGCGGGCCGATCAGCGCTGCCGTCAGCGCCCCGCTCGGCGCGACCGACAACGTCAAGGCGGATGTCGAACTCGACCTCACCCACACCGGCATCGAATGGCCCGGCGCGTCGAAACCGCCCGGGCGCCCCGGAAAGGCGAAATTCTCGCTCTCAATCGCCAATGGCCAGACCCTGCTCGACCAGATTGCTCTCGACGCCGGCACGATCCTGGCGCGCGGCGCGATCGTGCTCGGTCCCGACCAATCGCTGCAGAGCGCCAAATTCTCGCAGGTCAAGTTCTCCCCCGGCGACGACGCGAAAATCGATGCGCTCCGCGTCGGAGACACGCTCAAGGTGATGATCAGGAGCACGACCGTCGACGCCAGACCGTTCCTGAAAACTCTGTTCGCCTCATCGGCCGAGCCCGGCGCGCCGGCCCCGGGGGTGGCGGCCGGAACGCCGGCGGACGCCGTTTCGCCGACGCCAGCGGCTTCGCCGATCAAGCAGATTGATTACGACATCAAATCGGCCCTGCTCAGCGGCTACAACAAGCAGGTGCTGAGCGGATTCGAAATGAAGATGCTGAAGCAGGGCGATCAGTACAGGCAGCTTTCTTTCGCTGGGCGGTTTGGGCGCGACACGGTCTCGGGCAATCTGACCGGGCCGGCGAACGCATCGCGGTTGATGATCCTGTCCGACGACGCCGGATCGCTTCTCTTGTTTACCGATCTCTATAAACATATGGAAAACGGCCGCCTCGTGGCCAATATGCAGATCGGACCGCCCTCTCTCTCCGGCGTCCTGACCATCGACGGCTTCGTCCTGCGCGACGAGCCGGCGCTGCGAAGACTCGTGGCCGAAGGCGTGCCGACGAACGACGCCTCGGGCAAGCCGCGAAAAATCGACCCCGGGGCGATGGCTTTCAACCGGCTGCAGGTGCGTTTCGAGCGCGCCGGCACGCGGCTGCTCATGAACGATGGCGTCATGAACGGAGACACGCTCGGCCTCACCGTCGACGGCTGGCTCGATTTCGCGCATGACGGCGTCGACATGAAAGGGACGTTCGTGCCGGCCTATGCGGTCAATAATCTGTTCTCGAAAATTCCGCTGTTCGGCGCGATCCTCGGCGGCGGCGCCAACGAAGGTCTGATCGGGGTCAATTACCGCGTCGAAGGCAAGATCAGTTCGCCGACCCTCAGCATCAACCCGCTGTCGGCGATCGCGCCCGGCATCTTCCGCCAGATTTTCGGCGTCGGCGCGCACGAGACGCCGGGCGCGGGGCAATAGAACGCCGCCGCTGGCTTGACCGTCGTATTGCAAAGCCCTCATCCTGCGCCGCCGGCCGGAAGGGACGCCCAAAGGGCGCGTCCCGACTGATGGAATCGTTTGCCGCGCCGCCAGGCGCCGCCAGCCAGAACGAATGGACCTCTGACATGACCAAACACGTCGCCGTGCTGATGGGCGGCATTTCCGCCGAGCGCGAAGTCTCGTTGCACTCCGGGGAGGCCAGCGCCAGGGCGCTTGAAGCCGAAGGATTCAAGGTCACGCGCCTCGACGTCGACCGCGGCATCGGCGAAACGCTCGCGGCCCTTCGGCCCGACGTCGCCTTCAACGCCCTGCACGGACGCTATGGCGAGGATGGAATCGTACAGGGCATTCTCGAAATGTTAGGGATTCCCTATACCCATTCCGGCGTTCTCGCCTCGGCGCTCGCCATGCGCAAGGACCGCGCCCGCGACGTGCTCCGCGCGGCGGGCGTTCCCGTGGCGAAAGGCGTCACAGTCGACCGGCGCGAGGCTGCGGGCCGGCATGTGCTGCCGCCGCCCTATGTGGTGAAACCGCTCGGCGAGGGCTCCTCCTTTGGCGTCATCATTGTGCGGGCCGATCACGCGCATCCGCCGCAGGAGCTGACGCGCGAGGACTGGCCCTACGGCGATGAAGTGCTGGTCGAGAGCTTCGTCGCCGGGCGCGAACTCACCTGCGCCGTCATCGGCGACAAGGCCTTTGACGTGATCGAGATTCTCGCCGCCGATGGCGGTTGGTACGATTATGACGCAAAATACGCTCCGGGCGGCTCGATCCACCTGCTTCCGGCGAATCTTAAAGAGTTTGTTTACCAAAATGTACAAGAGTTGGCCCTCGTGGCGCATAGGGCGCTCGGCTGTCGCGGGGTTAGCCGGACCGACTTTCGTTACGACGACACGCCCGGGGGAACGGGCGAGCTCGTCGTGCTCGAAGTCAACAGCCAGCCCGGAATGACCGAGACGTCCCTCGTGCCCGAGATTGCCGCCTATGCCGGCGTGTCTTTTGGTGAGCTTGTTCGATGGATGGTCGAAGACGCCTCCTGCGATCGTTGAGTTTGACGCAGGGCGGATCCGCGCCGATGGCCCTGGACTTTCCCGCCTTTGCGGGCGGCGTCCTGACCCGGCGCGCGCCGGAGGCCGCTCGCCTCCAGGCGCGTCCGCGCGCGAGGCGATCGAGGAATCGCCTCCATCAGCGCATTCTCGCACGGCTAAGCGGACCTGGCGCGACCTTCTGTTTCGTCGCCGGGCTGTTCCTGTCGACGGGCGTCTACGGCGCCGTGAAGGGCGGCCATTATGCGGCCCTCATCGCTGAGCAAGGCGAGCCGGCGGACATTCTCGCGCGCGCCCTTGGGCTCAGCATCAAAGCGGTGACGATCGCCGGCGAAAGCGAATTGAGCGAGGCCGAAATTCTCTCGACAGCCGGAATCGGACCGCGCAATTCGCTGCCCTTCCTCGATGTCGCGAGCGTGCGCGAGAGATTGCAAAAGCTTCCGCTCGTCAAGGAGGTCGCGGTCACCAAATTCTATCCCGACCGCCTGCTGATCGAGGTCGAGGAGCGCCAGCCTTCCGCCTTGTGGCAGACCGATGGCGCGGTGCATGTCGTCGCCGCCGACGGCACGGCGCTCGACCCCATGCGCGACCGGCGCTTCGCGAACCTGCCGCTCGTCGTTGGCGACGGCGCCAATATGAGACTGGGCGAATTTCTGACGCTGCTCGATGCGGCTGGAGACTTGCGCGAAAGAATCCGCGCCGGGGTGTTCGTTTCGGGGCGCCGCTGGAATTTGAAGATGACCGACGGCGTCGACGTTCTGCTTCCCGAGAGAAATCCCGCGGCGGCGGTGGCGAGCCTCGTCAACCTGCAACGCGAGGCGCGCATTCTCGACAAGGCCGTGCTGTCGATCGATCTGCGCCAGAGCGACCGCATGGTCGCGCGCCTCACTGAAGACGCCGCGGCCGAGCGCGCCGAATTGATCGCCCGCAAACCGAAAGCGAAAGGCGGCCAGACATGAATTCGGCGAGCCTGCCGCCCCGGCTTCGTCCCCTTTCGGAGCGAAAGAGCGCCATTCTTTCGGTGCTCGACGTCGGAACCTCCAAGATCGTCTGCCTGATCGCGCGGCTCAATCCGGGCGGCGCGTCCCAGTCCCTGCGCGGACGCACGCATCGGTGCCGGATTCTTGGCATCGGGCATCAACGCTCGCGCGGCATCAAGGGCGGCGCCGTCGTCGATATGGAGGCGGCCGAAGAAGCGATACGGCTCGCCGTCGACGCGGCGGAGCGCATGGCCGGGGTCGAGGTCGAAAGCGTCATCCTCAACGCGACCGGCGGACGGCTCGGCTCGCAGCTGTTCGACGCCAAGGTCGCGATCGGCGGCCGCGCCGTCGCGCAAAGCGACATCCATCGCGTGCTGGAAGCCTGCACGGCGCGCGGCGCGCGCGACGGCCGCGCCGTTCTGCATTCCCTGCCGATCGGCTTTTCGATTGGAGAAACCCGCCGTATCGAGGATCCAAGAGGCATGATTGGCGACGAGCTTGGCGCCGACATGCATGTCCTTAGCTGTGATGCGGCGGCCGCCCGCAATCTCATTCTCGCCGTCGAGCGCTGCCATCTCACCGTCGACGCCATGGTTGCGACGCCCTATGCGGCGGGCCTTTCGACGCTCGCCGACGACGAGGCCGAACTCGGCGCTGCGCTGATCGACATGGGCGCCGGCACCACCTCGGTCAGCGTCTTTTCCGGCGGCAATCTTACCTATGTCGACGGCTTCGCGCTCGGCGGCAATCATGTCACCACCGATATTGCGCGCGGCCTCAGCATCAGGCTCGCCGACGCCGAACGCCTGAAAACCCTCTACGGCGCCTGCCTCGCCTCGGCCTCGGACGAGCGCGAGACGATCTCCGTCGTTCAGGTTGGCGAGGACGGCGAACATCCGGCGCATCTGCCCAAGGCCAATCTGATCTCGATCATCAAGCCGCGCGCCGAAGAAATTCTGGAGCTCGTGCGCGATCGGTTGAAAAGCGCGGGCTTTCCCGCCCATGCGGGCCGCCGGATTGTCCTCACCGGCGGCGCGAGCCAACTCACCGGCATGCCGGAGGAGGCGAAGCGGATCATTTCGGGACAGGTGCGCATGGGGCGCCCGCTCGGCGTCGAAGGGCTTCCGGAAGCGGCGAAAAGTCCGGCCTTCTCCGCGGCGGTCGGCCTGCTCGTCTATCCGCAGGTGAGCGGCAACGAACATTTCAGGCCCTCGCGCCGCGTCAGCGCGCCGGGGCCGGAAGCGAACGGATATATGGGCCGCGTCGGCCGCTGGTTGAAAAGCAGCTTTTGACGCGACCACAAGCGAAGGCGGACAAGCGAAGATGGAAGGGTGGCGGCCTTTCCGACTTCATCGAATAAAGCAGACAAAGAAACCTGGGCGACCCTGACCGGTGCTCCAACGTCGAGAGGCCAGACGATGACGATCAATCTCAAAGCGCCCGAGCTCCGGGAACTGAAGCCGCGTATCATGGTGTGCGGGGTCGGCGGAGCGGGCGGCAACGCCGTCAACAACATGATCGTCTCGGGACTGATCGGGGTCGACTTCATCGTCGCCAATACCGACGCCCAGGCGCTGACCGCCTCTCGCGCGGAACGCATCATCCAGATGGGTCTGCAGGTGACCGAAGGCCTCGGCGCCGGATCGCAGCCCGAGGTCGGGCGCGCCGCCGCCGAAGAGGCGATCGAAGAGATCCGCGATCATCTAACCGGCGCGCATATGTGCTTCGTCACGGCCGGCATGGGCGGCGGCACGGGCACGGGCGCTGCGCCCGTCATCGCGCGAGCCGCGCGGGATATGGGCATCCTCACCGTCGGCGTGGTCACGAAGCCGTTCCAGTTCGAAGGCGCCCGGCGCATGCGCGTCGCCGAAGCCGGCATCAACGAGCTGCAAAAGGCCGTCGATACGCTGATCATCATCCCGAACCAGAATCTGTTCCGCATCGCGACCGAAAAGACGACCTTCGCCGACGCCTTCGCGATGGCCGATCAGGTGCTCTATTCGGGCGTCGCCTGCATCACCGACCTCATGGTCAAGGAAGGCCTCATCAATCTCGACTTCGCCGACGTCCGCGCCATCATGCGCGAGATGGGCAAAGCCATGATGGGCACTGGCGAAGCGTCGGGCGACCGCCGCGCAATCCTCGCCGCTGAAGCCGCGATCGCAAATCCGCTCCTCGATGAAGTGTCGATGAAGGGCGCCCGGGGCCTTCTCATTTCCATCACCGGCGGCAATGATCTGACCCTCTACGAGGTCGACGAGGCGGCGGGCCGCATCCGTCAGGAGGTCGACGAGGACGCCAATATCATTCTCGGCGCGACCTTCGATTCGAGCCTCGACGGCATCGTCAGGGTGTCCGTCGTCGCCACCGGCATCGATCATCCGGCCGGCGTCCATGAGGCCAACGCCGCCGAAACGCGCATCGCCGAGGTGGCCAACCGCCTGCGCGCGCAGACGGCGGCGCGTCCGATCGAGACCGCGCCGCAGCCCGTCTTCGAGGCCGCGGCGGCCGAATCCTACGCGCCCGCCCGACCGGGCTACGAGGAGCGCCCGGCCCAGCTGCAAATCCGGCCCGCTCACGCCGCGCCGCAGGGAGCCCAAGGCGTATATGTCGAGGAGGCGGCGCCGCAGCAGCCGCGCTATGCCGAGGCCGCGCCGCAGCATGCGCGCGCAGCCGATCATTTCGAGCCGGGTCCGTTCATTCCAGGCGCCGCCGAATCGCCCCTCGTGCGACCGCAGAGAATGCCGCAGATCGACGATTTGCCGCTGCCGGCGCAAAATCAGATCCGCGCCCATCGCGGCGAGGCGCCGACGCAGCCGCATGGCGAAGCCAAGCGCCGTTCGCTGCTCGAGCGACTGGCTTCCTTCGGCGCCGGGCGGCACGACGAGGGCGCTGCGCCGGTTCAGCAAGAGCGCCCCGCGGCTCCCCGGCCGCCGGCGCAGCAAAGGCCGCCGGCGCCGGGTCCCGTGCACGCCGAATATGGCAAGCGTCCGCAACCGGCGCCGCCGCGGGCTGCGCAGGCGCCCGATCAGCATCCAAGGGTCGCCTACCAGCCCCGGACGAACGAGGAGGACCAGCTCGAAATCCCCGCGTTCCTGCGCCGTCAGTCGAGCTGACGGCGCGATTGCCCGCTCTTTGCCTTGAGAGGCGTTGCAAAAGCCTGCGGCGGTCGAAGGGGGGTGCGAAAGGACCTGCAAGACGGCTTGATGGCGTAGCGGGCGCGCCACAGTCGGGAAAAAATCGACGTGGGGGCGGGCCGCAGCGCCACACTAATGCCTTGGTGACGCCGCAGATAAATGTCGGAGCTTGAGCGGCTTAGGTCGGCCGTTCATGCGCGACTAAAGGGTTTTTCCGGCCGACAATTGAGCGACCCCCATGACTTATGCATCAAATGACATGCGTTTTTCCCAGGGGCGGCGCGCCTTGCGCCTCGCGCTCGGACTAGCCGGCGCGCTGGCGCTCCCCGCCGCCGCGGCCCGCGCGGACATGCTCGATTCGCTGAACCCGATGAACTGGTTCAGCGGCGACAAATACAAGACAGAGATCGTTCCGGAGACGCCCGCGGACGACCTTTACAATCAGGGCCTCGCGCGCCTGAAGGCGAGGGATTACGCCGCGGCCTCAAAATCATTCGAGAGTCTCGAGAAGCAATACCCTTATTCGCAGTGGCAGAGGAAAGGTCTCCTGATGACCACCTTCAGCCAGTATCAGGCGGGCAGCTACGACGATTCCATCGGCTCCGCGAAGCGCTATATCGGCCTTTATCCGAATGCCCCCGACGTCGATTACGCCACTTATCTCGAGGCGATGTCCTATTACAATCAGATCCCGGACGTCAGCCGCGACCAGGAGCGGGCGGCGAAGGCGGCGGATCTGTTCCAGGAAATCATCAATAAATTTCCCAAATCCGAGTATGTCGAGGATTCGCGCTACAAGCTCCAGGTCACCCGCGACCAGCTCGCCGGCAAGGAGATGATGATCGGGCGCTATTATCTCAATCAGCACAACTACGTCGCGGCGGTCGGCCGCTTCCGCGAAGTGCTGGCCAAATATCAGACGACGCGTCATGCCGAGGAGGCGTTGATGCGGCTCACCGAAGCCTATCTCGCGCTCGGCGTTCCGCAGGAAGCCCAGACGGCGGCGGCGATCCTTGGCCACAATTATCCGGATTCCGTCTGGTACAAGGACGCTTATTCGCTGTTGCGGACCGACGGTCTGGAGCCGAATGAAGACAAGGGCTCGTGGATATCGAAGGCTGCCCACTCGATGGGCCTCGGCTAAACGCTTTCGAACGAAGCGGTGCGAGATTCGCGTTAGAACAACGACTTAAAGAGCATGAACATTCTATTTTGAATCGTCATGCTTTTTGCGTTTTGCGGTTTCGCCCACTCGAACTACATTATCTTCATCTTTGACGGCGATGTCGGCGCGCGAATCGATCTTTAGATTCGCTTCGACAGGCGCGAGGGTTTTGAGGCGCCGCGCCGCGCGACGGCAGATCAGGCTGGCTGGCGCGAGAGGAACGTCGGCCGGATGCTGGTTAACCTCTCCATCCGCAACATTGTCCTGATCGATCAACTCGATCTTGCGCTTGGCGGCGGCCTCACCGTTCTTACCGGCGAGACCGGCGCCGGCAAATCGATTTTGCTCGACGCATTCTCCCTGACGCTTGGCGCGCGCGGCGACGGCGCGCTCGTGCGCGAAGGCGAGGCGCAGGGTCAGGTCACAGCGGTCTTCGAACTCAGCCTCGACCATCCAGCCCTCGCGGCGGCGAATGCGCAGGACATAGAGACCGATGGCGGCCTCATTTTGCGCCGGGTTCAATTGGCCGATGGCCGCACCCGCGCCTTCGTCAACGACCAGCGCGTCACCTCGCAGGCGCTGCGCGCGATCACGCGCGAGCTCGTCGAAATTCACGGTCAGCACGACGATCGTGCGCTCGTTGATTCGAACACCCATCGCCAGCTTATCGACGCTTATGGCGGCCTCGGCCCGCAGCTGTCCAAGACCCGCACGGCGCATGCGCGGTGGCGCGAGCTCAAGGCCGAGCGTGCGCGCGAGGCGGAGCGAATTGAAAAGGTGCGCGCCGACGCCGATTATCTGCGCCACGCCTTTGGCGAACTCGAAAAGCTCGACGCCCGCGCTGGCGAAGAAGATGAGCTGGCCTCGCGGCGCGCCGCCATGATGCAGGCCGAGAAGGTCGTCAGCGACCTGCGCGACGTCGCTGAGGCGGTCAGCGGCGATCATTCGCCGATGTCCGCGCTCGCCGCCGCTTTGCGCCGGCTGCAGCGCCGCCAGACGCAGGCGCCGGCCCTGATCGAGCCGGCGGCGCAGGCGCTCGACGCGGCGATCAGCGCGCTCGATCTCGCCGGTCAGGCGCTCGATGACGCTCTGCGCGCAGCGAATTTCGATCCGGGCGAGCTGGAGCAGGTCGAGGAGCGCCTATTCGCTTTGCGCGCCGCAAGCCGCAAATATTCCGTCGCCGCCGATAATTTGCCGCAGCTCGCCGGGACCTTCGGGGCGCAGCTTGCCGACCTCGACGCGGGCGAGGCGAAGCTGCGCCAGCTGACCGAGGCCGTCGCGGCGGCGGAGGCCGCCTTTGTCGGGGCGGCGAAAGAATTGTCGCGGGCGCGTCACGCCGCCGCCAAGGCGCTCGACCGCGCGGTGAATGCCGAGCTGCCGCCATTGAAACTGGAAGGCGCGCGTTTCTCGACCGCGATCGCGGCGGAGGCCGCAGGCCCCGAGGGCGTCGATCAGATCGAATTCTGGGTTCAGACGAACCCCGGAACGCGGCCGGGCCCGCTGATGAAGATCGCCTCGGGCGGCGAACTCGCGCGATTCATGCTCGCCCTGAAAGTGGTTCTCGCCGACAAGGGATCGGCGCCGACTCTCGTTTTCGACGAGATCGACACCGGCGCCGGCGGCGCGGTCGCCGATGCGATCGGGCAGCGCCTGGCGCGTCTCGCAAAGGGCGTGCAGGTGCTTGCGGTCACCCATGCGCCCCAGGTCGCGGCCCGGGCCGAAGATCATTTGCGCATCGCCAAGGACCCCGCGGGGGCCGGCCGCGTCGCGACGCGGGTTCTCCCGCTCGGCCACGACGCGCGGCGCGAGGAGATCGCCCGCATGCTGGCGGGGGCGTCGATCACCGACGAGGCGCGGGCGGCCGCCGCGCGGTTGATGCGAGGGGCCGGGTGATTCCTGATCTCGCCGCCCGCGTGCACGATCATTCCTACCGCGTCGATCCGATCGTTCGCACGCTGCTCGATACGGATTTCTACAAATTCCTGATGCTGCAGATGATCTGGAAGCTGAGGCCCGAGGTCCACGCGACTTTCGGGCTGCACAACCGCTCGGCCTCCGTCAGGCTCGCAGACTGCATCGAAGAGAAGGAGCTCGTCGCGCAGCTTGATCATGCGCGAACGCTGCGTTTCCAGAAGAACGAGCTGATCTGGCTCGCTGGCAACAGCTTTTACGGCAGAAAGCGCATTTTTGAGCCGGCTTTCCTCGATTATCTCGCCGCGTTCCGGCTGCCGCCCTATCGATTGTCGCGCCGCGATGGCGAGTTTGAACTTCGCTTCGAGGGGTTTTGGCGCGAAACGACGATGTGGGAGGTGCCGGCCCTCGCCATACTGAATGAGCTGCGGGCCCGGGCGGCGATGGCCCGCATGGGCCGCTTCGAACTCGACATTCTCTATGCGCGGGCGAAGGCCAAGCTCTGGAGCAAGGTCGAGCGGCTGCGCGCGCTGGCGCTGGAGGGGCCGCTCCGACTCTCCGATTTCGGCACGCGGCGCCGGCACGGATTCCTGTGGCAGCGCTGGTGCGTCGAAGCTTTGCACGAGGGAATCGGCGAAAGCCTGATCGGGACCTCGAACGTCAAGCACGCCATGGATCTCGGCCTCGAGGCGATCGGCACCAATGCGCATGAACTGCCGATGGTCTACGCCGCGCTCGCCGCGAACGACGACGATCTGCGCGCGGCGCCTTACAAGGTGCTGGAGGATTGGGCGCGGCTTTACGACGGCAATTTGCGCGTGCTTCTGCCCGATACCTTCGGGACGGCGCATTTTCTCGCCGCCGCGCCGGATTGGGCTGCCGACTGGACCGGCGCGCGGCCGGATTCCAAGCCGCCGATCGAGGGCGCCGAGGAATTGATCGGCTGGTGGCGGGCGCGGGGCCGCGATCCTCGGACGAAACTGATCGTGCTTTCCGACGGCATGACAATCGATTCGATCGAGGCGAGCGTCAGGCATTTGCGCGGACGCACGGAGGTTTCGATCGGCTGGGGCACCAGCCTCACCAATGATTTTTCCGGCTGTGCGCCGCATGGAACGGGGGTCGATCTGGAGCCCCCTTCGCTCGTTTGCAAGGTCGTTGAGGTCGAGGGGCGACCGGCGGTCAAGCTCTCCGACAATCCCTCGAAGTTTCTGGGGCCTAAAGACGCGATCGCCCAATACAGCCGTGTGTTCGGCTATGCGGCGGGACCCGCCCGGCCGGCGTAAGCGCGCCGCGCTCCTTTCAGGCGCGCGCCATGCGGTTCCAGGCGTCGAGGCCGGCGATCTTGTAGGCCTCCGCCAGCGTTGGATAATTGAACGTGTTCTCGATGAAATAATCGATCGTGCCTTTGAGGTTCAGCACCGCCTGGCCGATGTGGATGAGTTCGGTCGCGCCTTCGCCGACGATATGGACGCCGAGGAGACGCCGCGTCTTGGTCGAGAAGATCATCTTCATCATGCCGGAATGAAGCCCCATGATGTGGCCGCGCGAGGTCTCGCGAAAGCGCGCGATTCCGCATTCATAGGCGATCTCGCGCTTCGACACCTCTTCCTCGGTCATGCCGACGGTGGAGATTTCCGGCACGGAATAGATGCCATAGGGGAAAAATTCAGGCGGGGGCGAGGGCTCTAGCCCGAAGGCGTGGCAGGCGGCGACGCGGCCCTGCTCCATCGAGGTGGAGGCGAGGCTCGGGAAGCCGATCACGTCGCCGGCGGCGTAGATGTGGGCCGCCGAAGTCTGCAGCGTCCCCGGCGTCACGGCGATGCGGCCGCGATGATCGGTCGCGATGCCGGCGGCACCGAGATTGAGCGCATCGGTCGCGCCGACCCGCCCCGCCGCGAACAGAAGCATCTCCGCCTGGACGACGCGGCCGTTGGCGAGCGTCACGGTCGGTTTGCCCGCCCCGCTGAGCGCGATCGAGGTCACGGCCGAGCCGAGTCGCAGCGCGACGTTGCGGTCGCGCAGATCATGTGTGAACTCCTCGATCAGCTCCTTGTCGATGAAGTCGAGGAAGGTCGGGCGCGGCTCGATCAGGGTCACCGCGACGTCTAGCGCGCTGAAAATCGTCGCATATTCGACGCCGATGACGCCGGCGCCGATGACCGCGAGGCTGCGCGGCAGCTTTTTCAGATCGACGATCTCGTCGCTGTCGAGCACATTCACGCCGTTGAAGGGCACGTAATCGGGCCGGAACGGGCGCGTTCCGCAGGCGATCAGGACATGCGCGGCGGAATGCACGCGCGTCTCGCCGCTATCGCTCGTGATCTCGATCTCGTGCGGGCCGACGAACCGCGCCTCGCCGCGCTGGGTCCTGACGGCGTTGCGGCTGAATTGATGCTCCAGCACCTCGACTTCATGGTCGAGCGTCTTGTGCATGCGCATCATGAGGTCGCTGGCTTCAATGACCTGCTTGACGCGATAGGCGCGGCCGTAAAATCCGCGTTCGCGCCAGCCGGAAAGGTTGAGCACGGTTTCGCGCAGCGTCTTTGAGGGAATTGTGCCGGTGTGGACGGACACGCCGCCGACACGCCGGCCCTTCTCGACGACTAGCACGGATTTGCCGAGCTTCGCCCCCTGGATCGCAGCGCGCCGCCCCGAGGGTCCGCTTCCGATGACGATCATATCGTAATCATGCATAGGGCGGACCCTGCTTCGAGGAGGCCGTGGCGGCGCGGGCGAGACCGAAGCCTGCGCAGGACTGGCCGCCGCTCTGGCGCGCGCGTGAGGGACTGGCGGCGCCAATTTTAAGCAATTCGCGCGCCACCAGCGGAGCCCTCCCATCCGGGGCGACGGGCGCGCCGCGCCTTCTCCGGCCCCGGCGACCATGCTAATTCTCGAGCATGAAACCGCCGAAACCCATAGGGTCGCTGGATCTTCCGCGCGCGCGGCGCGAGCATGCCCGCCTCGGGGCCGAGATCGCCGCGCATGATCAGCGCTATTACACTGACGATGCGCCGACGATTTCGGATGCGGAATATGACGCCATGCGGGCGCGTTATGAGGCTTTGGAGGCCGCTTTTCCGGAGCTTGCGACGCCCGACTCGCTCACCAAGAAAGTCGGCGCCGCGCCGTCGGAGAAATTCGCGAAAATCCGCCACCGGGTTCCGATGCTCTCGCTCGGCAACGTCTTCAGCGATGAAGAAGTCGATGAATTCGGCGCGCGGGTGCGGCGCTTTCTCGGGCTTGCCACGGACGCGCCGCTCGCCATCACGGCGGAGCCCAAAATCGACGGGCTGTCCTGCTCCCTGCGCTTCGAAAAAGGCGAACTGACGCAGGCCGCGACGCGCGGCGACGGCTTCGAGGGCGAGGACGTCACCGCCAATGTCCGCACGATCGGCGAAATCCCCGCGCGGCTCTCCGGTGCGCCGCCGGACGTTCTGGAGGTGCGCGGCGAGGTCTACATGACCCATGCCGATTTCGCAGCTCTCAACGCGCGCCAGGCGGTGGCCGGAAAGCCGCTTTTCGCCAATCCGCGCAACGCGGCGGCTGGATCGCTGCGCCAGCTCGACCCTTCGATCACCGCGGGGCGCCCGCTGCATTTCTTCGCCTACGCCTGGGGCGAGGCGAGCGCATTGCCGGCTGAAACGCAGATGGGCATGGTGGCGGCGTTCAAGCGCTTCCGGCTGCCGGTCAATCCGCTGATGACGCTCTGCCATTCCGCGGCGGAGCTGATCGAGCAATACCGGCGCATCGAGGCGATGCGCGCCTCGCTCGGCTATGACATCGACGGCGTTGTGTACAAGGTCGATTCGCTCGTGTTGCAGGACCGGCTCGGCTTCGTGTCGCGCTCGCCGCGCTGGGCCATCGCGCATAAATTTCCGGCCGAGAAGGCGACGACCGTGCTGCGCGACATCGAAATCCAGGTCGGCCGCACGGGCGCGCTGACGCCGGTCGCGCGACTCGATCCGGTGACGGTCGGCGGCGTCGTCGTCGCCAACGCCACCCTGCACAATGAGGACGAAATCGCGCGCAAGGACATCCGCATCAGCGATACGGTGCGCATCCAACGGGCCGGCGACGTGATTCCGCAGGTGTTGGGACCGGTGCTCGAAAAGCGGCCGGCCGGCGCGAAGCCTTATGTCTTTCCCCACACATGCCCGGTCTGCGGGTCGGCGGCGATCCGTGAGATCGACGAGAAGGGCGTCGCCGATGTCGTCCGCCGCTGCACCGGCGGGCTCGTTTGCGCGGCGCAGGCGATCGAGCGCCTGAAGCATTTCGCCTCGCGCAACGCGATGGACATAGAGGGGCTGGGCGACAGGCAGATCGAGCAGTTCTATCAGGACGGCCTCATCAAGACGCCGGCCGATATTTTCACGCTTCATGCGCGCGACAGGGCCTCATTGAAGAAGCTCAAGGATCGCGAAGGCTATGGCGAGACCTCGACGCGCAACCTCTTTGCGGCGATCGAGGCCGCACGGGAGCCCCCTCTCAACCGTTTCATTTATGCGCTCGGCATCAGGCATGTCGGCGAAACCAATGCGCGCCGTCTCGCCCGTCATTTCGGCTCGTTCGAGGCGCTGCGCGTGGCCGGCCGCGCCGCCACGGAGGGTTCGGAGGCGAGGGCGGAGATCAACAATATCGAAGGGGTCGGCGAGGTCGTCGCCGAGGCGGTAGCCGATTTCTTCGCCGAGCCGCACAATGAGGAAGCGCTCGACGCGCTGCTGCAACATGTGACGCCGCAGCCGATGGAGGCGGTCGCGTCCGAAAGCCCCGTCGCGGGCAAGACGATCGTCTTCACCGGCTCGCTCGAACTCATGACGCGCGATGAGGCGAAGGCGCAGGCCGAGCGCCTGGGGGCCAAGGTGGCGGCGTCGGTCTCGAAGAAGACCGATCTCGTCGTGGCGGGGCCCGGGGCCGGATCAAAGCTCGCCAAGGCGGCGGAACTTGGCGTCGAGACGATCAGCGAAGCGGATTGGCTGGCGCTGACGGGGCGGCCTTGAGGCAGGACTGCCACCGCTTTCAGCGCGCGGCTTTCTCGATCTCCGGCAAAAGCACCGTCTCGAAAGACTCGTCGCTGAGCGGCCCGACGAAGCGATAGGCGACCTTGCCGTCGCCGGTGACGACGAAGGTCTCCGGGACGCCATAGACGCCGAGGTCGATGCCGACGCGGCCATTCTCGTCGGCGCCGATCGTCGCATAAGGGTCGCCCTGCTCGCCAAGCAGCGCGCGGATGTTGGCGGGGGTGTCTTTCTGCGCGATGCCGACGAGGCTCACCCCTAGCGCCTTCAGGGGCTTGTCGGCCGCGACTTTCATCAATGTCGGATGCTCCTCGCGGCACGGCACGCACCATGAGGCGAAGATGTTGACGAGGGTCACATGGCCCTGGCGCAGATCCTTGTCGGAAAGGCCGTCGGCGCCCTTCAGGCCCTCGACGCCGGCCAGCGTGAATGCCGGAACCGGCTTGCCGACGAGCGCGGAAGGCAGGCGGGAGGCGTCGCCCGCGAACAGGCGCAACAGGAACAGCGCGGCGAGCGCGGCGAAAAGGAGCAAGGGGAGAAAAATGAGGAGAGAGCGCTTTCTCTCAGGCGCGGGCGCGGCCGGTTGCGGTTTTGGCTCAGTCGTCGGCTCTGTCGCGGTCATGGCGCGGCCTCGGCCTCGCGCGCGGCGCGCCTATCCCCCGCGGGGAAACGGGAGAGCGCCTGCCTCAGCGTCGAATAGTCTCGCAGAATCGCCAAAATCATGCCCGCGATGATGACGAAGGCGATCGCATAGGCGACGACGACAAAGCCGAAATGCGGGTCGGAGGTCATCGCGCTGGCCCCAGGGAAGCGGAGGCGGGCGTAAATTCGCTGGCGGCGGCGTCGGCCGCGAGAATGGACAGACGGCGCAGGCGCCGGCGCAGGATTTCGTTGCGGATCGCCATCAGATGCAGCGTCGCGAAGAGCAGCGTGAAGGCGAGAGCCATGATGAGGAGCGGCCAGAGCATCGAACCTGCGATCGCGGGTCCGCCGAGGCGAAACACCGAGGCCGGTTGGTGCAGCGTATTCCACCAGTCGACGGAGAATTTGATGATCGGGATATTGATCGCGCCGACGAGGGTGAAGATCGCCGCCGCCCGCGCCGCCTTGCCCGGGTCCTCGATCGTCCGCCACAGCGCGACAAGGGCGAGATAGATCAGGAACAGGACCAGCACAGAGGTCAGGCGCGCGTCCCAGACCCACCAGGCGCCCCACATCGGCTTGCCCCACAGCGATCCGGTGACGAGACAGAGGAAGGTGAAAGCGGCGCCGAGCGGTGCGGCGGCCTTCTGGGCGGCGTCGGCGAGCGGATGGCGCCAGACCAGCGTGCCCAGCGCCGCCGACGTCATCACGATGTAAATCCACATGGAAAGCCACGCGGCGGGCACATGCAGATACATGATGCGGACTGTCTCGCCCTGCTGATAGTCGGGCGGGGCGACGAACCATGCGAGGTAGAGGCCAAGGCACAGCAGGGCGGCGGTGAGCGCCGCGAGATAGGGCGTCAAAACGCCGGTCAGTCGAAGGAAATTGCTTGGGTTGGCGTAGTTCCGCATCGATCCACCCGGGCCGCTTCAATGCAAGGCGGCCCAGCCTGTCTTCGTTCTTGCGCCGGCCTGTCTAGGCCTGCGGGGGGCGAAATGCAAATCGCCGCGATCCGCGCCGGGCGTTTTGGCGGCGCGCCGACGCCCGCGCGGCGACGCGGATCGACGGGCGGCGCGAAGGCCTTTGTGGAGCGCTCGCGACGCTGGAGCCTGCCTCAGAGCGGCGGGACGACGCGATAATAGAGGCCGTTCGCGCCATAATAGGGCTGGTACCAGGTTCCGCCGCAAACATAATAGTTTGCGCCGTTGACGTATTGGTAAGGGCATCCCGCCGGAACGGTGGCGACGAGGCTTCCGATCGTCACGGCGGCGGCAGCCGCGGCGACGCCGACGGCCGCGGCGCCGCATCCCCAGCAGCCACCGCCATAATAGCTGTTGACCACCGCCGGGCCGTGGAAGCCGCCGGCGTAATAGCCGCCGGCGTGCCAGCCGTCGCCGTGCCAGGTGCCGCCCCAGTCGCTGGCGCCATGCCAGCTCTCGCCGGCGACGCCGCCTGCATGGTAGGCGGTTCCGCCCGCGGTGACGCCGCCGGCGTGCCAGGCGCCGCCGTAGCTGCCGGCATGCCAGGCGCCGCCAGCGGGGGTGAATCCGCCAGCGTGGAAGCCCCCGGCTGGGCCAAAGCCGCCGCGGAAGGCGTCGGCGGTCTTCGGCGCGCCGACGGCCAGCGCCAGGGTCAGGAAGGCTGCGCCCGTGAGCAAACTGCGGTTCATGTTGAAACCCTCAATGTCGAACTGGATGGCTTAACGGGGAAAGCGCCGAGCGAAGCGAAGGTCAAGCGCCGCGCCATGGAAAGGGCCGCTTCAGGGCTTCTTTTCGGTGTCGCTCTGGGAATTGGCCTCCTCCGGCCGCGCGAACGGAATTTCTTTCGTCGTCGCCGTCCGCTTCGGGGCGAAGGACTCGCCGGCGACGTCGCCGTTGAGCTTCCAGTCGGAAAATTCGACCATATGACGCGGCTTGTCGGCGCTGCTGGCGTCGGTCGCCCAGATCAGGCGCGGCAGCTTGTCTTCAGCGCCGATCCAGATTTGCAGATGCACGTTTTCATCGGAGATCGAGAGCACGTCGGTGGTCGTCCCGCCGACAAGCGTCGACTTGCCGATGACGAAGGCGCTGGTCAATCCGGTGGTTAAAGCCTTGTAGGGATCGGAGACGAGAAAATCGACGAAGGGGAAATAAATGCCGGCCTTCTCGTAAATCTTGCCAAGCATCTCCTCGACATTGCCGGGGACCGCGGCGAGCGCGATGAGATCCTCCTTCGGCGTCAGCACGGCGACCGTCGATCCGTCGAAATAGAACTCGGAGGGCGGTCCGTCGCCTGGAACGATCACGCGCAGCTTGTTCGGTCGGGCGAGCAGCACATCGGAGCGGGAGAAATAGAACAGCGGCTGTCCATTGCGGGCCGGAACGTCGAAAGCGCCGAGCGCATGGAAGGAAATGCTCTTCGCGGAGGCGAGCTTTTCGCTCGCCGCCTTGAGGATATCGAGCGCCGCCGGTTCTACGGCCGGATGCGCCGCTTCCTCGCCTGCAGCCGGCGGCGTCACGGTTTCGGCGAAGCCGACCCCGGCAGCGCTGGAGAATATGAGCGCCGCCGCGAACGCCGCTATCCCAAATCTTTGCATGATCACCTCTTTGAGCAATTGCCCACGAAT
>Ga0181523_10000923_pt1 | contig 32567 bp, 31 predicted proteins | sample PEATcosm2014_Bin_43_FD_119752 | JGI IMG/M metagenome (GOLD analysis project Ga0181523, IMG submission 119752) | Peatland microbial communities from MTU Mesocosm Facility, Houghton, MI, USA - PEATcosm2014_Bin05_30_metaG | ecosystem: Environmental > Terrestrial > Soil > Wetlands > Peat | place... | reverse complement strand
GGACAGTTTGTTGCCGATGCCCGTCTCGATCAGGATGTTTTTGTCGCCGGTGCGCACGAGCAGCGAATTCAATCCCGCATCAAGGCGGTTTTGCTCGTCAGGCATGGCCTTCTTCGACCACATGGTCTTGGGGACGACGCCGAAGAAGGCTCCGCCGTCGAGGAAGTACGTTCCATCGGAGACGACCGTAAGTTCGAAATCGCCGAGGGTTGTACGATGCATTCGTCACCACCGAACTGCCGAGCTTCGCTCGGCGGGACGGCCGAGGGCGGCCGTCCCCACGGGAGTTCTACCTATTTCAATTCCGTATTCCAGAAGTCTTCCATCATTTGGAATAACTGCGTGCGCGTACTCGAGCCCGAAATGCCGTGCGTTTTATCCGGATACACCATCAGACGGAACTGCTTCTGGGCCTTGATCAGCGCGTCGGTCATCTGGATTGTATTCTGGAAATGTACATTGTCGTCGCTGGTCCCGTGCACAAGCAGCAACGACCCATGCAGACTGCCGGCGGCGTTGACAATGGAATCGTCGTAGCCGCTGGCGTTGTCCTTCGGCAGACCGAGCCAGCGCTCGGTGTAGATCGAGTCGTAGCTGCGCCAACTGGTCACGGGCGCCACCGAGATTCCCGCCCTGTAGCGGTCGGAGTGGGTCAGCGCATAGAGCGTCATGGAACCGCCGTTCGACCATCCCCAAATACCGGTGCGCGTGCGGTCGAGTTGCGGAAACTGCGCATACAACTGGTCGAGCGCCGTGAGCTGGTCTTTCAGTTCGACGCCGCCGAACTGCAAGCGGGTCGCGGCGGAAAACTTCTTGCTGCGGTTTGGGGTTCCGCGATTGTCGACCGCAAAGATCGCGAACCCCTCGTTCGCCAGAATTTGGTGGAACAGCGCGTTTGCTCCGCCCCATGCATCCTTCACGATCTGGTCGGCCGGACCGCCATAGATGTGCACGATTAGCGGAATCTTCTGGGTCGCATCCGCATTGCGCGGCAGAATCAGATCGCCATACAACACCGTGCCGTCATCGGCTTTGAATTCCAGGGACTTCGGCAGAATCGGGTCGTAATCCGCTAGACTGCGCCCCTGCCACACGTTGTAGCAGTCACCGCCCGGCACGCACAACAGAATCCGCGGCGGCGCAAGCGTCGCGGAATGCGTTTCCACAAAATGCTTGCCATCATCGGAGAAGCTGGCAGTGTAGTTGCCTGCTTCTGGTGAAATGCTTTTCACGCTCGAGCCGTCCAGCCTGACGGAAAGAATCTTCTCCTGCCGTGGATCTCCTTTATTGGCGGTAAAGAATACAGTGCCCAATGCCTCGTCCACTCCGCTGACCGCGATTACCTCATAGTCTCCGTTTTCGAGCTGGCGTTCGAGTTTGGCATCGGCCGCCAGCGGATCTCGCGCGTTGAAACTGTAGAGATAAATGTGGGTGTGGCCGTCGCGCCAACTGGTCCACAGAAAACGGTCGCCGGATTTCAGAATGCGAAAGTCGTCGTTGACATTCACCCACGCACCCGGAGCCGATTCAGTCAGCACCTTGCGCGACTTGCCCGACTTCGCGTCGATGAAATAAAGGTCCATCACATCCTGCTTGCGATTCAGGACCTCGGCCCAAGCCCAGCCCTCGCGAATCCAGCCGAAACGCGGCACATAGGTATCGTCGTCATCGCTGAGTTTGATCCAGCGCACCTTGCCGCCGTTGCTGCCCACCACTCCCACACGCACGGTGGGATTCGGATCTCCTGGCTGGGGATATTTTTCCTGCTCGACTCGGGGGTGCGTTGGTAACCAGTCGGTGATGGGATAGGTCGGTACGCGGGTCTCATCCATCTGCAGAAAAATGATTTCTTTTCCTTCCGGAGACCAGAAGTAGTTGCTGCGCACGGCCAACTCTTCGGCGTAAACCCAATCCACTTCGCCGTTCAGGATGTTGTCTTCTTTTGCCGTCGCGGTATTCCTGTCCTTGTCCTTGTCCTTGTCTTTCTCTTTTTCCTCGCGCGTGAGCGGACGTTCGCCTTCCTCACCCGACACTGGATGCACATAGAGATTGTGCTTGCGCACGTAAGCGAGCCGCTTGCCATCGGGCGAAAACTTCGGGTCTTCACTCGGGTCCGGAGACGACGTGAGCTGCACCGCTGTACCCGTATCCAGGCTGAAATACCAGAGTTGCCCCTGCGAATTGAAGAGCAGGTGTTTGGAGTCGGGCGACCACGTGTACGCGGCGACGTGATAGCGCGTCACGCGTTCTTTCTCGCGCTCGTTCTTAATCTTGCTGGTTGGAGGGGCAAGCGGCGATAGTTTGGTCTCGCTGGCGAGCATTTTTTTCTCGCCCGTTGCCGCGTCCACATACCAGAGTTCGCCGTGTTCGCCGGCGTCATCGCGCTGTACGAACGACACCTTGGCGCCGTCTGGACTCCACTGGATAGTCTCCGGGGCGCGCCCCGTGACCCCGCCTTCCGCGAAGATCTGTTCAATCGTGAGTTGCTTTGGCGCAGCGGTCTTGGCAGGAGCCTGGGCAACGTTCTGGGCGCGCCCGACGGAAAGCAGAACCAACAGGTTGATAGTGAGGACGAAAAAGGCCTTTTTCACGAGCGCACTCCGATTCAGCATGCGGCGTGAACCGCCGCTGTGCTAAGGGTGAAAGTCAAGAGTGTACAACCTGAGAGGAGTTTACGTCAGAGGCGTTTTGTCCGGCCGACCTCTCCGGCCGACCTCTCCGGCCGACCTCTCCGGCCGACCTCTCTGGCCGACCTTGGGACAGGCGTAACGCCCGTATCTCCACGGTTGCGGGTCACCCTGCCAGAATCGCCTTCATCTCCGCACGGACTGGATGGTTTGCTTCATAGGCCGCGATTTCGGCCTCATGTTGCAGCGTTAGTCCGACGTCGTCCAAACCGTTCAGCAAACAGTGGCGCGAGAATTCGTCCATTGCGAACGTCGCCGCGAATCGTTGCTCTCGTGCGTCTTCCACTCGCAACCTTTCGAGATCAACTGTCAGCTGGTAGTTTTCTATCTGTCTCGAACGGCGCATGATCTCCGCCACCTGCTCATCGGTGAGGCGCACCGTGAGCAGGCCATTCTTCAGACTATTGTTGGCGAAGATGTCGGCAAATGACGACGCGATGACCACGTGGAAGCCGAAATCCGCCAGTGCCCAAACGGCATGCTCGCGCGAGGATCCGCAGCCGAAGTTTTTTCCTGCGACCAGGATCGAGGCCTTCGCGTAGCGCGGCTCGTGCAGCACAAAGGCGGGAATCTTTTCCCCGTCTCCTGTAAAGCGCCAGTCGTAGAACAGAAATTCGCCGAATCCGGTGCGCTCAATGCGCTTTAGAAACTGCTTGGGGATGATCTGATCGGTGTCCACGTTCACCTTATCGAGTGGGACAACCACGCCGGTGTGTTTGCGAAAGGGTTGCATGCTTTGCCTTACTGGTGTGGATACGGGGCATCGCCCCGGCCAGGACGGGGCAAAGCCCCGTCACCACACGGTGCTAGTGAAATCGCCAATTCCTTATGTCGGTGAAGTGTCCGGCAATCGCCGCTGCTGCTGCCATCATGGGACTGACGAGATGCGTTCGTCCTCCGCGGCCCTGGCGTCCTTCGAAATTTCGGTTGCTGGTTGAAGCACAGCGCTCGCCCGGCTGCAGAATATCGGGATTCATGCCCAGACACATCGAGCATCCCGATTCGCGCCATTCGAATCCGGCATCCAGAAAGATGCGGTGCAATCCTTCGAGTTCCGCGGCGCGCTTGATCGCCTGCGAGCCGGGCACTACCATCGCCCGGACTTTCGGATTTACGTGCTGCCCCTTCGCCACCCGTGCAGCCGCGCGCAGGTCTTCGATGCGCGAGTTGGTGCACGATCCTATAAACACTCGATCCACGACAATGGACTCGATCGGCGTTCCAGGATTGAGGCCCATGTAGGCGAGCGCCTGTTCGGCAGCGCGCCGGTCGGAATCCTGTGCGAAGCTCTTTAACTCGGGAACGCGCGCAGTTACAGCGACTACCATGGCGGGATTCGTTCCCCAGGTCACGAAGGGCGCGAGCGATGCGGCGTCGATCTCGATGACTTTGTCGAATCGCGCTCCGGGATCACTCGCCAGAGTGCGCCAGGAGGCAACTGCTTCTTCCCAAGCTTTTCCTTTCGGAGCAAAGCGGCGGCCACTGACATAGGCGAATGTCGTCTCATCGGGCGCGATCAGTCCGGCACGCGCTCCCGCCTCGATGCTCATGTTGCACAGCGTCATGCGGGCTTCCATCGACAACCCGCGCACGGCGTCGCCGGCGTACTCGATCACGTATCCGGTGGCGCCGTCGGTGCCGATTCGTCCGATAATTCCGAGCGCCAGATCTTTGGCGGTGACGCCTTCGGCGAGCTTTCCGCTGACGTGGATCTGCATGGTCTTCGGCTTTTTCTGCGGCAGGCACTGTGTGGCCAGCACGTGCTCGACTTCCGACGTTCCGATGCCAAACGCCAGCGACCCGAAGGCGCCGTGCGTCGAGGTATGGCTGTCGCCGCAGACTATCGTCATCCCGGGCAGAGTGATGCCAAGCTCGGGGCCAATGACGTGGACGATGCCTTGCTCGGCCGAGTCCATGTCAAACAGCGGGACCCCGAATTCGCGGCAGTTCTTTTGCAGCGCTTCAATCTGTCTGGCCGCAATCGGGTCGGTGATGGTAAGGCCGCGAGGGGTGGTCGGGATGTTGTGGTCGACGGTGGCCACGGTGCGCAGAGGCTGCCGCACCGGTCTCTTTGAAACGCGCAGACCGTCGAAGGCCTGGGGCGACGTTACTTCGTGCACCAGATGCAGATCGATATAGAGCAGCGCCGACTGCCCTTCGGGAGCGGCGACGACGTGCGCGTCCCAGACTTTCTCGAATAGAGTACGAGGCGGCATGGTTTTAGTTTCGCCCATAGTTCGCCGATTCTTCAAGAGCGCGAACGCTCGGGGCGGCAGCAGATGCTGTTCGATTAGTCTACCAAGTCAGATGCCTCTAGAATCTTCGGCTACGTTTTTTCGTCCCACGCCTAGCGCGAAGCCAGAGCTCTTCGCGCAGCAGACAGCTGCCGAGCTGCGCTCGGCTTGGACGGGCGAGGGCGCCCGTCCCTACACGAGCAGGTTACGGAACGCTGGGTTTCCGGTTATTATTCGGGAAGACCATCGAGGATAAATACTGCATGATCAACGGCAAACGCATTGCCGTCGTGTTCCCCGCTTATAACGCGGAAAAGACGCTGGAAGCGACAGTGCGGGAATTGCCCGACCTGGTCGATATTCGCATTCTTGTCGACGACCACAGCTCCGATCGCACCCTGGAAGTCGCGCACAGGCTCGGTCTGCAGTCGTTTGTTCACAACCGCAACTACGGCTACGGGCGCAATCAGCAGACCTGCTACCGCGAAGCTCTGGCGGCGGGCGCTGACGTCGTCATAATGGTTCATCCCGATTATCAGTACACGCCGCTGCTCGCAACCGCCATGGCGAGCATGGTCGCGTACGGCGTCTATGACGTTGTTCTCGGTTCCCGCATCATTGGGGGCACCGCGTTGCGCGGAGGCATGCCGCTTTACAAATACGTCTCCAATCGCTTGCTCACCGCTTTTGAGAACCTGTTTCTAAGGGTCAAACTCTCCGAGTATCACACTGGCTACCGCGCTTTCAGCCGCGAAGTGCTCACCCGGCTGCCGCTGCGTGAAAACAGCGACGATTTCGTGTTCGACAACCAGATGCTGGCGCAATGCGTCTACTTCGGCTTCCGCATCGGCGAGGTTTCCTGCCCCACCAAGTACTTCAAGGAAGCCTCATCGATCAATTTCCGCCGCAGCGTTCAATACGGCCTGGGAGTGCTTGGAACCACACTTCAGTTCGCGCTGCAACGAAGCGGCATCATCCACAATCCCATCTTCAGCGACAAGGGAAGGACTCTCGATGCGGGTTCGGACGCTTACTACGAGGAAGGGGTGCCGACTGCTTCGCCGCGGCGCTAGTCCGGCAATTCCCTGATTGTATGTACAAAGTGTTTCACTGGAATACTTTGTACTTGTTTATTAGTACATACATAAGTGTATGATTTTGGACTGTGTAAAATCTTCCGGCCCAGGCGGGGGCGCGGGGAGGGGTTGCAGCTCATTGATAATGCTGGGGGACGATTGTGGTTAATCAGACACAAGCGGGCACTTATTACTCTGTAATTCTTACACCTCTGGCTTCACCGATCTAATTGTGTCCAAAGAGACGGGGCAAGCCCCGTCTCTACCGGTCATTGTCGCGCACCGCGAATTGGATGTCCGTGATGGTGCAGACTGGTGATTTGTGATGATACGTTTCAGTGGCGGGTTGGGTCTCCCCTTCCTGCCGGGTGGCATAAAATTGAGAAGAAGCGATTCCGTTGCTTCGCGAAGCCGATGATGGAATCGAACACAACCGGCAAAGGCAGCCGCGCCGTGGTCCTGCTGAGCGGTGGCATGGATTCCTGCGTTTGTGCGGCGCTCGCGGTACGAGACTACCAGGCAGCTGCGGTACACGTCAGCTACGGGCAGCGCACCGAACAGCGTGAACGGCGCTCGTTCGAAGGCATCTGCGACCGGCTCGGCATTCGTGACCGGCTGCTGGTGCGCAATGAAGCTTTGCGCGCCATCGGCGGATCGGCCCTCACCGATGCGAGCATTGCCGTTCCGGAAGGGCACGGGATCGGCGCCGGCAATCCGGGCTTCGTTCCGGCAGGCGGCCCCGTCGGCGTTCCTGTTACATATGTCCCGTTCCGCAATGCACATTTTCTAGCCGTCGCGGTGAGTTGGGCGGAAGTGCTGGGAGCGGAAAAGGTTTACATCGGAGCCGTGGAGCCGGACAGTTCCGGCTATCCGGATTGCCGGCCGGAGTATTATCGGGCTTTCAATGAAGTGATAAAGGCGGGCACGAGGGAAGGAACGATCCGGGTGGTGGCACCGCTGATTGCGATGCATAAACGTGAGATTGTGACGCTTGGCCTTGAACTGAATGCCCCCTTCGATTTAACGTGGTCATGCTATCAGCGCGAAGACCGGGCCTGCGGGGTGTGCGACAGTTGTATGCTCCGCCTGCGGGCATTTCGCGAAGCGGGCGCCGAAGATCCGATTGCATACGCGGAAGCCGCTGCCCGATCAGGTTAGAACGGTATTGGGAAATCGTCAGTCATCGTCACTCGGTGTCACTCATCGTGACTCGGGGACGAGCCCCTAAAGGGGCGGCTGATTTCGAATGCGCTGCGGCATCGCTAAAGCGATGCCCTGATACGAAGCCGGCGCATGGGAATCGGAGATCCACGTAGAGATTAGTCATTTTAGATTCAATGCCGGGAGGCCAATCATGAGGAAATATTTCATTCTTGCGCTGCTGCTCGCGCTCGCCGTGGGACTGTCCGCACCGCTCGCGTTCACGCAGACCACGGGCAGCGTAAAGGGAGTTTGCAAAGACGTTGACGGGAAGCCGATCGCTCAGGCTGAAGTGGAATGGGTGGGGACCGAAACCGGCCACAAGTACACCCTCAAGACCAATAACAAGGGCGAGTACTTCTCGCTCGGCATCGTCCCCGGCAAGTACAACGTCTTTTTGCGCAAGGACGGTAAGGAACTCTTTCACATCAACGGCATCAATGTGGGTCTGGACGAATTTGAGCTGCCCTTCGACTTGAAGAAAGAACAAGCAGCCGCAGCCACGGGACAGGGAATGACCCCGGAACAAGCCAAGGCAGTCAAGGAGCAGCAAGAGCAGGCCGCCAAAGCCGCGGCCGCCAACAAAGTCGTGGGCACGCTGAACGAGAAACTGAAAGCCGCCGGTGCGGCTTCCGATGCCGGAGACTACGAGACCGCAATCGCCACCTTGAATGAAGCCAACCAGATTGACGCAACGCGGGATCTGATCTGGTTCAAACTGGGCGATGCCTATCGCATGTCGGGACCGAAGCAGACTGATCCCGAGGAGAAAAAGAAGCGCTACGAAGAGGCCGCAGCCGCGTACCAGAAGGCGATTGACCTGCGCACTGCCTCGGAAACGGCGCAGAAAGATCCCGACAGCAGCAAGAAAATGGCCGCCTACTATAACAACCTTGCCGATGCTTATGCGAAGGCCGGCAAGGTGGATGACGCCGTGACCAACTATAACAAGGCGGTGGCGCTGGATCCGGCGGGCGCCGGCGGATACTTGTTTAATGTGGGCGCGGTTCTCACCAACGCGGGGAGGGTGGATGAAGCGATTGCGGCATTCGACAAAGTGATTGCCGCCGATCCGACCAAGGCTGATGCTTACTACTGGAAGGGCGTGAACATGATCGGCAAGGCGACGCTCGGAAAAGACAACAAGATGGTAGCGCCCGCAGGTACAGCCGAGGCCTTCCAGAAATATCTTCAGCTCCAACCCGACGGTAAGATGGCTCAGCCGGCCAAAGACATGCTGGCCAGCATCGGCGCTACCGTGGAAACGGGCTTCGGAAAGAAGAAGCCGGCGAAGTAGATAAAAACCAGTTCTCAGTTCTCGGTTCTCGGTTCAGTTGACATTGTCAACGGCAGTTCAAACAGCGGGTTTTACTGAGAACTGAGAACTTGCTTGGGTTACCTAGGTCTATGACCTACTTGTCCTTCCGATCTTCCGCACATCCGCGTAACATTTGGTACATAGGTTCCTCGGCGACGTTTCTCCCCTGTGGTGTCAATACGGATAACTGGGAGTGTATGGAATGGCTGCTCCGGGGAATTCCCCGATTGCGATTGCCTTCGAGGGCATCAGTGGAACGGGGGCGATCCCGACGCCGGTTCTGCTGGCCGGGATGTTGCGTGCTTCCGAGAAGGTCAGCGATCTGATTTTTTCGCCTGGGCGGCCGCCCCAAGTCGAGATTCACGGACAACTCACGGCGGTCGAGATCTCGGGAAGCAGCACGCTTTCAGCGGATGACACGCGCCGCATCGCGGCCGATCTGATCGGCACCAATAAACAGGCCATCAATACACTTCGCGAGCAGGGTTCGTGCGACATTTCCTACGGATTGCCGGGAATGGCGCGGTTCCGGGTCAACGTGTTTATCCAGCGCGGGAGTTGCGCGATTGTGATGCGCGTGATTCCAACCGTCATTCCGACCTTCACTTCGCTGCGCCTGCCGGCGCAATTGGAAGAAGCGGCGAACGTACGCAACGGCATCATCCTGGTGACGGGTGGAACCGGATCGGGCAAATCCTCGACCCTGGCGGCTTTGATTGACCGCATCAACAGTCAACACTGCTATCACGTTCTGACGGTGGAGGATCCGATTGAGTTTCTGCACCGGCACAAGAAATCGACGGTCCACCAACGCGAGTTGCACAGCGACGCGCCGAACTTCGCGTTGGCGCTGCGGGCGGCGCTGCGCCAGGCACCGCGCGTAATCATGGTTGGCGAAGTTCGCGACCGGGAGACGCTGGAGATTCTTCTTGAAGCGGCAGAAAACGGACACCTTGTTCTTTCCAGCATGAACACTGTCGATGCCTCGAAGACGGTGGAGCGCATTGTGGGTACGTTCGCGGCCAGCGAACAGCAGTCGATTCGCGAACGTCTGGCTAAGACTTTCCGCTACATCGTTGCGCAGAGGCTGATGTCGCGTGCCGATGGCGGTGATCGCATCGCTGTGGTCGAGATCTTGAAGTCAAACTCGCGCACTCGCGATTGCGTCGAACAAGGCGAGCGGCCAGGCCGAACTCTGCTGGACGTGATCAAGGCCAGCGAAAACGAAGGCATGCAGCATTTCGACGGCGAGATCGCAAAACTTGTGCGCTCCGGGCTGGTTGATCTGGAGACCGGATTGGCCTTCGCCAGTAATGCGACGGTGCTGGGGCAGGAACTGGCGCGGTAGGACGGTAGCCAGCTGTCAGCTCTCAGCGGTCAGTTCTCAGAAAATACATTCCTTGTTCTTTACACCCGTTGCTCCACTTGCGACCGCAGAGCTAAATCTGGCGGCGTATTATTCCTGCATGTCCTCTTCTTCAGCAGGCACTGCGGCTCGAGTGGTGAGCTTCGAAGAGGCTCGACACCTGGTCGAGCAGCATGCGGTGGGCGTGTGTCCGGGGGACGTGGAGACGGTGGATTTGCTGGCGGGTTTGGGGCGAGTGCTGGCGGAGAGTATTTTGGCGGACCGCGACTTTCCTCCTTTTGATCGGGCTACTCGCGATGGATATGCGGTGCGGGCGGCTGACCTGGCAGCGGTTCCGGCACGGCGGGAAGTGGTTGGCGAGGTGAAGGCCGGCGATTGGCCGGACCCGGCACGATGCTCGGTCGGGCGCGGGCAGGCGGTGGGGATCATGACGGGGGCTCCGCTGCCGAGGGGGGCGGACGCGGTGGTGATGGTGGAGCACACATCATTATCAGCGGCAGGCAATTTCGTGGAGGTGCGGCGCAGCGTTAGCGCCGGCGAGAATTTTGTTCCGCGCGGTGCGGAAGCGCGTGCGGGACAGCGGTTGCTGGATCGCGGACGGCGGCTGGACCACGCGGGCATCGCGATTGCGGCGTCGGTTGGCAAGAGCCGGGTGCAGGTTTTCCGCAAGCCGCGGGTGGCGGTGCTTTCGACCGGCGATGAGGTGGTGGAGATTGACGCGACTCCCGGGCCGGCGCAGATACGGAATTCGAATTCGTATTCGCTGGCGGCGCAGGTTCAGAATGCAGGCGGAGAGGCGGTGCGGCTTGGGATCGCTCCGGATGAGCGGGGACGGCTTCGGGCTTTGATCGAGGAAGGACTGGAGTGTGATCTTCTGTTGTTGACGGGCGGCGTCTCCATGGGGAAGTACGATTTGGTGGAGCAGGTTCTCGGGGAGTTGAAAGCGGAGTTTTATTTTACGGGAGCGGAGATTCAGCCGGGGCGGCCGGTGGTGTTTGGTTCGTCTGGTGACGGCGCTGTTGGCGAGGGCACGCGGGCGGGGGCGCCCGCGCTACACAAGAAATATTTTTTTGGGCTGCCGGGGAACCCAGTATCCACCATGGTGACTTTTGAATTGTTTGCTCGGCCGATGATTGAAGCGCTGGCGGGGATGACGCCGCGGCGATTGGCGTTTCTGCGGGCGCGTCTGAAAACGGGGATACGGACGAAGACAGGGTTGAAGAGATTTCTTCCGGCGGTGCTTTCGGGAGAATTTGAGAATGCGGAGGTGGAGTTGGCTCGATGGCAGGGGTCGGGCGACATCGCGGCGCTGGCGCAGGCGAATTGCTATGTGGTCATTCCTCCCGAGCGGGCGCAGATCGAGACGGGAGAATGGGTGCCGTTGCTGATGCGGTGAAAGGTGCGAGGTTGGGTTGGATGGGGCAGAGCCCTGTCACCACACGAGTCATCACCACATGGGACGCGGCGAGTACGATAACCTGTTGCTGATGGCGAAGAAGACTTCTCGGCTTTCGCACTATGACGCGCGAGGGAAGACGCGCATGGTGGATGTCTCTTCGAAGGCACGAACGGCGCGTGAGGCGGAGGCTAGCGCTTTTGTAGTGATGACTCCCCAGGTGCTGCGGGCGTTGCCGAAGAATCCTAAGGGCGATCCGCTGGAGGTGGCGCGGACGGCGGGAATCATGGCGGCGAAGCGGACGGCGGAGTTGATCCCGATGTGCCATCCGGTGGCGCTGTCGCACATTGCTGTGACTCTACGTGTGTGCGAGAATGGCGTTTCTGTTGCCACAAAAGTAAAGACTACGGCGGAGACAGGCGTGGAGATGGAAGCGCTGGTCGCGGCCAGCGTGGCGGCGCTCACCGTATACGACATGTGCAAGGCGCTTGATAAGGGCATCGAAATCCGGGAAGTGGTGCTGGAGCGGAAGACCGGGGGCAAGAGCGGAGAGTACCGGAGGGGCGCGAAGCGGAAGTAGCTAGCTACATCTATGGCGAGCGACGTCAAAATCCTGCTGGTGGATGACAACCCGATGGTGCTCGGGATGCTTCAGCAGGCGCTCTCGACGATGGGCCAGGTAACGGTCGCGACCGACGCGGCGGATGCGTTGTTGAAGGCGGTTGATGACTTGCCGGATGTGATGATCAGCGACTACCGCATGCCGGGGATGGACGGACGGCAGTTGCTGGAAAAGCTGAAAAGCAGGCCGGCAACGGCTGGAATTGCGGTGATCCTGATGGCCAGCAAGGCCGACATCAGCGAACGATTGTCGATGCAGGACCCGATTGAAGACTACCTGGAAAAGCCCTTTTTCCTGAAAGATGCCACGCACAAAATCAAGCGCGTGGTGGACCGGATCGCACTGGAAAAGCTGAGCAAAGCGGCTTCGACCGATGGCGTGTTGCGCGGCAGCCTGTCGCAGATGAACGTCATTGACCTGGTGCAATCGCTGGAAATGGGGCGCAAAAGCTGTCTGCTCACCATGACCAAGGGCGACGACAAATGCGAGATCTATTTCAACCAGGGACAAGCCAAGCATGCCGCTTACGGTTCGATTACCGGGGACGCGGCGGTTTTCAAAGTGCTGCGCTGGACGGAAGGAAACTTCCAGATTGATTTCAATGGCAAGACGACGAAGGAAACAACGACGCTGAATACGCAGGGCCTGCTGATGGAAGGCCTGCGACTGCTGGACGAGGCGCAACGGGACGCGGCGACTGAGGGTGAAGATGTCCTCCTCGACACGTGATGCCTCGACGCCTGCTGCCTCGACAATGAATGCAACGCGGGCGGCGGTCTTGACGGTTAGCGATTCGTGTTCGCGCGGCGACAAAAAGGATCTCTCCGGTCCGGCTGTAGCGAAGGCGCTGGGACGGCGCAATTTTCAAGTGGTGGTGCATAGCGTGGTGGCCGACGAGTGCGCCGCGATTCAGGAAAAACTGATTGAGTTCTGCCGGTCGGCTCGACTGGTGGTGACCACGGGTGGGACGGGGCTTGCTCCGCGCGACGTGACGCCGGAAGCCACGAGCGCGGTATGCGAGCGTCTGGTGGAAGGGATCGCGGAGCAGATGCGATTGCATGGAGTGCGCAAAACTCGTTTCGCTGCACTGAGCCGCGCGGTGTGCGGCGTCCGGGGGACGAGCCTGATCCTGAATCTGCCGGGCAGTCCGGCGGGGGCGGTCGAGTCGCTGGAGGCGGTGCTTGATTTGCTGCCCCATGCGCTGGAGTTGATTGCGGGCAAGACGGCGCATGAGTGAACGGCCAGTCGTTGGTCGTTCGTCGTTGGTCGTTGGCAAACCCCGTCGTTGGTCGTTCGTCGTTGGTCGTTAGCTGAGACCAGACTGTGCAGACCGTGGATGCGCTGCCTACGCGGACAGGAGTGTCCGCGCCACACGAGATGATTAACGGCTGCACTTCTCGCGTAAACTTACCTACTTGAACAAGATCAAACATTTTGTCCACGCTTACAGCGAGTGGATCAAGCACGTTCTTGTGCCTCTGGGGCCATGGGGAATGCTTGCGTTTGCGGCGGTGGACGGCTCGTTCCTGGGCATGCCGCTGGATGCGATTTTTGTGGGCTACGTTTATAACGACCGCTCGCGGTTTCTGATGTATGTGCTGCTGGCCTCGGCGGGGTCGGCGCTGGGAAGCATTGTTCTCTACGTCATCGGGTATATGGGTGGCGAGGTGCTGTTGCGCAAGCGGCTTTCGGCGGAACGGTTCGAGAAGATTCACGAATCTTTCGATCGGCATGAATTCTGGGCGCTGATGTTTCCGGCAATGTTGCCGCCGCCCGCGCCTTTCAAGATTGTCGTGCTGGCGGCGGCGGCGTTTGAGATGAACTTCGCGCATTTTCTGCTGGCGATTTTTCTTGGACGGTTCGTGCGCTTTCTGATTGAGGCGCTGTTGACGTTGTGGTTCGGTCCGCAGATTGTGACGCTGACGGGAAAGGCTTTCGCTCACCACTTCTGGTGGATTCTGGTTGCGGTGGGAGTGCTGGTGGCAGCGTGGTTGATCTGGCGGCGGGCGAAGCGGGGCCGAGCTGCGCTCGACTTGGACGGGCGGGGCGCCCGTCCCCACACGAGCTAGGCGGCTGCGGCTCCTTGCGGCTTGTGGATGGAGCGGGCGATCACGGCTGCAACTGCGGGCAATCCGAACATGACGGTGGTGAAGAGCAGGTCGCCGGCGAGTCCGCGGCGAAAGAACGGCAAGCCGGCGGCGTAGCAGGTCATCAGGCCGGAGAGAGTCTTCGGATACATATTCCAGCATGCCCAGACGGCGAAATTACTGACGACGAAGAAAGAGACGGAACTGGCAAGCGCGGCGGCTCCGACCCGCAGCCAGTTGCTGTTCTCACGCAGGTCGTTTTCACGCAGAGCTGTGCCGAGCAGGAGAATCGCTGCATACCAGGCCCAGGTCACGAAATGGTCCCAAGAGAATTGATAGGAGTACACGAATCTGGTGAGGATGACGTCAGAGGCGGCGAGCAGGGCGAAGGGCACCCAGAGCTGGCGTCTGGAACCGCGTGCACCAAAATAGAGCAGGGCAGCCGCTACTGGAGTGAAATTCCAGGGATGCGGCATGAACGGCATCCGCGCTAAGACTGCAAAAATGACAAACAGATAAGCCAGCATGATTCACCTCGTCGAGCGTCAATTAGGATTGTTGCGCGAGCGAAGGCTGCTGGTCAAGCCATGGGCGAAATTACGTAGTGGCTCAGTTTGGAAGCAGCATTCCCCCAGCGGCTAAAGCCGCTACTGATTATGCGGCATTTGCGGCACGACTGAAGGTCGTGCCCTTTCAAAACTTGCCTGAAGCAGAGTTCTCTGGTGATTCCAGACGGGGCAAGCCCCGTCTCTACGGGAGTTTTTCCGCACGCTGTGAAGTCGTGCTTTTTCAAAACAAATCGAAACTGAGCCACTGCCCGAAATTAGTGGGGCACCGGGATGTGCTCGCCTGGCCGCCATGCCGCTGGACGGGCGAGGACGCCCGTCTCTCCACCAGCGAGTCACTTCGTGCTTGCGCTGCCTATTCCGAAGCGTTCTTCCACCAGTTGCAGATCGCGAGTGAGAAACACGACGGCGCCGAGAGTGGCGCGCGCGTTGCGTCCGGGAGTGTCGTAGCGGAGATCGCGGAAGCGGACGGCATAGGCGGCGCGGGTGTTCTCGACGGGTTCGACTTCGGGCGTAAGCTCTTCGGTTTCGGTGATGGGATATTGAGCCCAGCTCAAGTACACGCGCCCCAGGTAGGTCTTCTTGGCGGCTAGGGTGACGGGCGTTTCTTCCGGTTTGTAGCGAATCCGCATTTGGGCATCGGGATCGACTTCGGGGGACATCGCATTGAAGTTCAGCGAATCGACGACCATGGTGGCGAAGAAATCGGCCGTTTCTACTACTCCGTACCAGCGAAACGGATTGACCCAATAGGGATATGCGGAAACTCGAATCGCGTCAGCTCCCTGATAACTGCGCGACTGGAGTGCGGCCAGGGCGCGGCGATGTTCGTAGTCGCGAAGTCCCCAGTAGGCTACGACGGCGAGCAGTGCAACGGTCGCGGCTAGTCTTCCCCTTGGTGCGGCGTTTTTATTGCGGGCGCCGATCTCTTCGTTGATCAACGAAAATAGCGCGGGGAAAATCAGGCCCAGCGAAAGCACGACGAGGAGGACGGGCTCGACGATGAAGATGATGTCCCACGAATACCAGCGTTCGGAGAACGGCCAGAAGGGACGTACTCCGTAGTTATTGGTGAAGTCGAGAACAATGTGGCTGAGGCCAGCCAGACAAGCGTAGGCGAAGAGCAATCCCCAACGCGGAGGAAGGTTGGGATTACGGGTTTTGCGGCCGCGCAGGCGCCAGAGGAGATAGACGAACCCGACGACCGCGGCGGCCACCAGCGGCACGCCCAGAAACGAATGAGTGAAGCCGCGGTGATGGTTTAAGCCAAAGGCGGAGCCACCGAAGCGGCTGAGGACGTCTAGGTCGGGAGCTTCGGCGGCCAAGGTTAACGTGGCGGTGGCGAGCGCGGTCTTGCGATTGAGTCCGGCGCGGCCCATGGTGGCGCCGAATAGAAAGTGGGTGACGGGTTCCAAGGAGGTTAGAGGTTAGAGGTTAGAGGTTAGAGGTTAGAGGTCAGATTGCAGAAGTGAGGACCGATTTATCCCCGCTATCTGACCGCTCACCTTAGACCTCTCACCTCTGCAATCTTCCTTTGCAATTTTACCTCTGCAATCTTACCTCTAACCTCTGACTTGGTCTGCGAACGTCGAACTCGCGCTGAGGATGGGCGGGGCCCATTCGCTCAGGGGACGTACTTCGCCGCAATCCAAGCACTTGGTCACCGAGAAGTGGGTCGCACAATTGGGGCAGACGGCCTGAGTCTGGAAAGTGTCGAATGCCTGCCCACATTTTCCGCACTTCCAGAAGTCGCCGATGGGCGGCGCGGTTTTACAGGCCGGACAGGAAAGGCCGTCTCGGCGCGGCAACTTTGCGAAGCGTAACAGCGCCTGGGCGTGACGCAGTCCGCCCCAGCAATTCAGCAGCAGGAAGACGGCGATCACTCCGAGCCAAGTGTCATGCATCCAGAAGGCGAGACCGATGAAGCCGGCGATACCAACGAAACCGAGGATCGTGGCTACCATCAGGCTGCGGGCGCGCCCCAAGACGAACCAGAGCAAGGCACGAAAAATCTGGCCACCATCGAGCGGATAGATGGGCAGAATGTTGAAAAGCAGCAACACGACATCGATATAAAAGACAGCGTGAATCAACATTCGCAAGTCGGGGAGGGCCGTATACCAACCCAAAAGAAGGCTCATGCGTCCGACGCCCATGATGATTGGAATCAGAACGACGTTTACCAGCGGGCCGGCTGCGATGCTCCAGAGGGTCGCACCGGGGCGTGGCGGCGGATTCACGTAGGCGACACCACCGAGGGGCCAGAGGACGATCTGATTCGCCTGTCCTCCAACTTGGCGGCAGGCTAGCGCATGACCAAACTCATGGAGTGTCACGATCAGAAACAGGGCGAGATACTCGAGGATGTTCCAAGTAACAGAAGAGTAACGTCCGTTATGGCTCTGGATTTCATATGCCGCCACCAGAAACCAGGACCAATGCAAGAACACATCGATCCCTTTGATTTGGAACAGGCGAATCGATCCTTGGCGGCCGGTGGGCATGTGGAATTTATAATACAGTGCCGCGCGAGAAGATGAACTACGGTGACGGGCTCCGCGGAAGTTAGAGGTTAGAGGTCAGATTGCAGAAGTGAGGACCGATGTTATCTCTGCTCTCTGACCGCTCACCTTTGACCTCTTACGTCTGCAATCTTATCTCTAGCCTCTGACCTGGTGTTGCTGCAACCGCCGGTTTGCGGAGGTGAGGCCGAGCTGTGCTCGGCTTGGACGGGGCACAGCCCCGTCACCACACGAACCGGTTCGCTTATGCGGGTACTACCAGGGAGAGGGCGTCGGACTGCATCGTCATGCGGGCGGGCAGGCGGCCTAGCAGTTCGCCGTCGGCCTCGACGTAGACTTGATTTTCGCTATGGACGTCGTCGCTATTTCCGTCTTTGCTATTTCCGTCTTTGCTATTTCCATCTTTGCTATGGCCGTCGCTTTTCTGGGGTAGCTGACAGACAACCTCTGAGCAGCTCACCAGATCGATGCCGTCGATGTTCCATTGACGGCCGAGCAGGGTTCCGGCCACATACTGCAGATAGGCATTGCGGCTGGCGGTGCGGCACATGACGGCGCGGAGATCGTTGCGATCGAGCGACGCTCCGGGAACCAGTTCGCGCAATACATTTCCGAAATAGCGGATTCTTACCGCCATGAGTTCAGTCAGCGAAGCACGCTGGCGCAGACCGTTTCCGTTGGCGTACTCGACTTCAAACCTGCGCATGTTATACGTCGCCCATAACTGCCAGGCTGTAATGTAGTAGCCCGCCATGCCCGAGCTACTCTTGAGTTGCGCCGTCAGTTTGTAGATCAGGTGCGCATCGAGGCCGATTCCGGCAGCGACGGTGAAGTAGCGGGCGGAAGACTTGCCATGGAAATCCTCGTACTCAATTCGCCCGAGCGCGATGCGACGGACTTTACTTTTGCCGTCGACGGCGGCTTGAGCCGCAGCGCTGGGGCGGAGCGGGATCCGGAGGTCGTGGGCAAGGGCGTTGGCGGTGCCGAACGGGAGAATCGCGAGCGCGACGGGTGTGCCGGCCAATCCTTGAATAACATCGTGGATCGTGCCATCGCCCCCGCAGGCGAAGACCGTGTCACTACCGGCCGCCACGGCGCAGCGGGCATTGTCGGTCGCTTCCTGGCTGGAGCGGCAAACCGTAAGTTCGGTGCGAACGCCGGCCGACTGGATGATGCCAATGGCGCGATTTAGTTCCGCGTCGCGCTTTCTTCCGCGGCGGCCGGAGTTGGGATTGAACAGGATTGTGGCGTGGTTCATGCGTCGACTAGGTCAGCTTAGAGTTTAACGTATGCCCCGCTCCCAAACGCTGAACTCCACCCCCTATGCGCGCGCGTGTCTGGCCTGGCAGAGCAGAGTGGGACCTCGTTGGATGCGAGGTTAGCAGGCGATTGCTTACCCGGCCAGTGTGCACTATGCTATCGCGCAATGTAATGGGACGTTCGTTTCCCTCGCGATTAAGGTCTGGTTAGTTCACTTCAGGAGGATCTTTGTATGAAACTGCTGACGGCTGTTCGTGCTGTGCTGCGTCTCACAGTTGTTCTTAGTCTCACAATCATTTTTACTTTCACGATTATTGTCACTGCGACGGCTCAAGATCACGCGATGGGGACAGCGAAGCCGGTCACGATGATGACGGGCCTGGGCGATCTGCACCATCCGGTTTCGACTCAGAACGCGGAAGCACAGGGCTTTTTCGACCAGGGACTGCGGCTGATATACGCGTTCAACCATGACGAGGCGGCGCGTTCATTCAAGAAAGCGGCGGAACTGGATCCGAAGCTGGCGATGGCTTACTGGGGCATGGCAGAGGCGGTGGGGCCGAACTACAACGATCCGGCGAGCGCGGACCGCTTCAAGCAGGCGCACGAGGCGATCCAGAAAGCCGTGGACCTCGGGGGCAACGCCTCAGAGGCCGAACGCGGCTACATTCTCGCGCTGGCGAAACGCTTTCCGGCGGATCCGAAGGCTGATCTGCGGAAGGCTGCGGAGAATTATCGCGACGCGATGCGGGAAGTGGTAAAGAAGTATCCCGACGATCTTGACGCGGCGACGTTGTTTGCGGAATCGGGGATGAACCTGCATCCGTGGGGACTGTGGCATCGCGACGGCACGCCCGAGGCGGGTACGGAGGAGATTGTCGCGACCCTGGAATCGGTGATTAAACGAGATCCCAACCATCTGGGTGCGGTTCATTACTACATTCACGCTGTGGAAGCGTCGAATTCTCCGGAACGGGCTCTGGCGGGCGCGAACCGCCTGGCTGCGCTGGCGCCGGGGGCGGGACATATTGTGCATATGCCGGCGCACGTTTACATCCGCACTGGAGATTATGCGGCAGCGGTGAAAACGAACGAGGAAGCGGCGGCGGTCGATCGAGCGTACATCATGAGCAGTGGCGTGCAGGGCATTTATCCGATGATGTACTACAGCCACAATCTGCATTTCATCGCGATGTGCTCGGCCATGACGGGAGACTACGTGGAGGCGAGCAAGGCGGCGGAGATGCTCGCGGCCCATGTGGGACCGGCGGTAAAAGAGATGCCGCCGCTCGAGGGATTTATGACGATCCCCATGGCGGTGAATGTGCGCTTCCACAAGTGGGACACGATTCTGGCCATGAAGGCGCCCGATGCGGAGATGAAGACCACGACTGGCTTCTGGCACTTTGCTCGGGGGATGGCGCTGGCGGGAAAAGGCAGGACCGGTGAAGCGGAAGTGGAATACGGGATAGTGGCCGAAGCTGAGAAAGCGACGCCGCCGGATGCGATTTTCAATATGCCGATCAATAACAAGACCAAGGACATTCTGAAGATAGCGGAAAATGTTTTGGGCGCGCAGGTGGCATTGGCGAAAAAGGATAACGCAGACGCGGTGGCCAGGCTGCGCGAGGCCGTGGCGGTGCAGGACACGCTGCTCTATGGAGAGCCTCCCGATTGGTTTTTTCCAGTGCGGGAGTCGCTGGGAGGAGTGTTGCTGATGAGCGGCGATGCTACGGGAGCGGAGCAGGTGTTTCGGGATGACCTGGCGAAGAATCCTCGGAATCCGCGGTCGTTGTTTGGCTTGTATCGGGCGCTGAAGGAGCAGGATCGCAACTCCGATGCCTGGTTTGTGGAGCAGGAATTTCGCAATGCGTGGGCGGGCGGAGCGGAGGAGTTGAAGGTGGAGGATCTGGTGTAGGGGGCGACGGTAAAGTACGGGGCTGGAGCGACACGCGAGCGACACCTCAAAGAATTGCCATCCCATTGCGAAGTGAGGGACCTGCATCTTGCGGCGAACTGCAGGTCCCTCGCTTCGCTCGGGATGACAATTTTTATTCGGAACGCAAATTTGTTACGGTGCGACTGGCGCTCTCTCGATGGCATACACGCAGTGCATTAGTCCGCGCCAGTTCACTTCTTTCCAAACGGTCATGCCGTTGCGCTCGGCGACGCGGCGCGAGGGGAGATTCTCGGGGCGAATCAGGGAAATCAGGCGGTCAGTGTTCAGGTGGGCGAAAGCCCAGTCGCGGCAGGCGATGGCGGCTTCGGTCGCGAGGCCTTGTCCCCAGAAATCGCGACGCAGGTGATAGCCGATTTCGTAGAAATACTCGCCTTCGACCTGCTGGCGGGTGATGCCGCAGTCGCCGATGAGTTTATGAACCTCGGAACCATGGGCCTCCGAAGCATGAAACTCGGAATCGCGCGTCTTGATCAACTCCATGGCCCAGAGGCCGACACCGTCAGTTTGGTAGCGCTGGCGGTTGCGCTCAATCCAGTGCTCGACGCCGGCGCGGTCGTACGGTGCGGGGTAGTAGCGCATGGTTTCGGGGTCGGAGATGACCGAGGCGAGGGCGTCGGCGTCTTGCGGAGTGAACTCGCGCAACAGAAGGCGAGGTGTCTGGAGAATCGTCATGCGTCAGGTCGGTGGGCGCGAAACGCGCGCAATAAAAAGAACCGCGACATTGGTTACGCTCTAGCCGCCAGCTCCTGCGAAGGAGCGGGGCGACGTGGATACGTGCACCGTCGCGGTCCCTGATGTGATCTCTGCTTTCGCGGTACCAAACCCCGGCGTCTCCTCGCAGATTCGTCGGTTTTTTCGGGTCTGGCCGTCGAGCGAGTCACCCCGCTCTACGAATCACCCAGCTTACTTCGGGTTGGCAACGATTTTGTAGCCAATCCTTTCAGCCATCGATGGCAAGAAGCTTACTTTGTCCTGGAAAGTTGTCAACGCCCGTTTTCTGTGCAACCAGCGAATCGACGACGGATCGGTTCGCGATCCAAATTGCCTGCCAGTCAAGGGTTTTGAGAAGAGGGAAGAAATTCACTTCAGAATTGCTTTTATCGGCCTGTGGAAATCTTCAGGACATGAACCCAAGGAACCATGAAAGCTCTTGCGCGGCACGCCGTTTTCACGCATGGTGATGTCAGGAGTCGAGAAAATGACATGTGCCACCTGGTAGCCCACGTGGACGGCAGCTCGCATGGGAGTCCTGGTCCGTCGGGCATCGGGATCATCGTTGAAGATTCTGCGGGAGGCTGCGTCCGAATTGCCAAGTGGATTGGCTGGCAAGACAACAACGTGGCCGAGTACGTGGCGCTGCTGGAAGCTCTGCAATGCGCCCTGGACCGGCGAGCGCTTTCACTTCATGTTTACTCGGATTCCGACGTAGTAGTGCGGCAAATGCGCGGCGATTATGCTTGCCGGAGCTCGAGGCTGTATTCCTTGCACTGGATCTGCCGCAAACTGGCTCGGAGCCTGGAGTTTGCGATTACTCGAATCCCGCGGGAACGCAACCTCGAGGCCAACTACCTGGCTAATAGCGTTGCCCGGCTGTGCCGGGACATGCCGACGGTTGGCTGAGAAATCCGAAAGAGTCTGATCGCGTCGGGATGACCTGATAAAACGATTTTCTCCGCTCGCCTGGACATTTTCTATTTTCGATCCTCTACCCTTCCTTGCAGCACTCACCTCCAGTGTAGATTCCCAACCTGCAGGGTTAAACTCGAAGCATGGCGGAGATGGGACGGACGCTTGTGATGCTTGGCATTGCCCTGGTGGTGATTGGGGGGATTGTCATGCTGTTGGGGCGGACGGGGCTGCCGATTGGACGGCTGCCGGGGGACGTCGTGTATCGCGGGAAGAACTCTACTTTCTATTTTCCGCTGGCTAGTTCCATCCTGATTAGTGTTGTGCTTTCTATTGTTCTCTTCCTGATTGGGCGCCTGAAGCGGTAGACCTTCCTGCCGAGAAGCGCCGCCGAGCTGCGCTCGGCTGGACAGCCGAGGCGGCTGTCCCTACGTGGGTCTCTTGTAAACTGAGACTTTATGGAGATGACAGACCAACTCGGATTTCAGTTTCGACCTCCGGAGAGGCGCGTCTGGACGGTGCGGGCGCTGGTTTCGGCGGTGCGCTCGCACATTGAGCGCGAGTATTCCGATTGCTGGGTGGAAGGGGAGATTTCTAATCTTCGCATTCCTGATTCCGGGCATTTGTATTTCACGCTGAAGGAAGAGAGCGCGCAGATTCGGGTGGTGATGTTCCGGTCGTCGGCGAAACTGCTGCGGTTTCGTCCTGAGAACGGATTGCAGGTTACGGTTCGCGGGCGCATTACGGTGTATGAAGATCGCGGGGAGCTGCAAATCTCCGCCGAATTCATGGAGCCGAAGGGCGCGGGCGCGCTGCAGTTGGCGTTCGAACAATTGAAGGCGCGATTGCAGGCGGAAGGATTGTTCGAGGCGGCGCGAAAGAAGCCGATCCCGCCGTTGCCGCAAAGAATTGGCATCATCACTTCACTGCAGGGAGCGGCGCTGCGGGACATTCTGAATATTCTGGCGCGGCGGCATCACTCGGCGAATGTGCTGATCTATCCGGCGCAGGTGCAGGGAGACGCGGCGCCGGGCGAGGTGATGGCTGCGCTTCGATGTTTTCATCTTCATCAGGAGCGCCGACAGAGTCACGCAGTGGAAGTCATCATCATTGCGCGCGGCGGAGGATCGGCGGAAGACCTGGCCGGGTTTAATCATGAGGGTCTGGCGCGAGCGGTCGCGGAATCGAAGATTCCAGTAATTTCGGCGATTGGGCACGAGACGGATTTCACCATCGTGGATTTTGTCGCCGATCTGCGAGCGCCCACACCTTCGGCGGCGGCGGAGCTAGTAATCCGATCGCGGCAGGAGATCGAGGCGCAGGCAGAGGATCTGTATCGGCGGCTGGAGCGAGCAGTGCGATATCGCCTGCTGATGGCGCGTCAGGAGTTGACGGAGCGGGCGCAGCAGGGAGCGTTTGTACGCATGATGGACGGCATCCACCGGCGGCAGCAGAGATTGGATGAACAGCGCTTCCGGTTGGAGAAGGCGGAGCGACAATTGCTGGAGAGATGTCATCGGCGCTCGGAGAATGTTTCCGCTGCGGTCCGTCACTATGACGCGCGGCGCCTCATGGCTGCGGTGCGGCAGCGACTGCAGGCTCAAGTTGCGAACCTGGCCGCTGCCACGCGAACGCGGTTGCTGGAGAGCCGGGGAGCGCTGGATCGCCAGACCGCGAGCCTGCAGGCGCTTTCACCGGTGGCGATCCTGAATCGCGGATACGCCCTGGTGTTCGATGCGAAGGGTCAGTTGGTGAAAGATGCGGCGCAACTCGAAGCTGGGGATGACGTGTCGGCGCGCCTGGCTCGAGGACGGGTTCGCGCGCGTGTAACCGCGACTGAAAACGCTGCGGAACAGCGTGAAACGGAATCGTAGAGTCCTACATTAGAATGATTGGTAGACTCGCGATGATTGCTGGAATCGGAGCAGTTTAACTCGCTCGTGTGGTATGGGGATTCGCCCCGTCATTTGCGGGGCAGAGCCCCGCCACCACACAAAATGTTTTGGCGTGAGGGTAGAGTGACAGCACTGCTGGCTTGGCCGCACATCTCGGTCATTTCGATCATCGATATCTTGCTGGTCGCGATCCTGATCTACCAGTTCCTGGTGCTGGTGCGGGGCACGCGGGCGGCGCCGATGCTGGTAGGAGTGGCGACGCTTGCGCTAGCCTTTTATTTCGCGCGGCTGGGGGAATTGCGCACCCTGAACTGGTTGCTCAGCACGCTGCTGCCGTATGTTGTGTTTGCGCTGATCGTTGTCTTCCAGTCGGAGATCCGGCACGCTCTGGCGAACCTCGGAAGCCGGATTTCGCTGATGCGGTCTTCGAGCTCGGCGGCCGACGTTTACGACGACATTGTTCTGGCGGCCAATCTTTTTTCGCAGAATCAGACGGGCGCACTGATTGTGATTGAGCGGGAGATTGGGCTGCGCACCTACATCGAAAGCGGTGTGGCGCTGGATGCGAGGCTGTCGTATGACCTGCTGGCCACGATATTCCGTCCGAGCGCTCCTTTGCATGATGGCGCCGTGATTGTGCAGCGGGATCGCATTGCAGCCGCCGCTTGTTTTCTGCCGCTATCAATGAACCCCGTGCTCTCGACCCAGCTAGGGACGCGTCATCGGGCGGCCATCGGGATCACGGAAGAAACCGACGCGGTCGCGGTCATTATTTCAGAAGAGACGGGGACGATCAGCATGGCGGTGGCGGGCAGCATTGAGCGCGAGTTGACGGTGGAGCGCCTGCGAGAGCGGTTGAGCGCTCTGCTGAGCCGCTATGCACCCTCGGCTACGCTGCCGAGTCCGGTGGAGGAAACCTTTGTCGAAGAAGAGGACACACCCAGTTCGCTCTCCCGGAGGCAGGATGCCGGCGTGCGCCGCGGAAGGGACGACTGACGATGCAGGGCTTTGTTGAGCACAGCTTTTCCCAACGGAGCTTTTTCCATCGCACCTTCGTTAACAATTTTTGGCTCAAGCTAGTTTCCCTGTTGCTCGCTATCGGCCTGTGGCTGGCGGTGGCGCGAGATCCCGTCGCCGAAGTCGAAGTGAGGGTTCCGATCGAGTTTCAGAATCTGCCCGATAATCTGGAGATCGATTCCGCCAACTCCACCGAGGTGCAGATCCGTGTACGGGGACCGGAGCGTGTGATCCATCAATTGCAGGCAGCGGATGTGCACGCGGAGATTAATCTGGCCACGGTTCGGCCGGGGGAAAGGACTTTCGATTTGAGCAGCTCACAAATCCATGTGCCGCAAGATTTGGAAGTCGTACAGATAATTCCCGGTCAGTTTCACCTCTCCTTTGACGAGCGCGAGACCCGGCGGATCGACGTTCAACCGCGCGTAATTGGAAGTTTCGCGAGCGGCCAGCGCGTGATGCAGGTGATCGCCGATCCGCCGAATGTCACGATCACGGGACCTCGCCGTCGCGTCGATGCGGTGGAGGCAGCCATCACCGATCCGGTGGACGCTAGCGGCGTTATGACACGGGCTACATTTGTGACCCACGCCTACGTCACCGATCCTCTGATCCAAGTTGCACACCCCACTTCGATTCGCGTGACGGTTATCATGGCAAGTTCGGGGGAAAAGAAATAAGACAGGCGTTGGTCGTCGGCCGTTGGTCGTTGGTCGATAGTCGATGGTCGGTTGCGGACCTGGAATGAACTACGCAACGCGAACGACTGACGACTAACTACAAACCACTGATTCATGACGCAAACCAGACAACTCTTCGGTACGGACGGGATTCGTGGCGTGGCGGGGGAATTTCCGCTCACGCGTGACAATGTTTATTGGATGGGACGGGCACTGGGGCACGATCTGGTGCGCGTGAATGCCAGGGCGCAGGTGGTAATTGGACAGGACACACGCGTTTCCAGCCGCTGGATTGCCGACCGATTTCTGCAAGGGCTTACGTCCGTGGGAGTGGAAACGCGCAGTGCGGGTGTGATTACCACGCCGGGCGTCGCGTTTTTGGCGCGTTCGCAAGGGTTCGATGCGGGCATCGTGATTTCGGCTTCGCACAATCCTTGGACCGATAACGGGATCAAAATCTTTTCCGGCGATGGCTACAAGTTGCCGGACGCGCGCGAACTGGCGATTGAAAAAGAGATTTTCGCGCTGTTGCAGGATTCGGATGCGGTTCCGGCTCCGGATTCCACGGCAGCGGGTTCGAGCCTTCCCGGCGAAGAAAGCCTGCGCCGGGCTTACGTTCGCTGGCTCGCGGGCTCGGTTTCCACCGACTTGAGCGGGCTTCGCGTGGCGGTCGATTGCGCGAATGGCGCGGCGGCGGCGGAAGCTCCTGAACTGTTCGGGAAGCTCAAGGTCAACACGACCCTTTTGCACTGCGCGCCGGATGGACAGAACATCAATGAGAATTGCGGCGCACTGCATCCGGAAATATTAGCGCGCTTTGTCTACGAGAACCTTTCTGCCGACAACATTGGTAACGGCAAGCCGGGACGCTTCGATGCGGGCGTTACTTTTGATGGCGACGCTGATCGCGCTCTGTTTTGTGATGCCAATGGGCGAGTGGTAAACGGGGATGCGGTTCTGCTGCTGGCAGCGCGCGACATGCAGTCGCGCGGGGTGCTCGCCAATGCCAGCGTGGTGGCGACCACCATGTCGAATATGGGACTGGAGTTGGCGCTCAAGCGATCTGGCATTCGGATGCTGCGGGCCAATGTCGGCGATAAATACGTGCTCGAAGAAATGGAGCGCGTGGGAGCAACGCTCGGCGGCGAACAATCGGGCCACATCCTGTTTCGAGATGGGGAGGCGACCACGGGCGACGGACTAATCACCGCGCTCCGGGTGCTGGAGATTATGGTGAGGACGGGCAAAGCGCTGGCCGATCTAGTAGGCGATCTGAAGGTGTTTCCCCAGGTGATTCGCAATGTGCGGGTGCTAAATAAGACTCCCTTCGTGGAGATTCCGGCAGTGCAGATGGCAATTGCGACGGCGGAACGGGAACTCGGCGGCAATGGCCGAGTGGTCGTACGTTACTCCGGCACCGAAGAGTTGGCGCGGGTGATGATTGAAGCCGAGTCCAAGGAGCAGACGGATCGGCTGGCGGAAAAGATCGTTGGAGCGATTCGGACGGAGTTGGGAGTGTAACGGCTGTGTGGAGGCGGGAATTCACTACGAAACAAAGTGCAGCCAATGTTGATTATCTTCGGCGGGCTATCGGGCACTGGGAAGTCGACGATCGCCAGGGAATTGGCTCGTCAGCTCGATGCGGTATATCTGCGCATTGACTCGATTGAGCAAGCGATCCGGGATTCGGGAGAGGTTAGCCAACCTCTCAATGAGGTGGGGTATCGCGTCGGGTATGCAGTTGCCGAGGATAATCTCCGTCTTGGTCGAACCGTGATTGCGGACTCAGTCAATCCACTCCGGATCACTCGTGATACTTGGATTGGCGTCGCGGGCCGTTCGCAAATAAGCGCGGTTGAAGTCGAAGTAATGTGTTCCAAGGCTGACCAGCATAAACGGCGAGTGGAGACACGAATTTCCGACGTCCAAGGGTTAAGATTGCCAACTTGGCAGGAAGTGGTCTCGCGGGAATACGAACCTTGGGATCGTCCGCATATCGTAATCGACACCGCCAGCCATAGCGTGGCGGAAAATGTTAAGAAAATACGAGAAATGCTTACGGGGTAAATAACTCAATCTGCCTGTTGCGTTTCGTGGGTGGGTAAGAGGGCTGCCCCCACTTGAACCGGGCAGAGCCCCGTCACCACACGGGCCTGTCCAATCCATTCTTTTGCAACTTTAGTGTTTTCCTCCGCAGATACGTCCTTTTGCACGAACCGGTTATCTTGTGTGCCCACACGAATAAGTCGAGAATAAGAATCGGTTCAGAGTTCATCGACTTAGAAAAGGCTCATGAGAATTCTTGTTGTGGAAGACGATGCGGCGCTGTCTAGTTTCATCCGAAAAGGGTTGGAAGCAGAACATCATGCTGTGGATGTTGCCCACGAGGGGAACCAGGGCCGGGCGATGGCGATGGAGTTCGACTACGACCTGGTGGTGCTTGACCTCAACCTGCCAGGGGTTGACGGGTTGTCGGTCTTAAGAAGTTTGCGGCAACGCAAGGCGAACTTGCCGGTGATGATTCTTACCGCGCGCAGCCGGGTCGAGGACCGCGTGCAGTGCCTGGATTTGGGCGCGGACGACTACCTGGTGAAACCTTTCTCGTATCTCGAACTGTCGGCGCGAGCGCGAGCGTTGTTGCGGCGCAGTCACCTGCCCTCGGAATCGGTACTGACCGTCCGCGATCTTTGTTTGGACCGCGTGGAGCGCAAAGTGGAGCGGGCCGGGCGTCCCATTGAACTGACGGTCAAGGAATTTGCATTGCTCGAATACCTGATGCGCAACGCCGGGCGGCGGCTAACGCGGGCGATGATCATCGAACACGTCTGGAACCTGACCTTTGATTCCACGACGAATGTGGTGGACGTCTACATCAACTATCTGCGGCGCAAAGTGGATGACGGCTTCACGCCAACTTTGATTCATACGGTTCGCGGCGTGGGGTATCAGATGAGTGCCAATGGTTCCCCGGCATGAGCGCGAGTTCGCATTCCTTTCCGAAGCTGCGGCAAGATCCGGATGTGCTTGGCGAATTGCTGCACTCGTTAAGCCAGCCCCTTACCAGCTTGCGGTGCTCGCTCGAACTTTCTCTCGACGACGTCACGGAACAACAGCAGGAGAGTGTCTCGGACGCTCTGCAACAGACAGAAAAAGTCATTGGCATGATCCAGTTGATGCGGGAGTATGTGGACGCCGAGCAATCCGGGGCGGAGTGTTGTCCGGTGGCGCTGGCGCCGGCTTTGCGGAGCGTGATCGAGGAACTGTCGTCGATCGCGGCGGTACGCGGTGTCCGGCTGCGCCTGGCGGGCACCTGTACGGCGACGGTGCGGGTGCCGGAGTCGCGACTGCGGCTGGCCTTGCAGTATTTGATTACGACGACGATGGAAGCGCAACCGGTGGGCGGGAAAGTGATGTTTTTGCTGAGCGAGGGCCCCGGCGGTGCGGTGCTGCGGGCAGAAGGCGAACGCGGTTTTCACGAGGTCCGGCGGGGCGGACGAATGCGTCCGCCACGCATTCGCGCGACCACACGGCAGGCAACGAGCGTGCCGACCACGGCTGGCGCGGCTCGAACGGCATCAACTGCGTCGACCTTGTGCAGGATCAGGCTTGCGATCGCCAGCCGCATGCTCGAAACCGCGGGAGCGTCGATGGTGTTCGGCAACGGTGACGTTGGTTCTGCGGGATTCGTTCTACGCATTCCGCGCCGGGTTGGCACTCCGGCATGACAACGTGAGAATGTCGGTTTTGTGATGAGGGACGGCACGGTATTCAAGAACGATCTAGTATTGAAGGGCGAAGCACTCAAGGATCAGGCGGGCGCAAGAAGGTGAGCGATGAACATCCTGGAAATGTGTGATTGGGAAACGGCTACGGTTCCGGTGGACGCGACCGCCGAGCAGGCGATCCGGACGATGCTGGATCGAAACGTGGGCGCGGTCGCCGTAATTGACGACAACCATCGCGTCGCCGGTATTTTTACGGAACGAGATGTGCTGCGCCGGCTGGCGCTGGGCGAACACGATCCACGAAAAATATCCGTTCGCGAAGTCATGACGGCGCCGGTCGAGATGGCCACCCGGGCCACCACTGCTGGCGAAGCCCTGGCAACGATGGTGGAGCGCCACTACCGGCACTTGCCGATTGTCGATGACAACGGACAACTGCTGGGGATGCTTTCCATACGCAACTTGCTGCAGGCGCAGATTGACACGCTGAAGCGTCAACTGGATCAGGCGCGATCGGGTGTGGTTTGAATCCACTGCTGCTTTGACCAGAGGCGGCTGCCGAGCTTCCACCCCGCCAAGCCAACACCGGGCTTGACGGGGGCCCCGGTGCGCTCGGCGGGGACGGACGAATGCGTCCGACCCTACGCGGCATCAGTGTGCGTGCGGACTTTGGGCAGGGTTACTTCTTGGCGGTGGCGGAGCCTTTGCGATCTTTACGTCAAAGCTGACCGGCAACTGTCTTGGTGGGTAGCACGCGGAGTTATCGCAGGCCTGGTATTTTAAAGTTCCGCGGACAATGTACTTGCCGGGCTGCACGGAGGCCAGAGGCCGCACCAGCACACCCACTTGGAAGTCTCCAGTGTAGACATTGAGCTTTTCGTCGGGAGCGAAAGCAAAACTCATGTCCTGGCCGTCAGGGTAAGTAGTCTTGCCGATGACGATGTCAGTGGTCGCTTCTACCTTGAGCACGGTCGGAATCAGGAACTCTGCCTTCGGCAGGTTGGAATTGATGTGGAATCCCCTGGCGACGCGAAAGGTGAGCGGGACTGTCGCCGATTTGCCCCGTATGGCGGTCACGAGCGGAGCGGGCGCCATCTTCACCGCAGGACCTTGCGGGCCGGCGTCGTCCTGGGCTGAGGCGCACGCGGAGAGCAGGAAAAGAGCGCTCGCGAAAAGGATTTTCATTGACCCACTTTCATGACCCATTTTCATTGGCCCATTTTCATTGGCCCACGGTACTCCAATTCCAGCGAGTTCCAGAGTAACCCAGTTGAGGCGGGGCTCGTAGTTACTTCTGAGCCTGTACCGCCTGGCCCTGGCTCAGCGCCTTCTTGATGTGGTCGACGAAGACGCTGCGGCTCTGCAGGCCGAATTCGCGCGCGATGATCTTGCCGTCGCGATCCACGAAAAACGTAGTCGGCAGGGCATTGACGCCGCCGTAGCTCTGCCCAACGGACTCCGTGCCGAGCAGGATGGGGTAGTTGACCCCCATTTCCTTGGCGAATTTGGCGATGTCTTCGGTGCTGGCGTCGTCCATGGCTACGCCAACGATCTGGAATCCTTGTGGGCCATATTCTTTTTGCAGTTCGACGAACCACGGCATCTCGATCTTGCAGGGACCGCAATATGTCGCCCAGAAATTGAGCAGAACAGCTTTGCCGCGCAGGTCGGAGAGCTTGATTTTTTTGCCGTCGAGCGTTTGCAGTTCGAAGTCAGGGGCCGAATTGCCCATGAGTCCGTGGGCGGGACCGTTGGCGCGGTTGTTGCGGGTCATGCGAATGCCGGCGAATAACATGGCCGCGACGAGGGCGGCGACGAAGAACAGAATCAGGGGATTTCGTTTCACTGGTTACCTCAGCGGCTAATGCCCGCCATCTTAACTTCTTAAGATTCTTGTCATCCCGAGCGAAGCGAAGGATCTGCATCTTGCGGCGAACTGCAGATCCCTCGCTTCGCTCGGGATGACAATTCATACTGCACATCCCTTGCTTGGCTCGGGATGACAATTCATAAGGATCGCTGGTGCACACTGCTATAGCGCAAAGCGATTCAAGAACGAGAAATAGCCGGAGATGAGCGCGAAGCGGCCCATCACCAGCAGGATGCCCAATGCGATCAACAAGCCTCCGCTTGCTACTTCCACGGCGTGCATGTGGAATTTGAAACGGTTGTAGAACTTCAAAAAGCGCTCGATGCCGAGCGAAGTCAGCAGGAAAGGCACAGCCAATCCGGCGGAGTAGATGGCCAGGAGGAAGATGCCTTTCCAGACTGTATCCTGGGCGGCGGCGAAGCCGAGCACTACCGCGAGAATCGGACCGACGCACGGCGTCCAACCGAAGGCGAAAGCAAATCCAATGACAAATGCGCCCCATGCCGAAGAGCTGCCTTTGAGGCTGTGCAGTCGCGTGTCGGCAAGCAGCGCCTTGATCTGCAGGATGCCGGTCAGGTGAAGACCGAAGAGAATGATGACCACTCCGGCGACGCGCGCCAGCAGCGATTTGTATTGCGCGAGGACCTGGCCGACTTCCGTTGATATTGCGCCGAGCGTGATGAATACGATGCTGAATCCGATGATGAACGCGGCGGAATTGAGCATCACCTTGCGAAAGAGCTCGCCTTCCTTCATCTTCAACTGCTCGACACCCACACCGGAGATCAGGGAAACGTATCCGGGGACGAGTGGAAGCACGCAGGGCGACAGGAACGAGATCAGTCCGGCGACGAAAGCGGCTAGCGGTAATGGCAGACTCGTCATATCTCTCTATTGTAGCGAGCCGGCGAGAAGTCAACATGATCCCAGCCCCTAAAGGGGCGTCGAATCACGATGAACTGCGGCATCGCTAAAGCGATGCCCTGATACGAGACCAGAGCTTCGCCGGGCTACTTACCAGATGCTACGGACGGCCGAATTGTTCCAACAATTCCGGCTCTGTACTATGTTTCGTTCTTCGGAAGACATCATTCGACGGTCGTTATCGCGGCACGGGTGTCTGTGGCCGCTTTGGGGCGGGCTGCTCCTTGGGCGGCGTGGCGGGCTCGGTCTCGGGCGGGGCCTCGGTCAACACTTTCTTGATGAAGCCGGGGGGCACGGTGGCGGTGAGAATTGCGCGATCTCCCGACTGTTCGACTTTGAGGCTGTCGAAGAACGTCTTTACGTCTGCATCGGTGCCGTGCGTTCCGACGCTGCCTTCGGCGGCGTGAAAGATGCTGAGGAAGGCGGCGGTCTTCTCGGTGATGGCCTGCGCGTCCGCCTCACTGTCGGTGAAGGCTTCGGCCCGCAGGTGGAGAGCGCGAAGATAGCGCGCGGAAATCACGGCGACCGCAGGATGG
>Ga0181523_10000921_pt1 | contig 32609 bp, 27 predicted proteins | sample PEATcosm2014_Bin_43_FD_119752 | JGI IMG/M metagenome (GOLD analysis project Ga0181523, IMG submission 119752) | Peatland microbial communities from MTU Mesocosm Facility, Houghton, MI, USA - PEATcosm2014_Bin05_30_metaG | ecosystem: Environmental > Terrestrial > Soil > Wetlands > Peat | place... | reverse complement strand
CGGAGATGCCGAGGACGAAGCCGAACATCATGATGACGGCAAGGCTGTTGCTGATGCCGGTCTTGAGGTCGGTGGAACTGAACGTGGTGGACTGCGCCCAAGCCGGGATGGTGTTAAGGGCGAGGACGGCGGCGGTCATGAGGAGCGACGGCAACCGCGAACGGATTTTCGGAAGGATGTGTTTGATGATCTTCATACGCATTGTTTTATTATTTATTTGCTGGCGCAGCGACTTGTTCGCTGCATCACACGCGCACTTTGCCAGAAGAAAAACATCGTTGGCGTGTGTGGCACACAACTTGAAACGGCCTCCTGCTAAAAATGGGGGATGAATAAAACTACCGACTCGACGAAGCTGGCCAAGCTCCAGAAACTGAATACGCTGCTGCCACACGAAATCCGCGGCCAGTCCCAAGTCCTGCCGCGCATCGCCTCGGCGGTGCAACGCGGCGAATTCGGCCTGACAAAGCCCGGCCGTCCGCGCGGAAGTTTTCTGCTGCTTGGCCCAACGGGCGTCGGCAAAACGGAAACGGTAATCGTCACGACAAATCAAATTTTTGGGCCGGGACAATTGTTTCGCTTCGACATGAGCGAATTTCAAAATCAGGAAGCGCTCGGTTTGCTGCTGGGCGCGCGCCTCGGCGAAACCGGCTATCTCGGCGCGATGCGCGAACGCGCGGCGGAAGGGTCGCTGCTGTTTGATGAGGCGGAAAAAGCGCATCCGCGCGTGCTGGACATCCTGCTGCAACTGCTGGACGCGGCGCGGATCACGGTGGCCACCGGCCAGACGCTGGACTTCAGCGGCTACTACATCTGGCTCACGTCGAACATCGGCTCGGCGGAATTGATGAGCCTGCAACATTCCAACGAAGCCACGCTGGAACGCCACGTCCTGACGCGGGCACAGCAATCCCTGCGCCCGGAGATTTTTGCGCGCGTGAATGAAAAACTTGTGTTCCGCCGTTTAAGCTACGAACACCAGTTGGAAATTGCGGAGAAATTCCTGGCGCGTGAAATCGAATTCCTGCGGGGACGCGGCCACAATCTGGAATTGGACAAAACCGTTTTGCCGTTTCTAGTGCGCAAAGGTTTTCATCCGAAGCTGGGAGCGCGTCCGATGCGCGACGCGGTGGAAAAGCTGGTCGGCGATGCCGTGTCGGAATGCCTGTTGCAAGAGCGTCCGACCGGCGGCGCGCTGACTTTCGACGAAAAGCGCGACTGCCTTATTGTACGGTGAATCAGGCCAGCGAAAGATAAAGATGCGACTCGCCGATGTCCTTGTCCGGCTGGAACGCGCCAAGTTTGCGCTTCGACAATTGCAGACAAACTTTGCGGATGGCTTTCCGCCTGGCGGCGATGCCCGGAAGTTTCACCAACAGACAATCGGCATATTGATCCCTGGCTTTGCCGGCGTAGATGCCGGGCGCGATCACCCCGGTCGCGCCTGCATTGTATAGCGCCTCAACAAATTCCAGCGCATCGCTCTCGCGCTTGAATCGTCCGAGTGAACGCGCAGCCTTGCCGCCGCCTTGCAGCCAACCGCGTGTTTCGGCGTGGTTTTTCTGCGCCAAAAGTGACCGGACAAAAACTTCATGGATGTGCCTTTCTGTGGCGACCGTGTTCGGCAGCGGTTTTCCGGCTTTGCCGGTCAGCTTGGGCAGTGATTTGTCTTTGGAGCGGGCGGCGCGGTATTCCTCGGCGGTGACGGGAGTTCCGTGCAGATGAATTTGCTCGGACATCAACGCTCCGTCGTGCAGCCATAGGCGATAGCGTCCTGAAAAATCGCCGTTCACCGTGGAAAACTCCAATTGCAACCGGCCATTCTCATGCCAGGTGCGCTGAACGCCGGTGCCATGAACCATCCGGTATTTGCCAAGCAACCGTCCGGCTTCATTCCACTGGCGGCAGACGCCGTGAAGCAAGCCGTTTTGATAGAGTTCCTCGCTGGCCAGAACCCCGTTTTTATGCCAGACGCGAACAACGCCACGCCTGCGGCCATTTCGCGTGGGCACTCGCTCGCGGATCTGTCCGTTTCGATAAAATGTTTCTTGAATGATTGTGCTCACGACTCGCACATTCGTTTCAACGGCACTCCCCGCCTTCCGAGTTCATTCAACACGCGCCGATCTGAATAACCAGCCAGGAGTTGTTCACCGCTGGCAGGACATGGAAGGGGCGCGAACTCAACGCGCCCCCACGAGAGGCACCGCGAAGCGCCTATGAGAGAAGCTCGCCAAGCCGCGCCCGATTGGGCGCGTGCTTCGGCGGCTCTCTCGTCCTTTAAAAATTCGCGGTTTTCTCGTGGGACTGGCCGTTGCGACGCAAAGACTATGGATTTGCCGTTATTTCATACATTGCTGCAAATTCGATTGCAGAGGACATTTGTAACAAATCTCGCCTCCGTCTGCAACCCTCCCGCGAAAGTTTGCAAAGAAAGATTCAAATGCAAACCAGTGCGGGTGAGCCAACATCCCGTCGCCCAGCGACATTCCCCGCGATGAAAACCTAGAGGCAAACTCCCGGCGGCGGCGGAAAGCTCAAGGAGGAACGGAAGCCACGACCCGTAGTATCCTTGAACTTTCCGCCGCCGCCCTACCATTCCCGGTGGTTTTCATCGCAGATACAGCGACAAGCCGAATGGCCCAATTCAGCGAATTGCCGTCCAGCAAAAAACAGGGAGGACCGAAAAGCCCCGTGAACGAACCGAGCCACAACCAAAAAACCGGAACAACGCTTCAACCCAAGGTCGCTGACTGCGGCAACGTATTGACAGATGTGTTCGAGTTGCTGGATACAGCCCGGCGCGCATCCGCCTGCATCATCAACATGCTGATGACGGCGACCTATTGGGAAATTGGCCGTGGTTTTGGCCCGGCGCAAATCGCCGTCAATCGTTCAATCGGGCTTCGGTCTGCGGACGGCGGGCGGGAAAGTGGAGCGGAGAGCGGAGAGGAGCGTTTAGCGGAACAGAGCCGGAGCGAAACGCCGCCCGCCGTCCGCTGACGGAAGCCGGCCGCGCCTGCGGCACAATCCAATTGCGTCCGTGACGAGCGCGCGATTTGCGCGGCGGAACGGGCGAGGTCGAAAGGGCAAACAGGGCGACCGGAAGCCTGTGGAGCCGCGCAAATCGTGCGTTGGTCACGGCGCGGCCCATCATGTTGAGCACAGGTGCCACATCCCACAACGCTATTGCACCGCCTTATGCCTTGGGCGACGATGAAACGGGGGTGGTTGTGCCAAGGTGAGATGGCCCCTTCGTGGCCATGTGCGGGATTTCCTTCATCGCCGCTGAAATGCGCCGCCACAAGCGGGCCTTGATGCGGCTCATTTCGGCATCACGTTCTGCGGCATCGTTCAACTGCCGAACGTATTCTTCGTTGTTGTCTTCCCGCGTATCACGGCGCATTTTTCGCCCTCCCGATGTGGGCGGACACCCTGCTGAGAACCATTGCAGCCGGGAATGGTTTGCTCAGGTAGTCCACCGCTCCGAGCTTCAACGCCCGCGCCTCGTTTCCTTCCGCCAGCCGCCCGGACATTAGCATGATCGGGACAGCCTGCAATTTGGGATTCAGTTTGACCCGGCGGCAAATCTCAAATCCGCTAATGTCGGGCAAATCAATGTCGGAAAGAATGAGGTCGTAATTCTGTTCTTCGGTGAGTCGCAAGCCGTCGGCTCCAGTCGCCGCAATGCAAACGTCAAATCCGCCGCCCTTGAAGACGAGCGATAAAACCCGCGATAGGGCGGGTTCGTCTTCGATCACCAGTATTCTTGGTTTTGCACCGTCTTGTGAGCTTTGTTCAATCTGTGCCGTCATGTGTGCTTTCCTTTAAAGCGAAAACTGAGGCACGGAAATAAAGAGGCGCGGACCCCACGCCCCCCGGCTCCGGGCACTGCGAAGCGCCTTGTCCAAGAGAACGCAGAGCCGCGCCCGATTGACGGGCGTACGGCTCGGAGCGGTCTTGGACGAAAATTCGCAGTTTTGGAGCCAGACCGTAACCGAAGTTACGCTAAAATTTTGAGTCGTTTTACATACCTAAAAAGTGAAAATTACTGTACTTCAATCTTGCCCAACATGCCAGCGGGAATTGCCTCAAGAAAATTGCCGCTTTTGGTTTCTCATTGTGTTCTCACACTTCCTGATTACATAATTTCATCTCGAATAGCCAATCGTTTTGGCAAAAGCGCATGAATTTGCCCCGGCAATACATTTACGGTCCGCAATGGCGCGGCGTGGTCGCTTTCGCGCTGTTCTTTGGAACACTGTCGGCCTTCATGGTTTGGGGCCGATGAAATGAACCGCCGCAAGGGGCACAATTATGTGACCGTGTTTGCGGACTTGGTGGAGAAGCGGGTGCTCTGCGGAGTGGAGGGCAAGGGAGCCGAAGTCTGGTCCTCTTTCGCCGAGGAATTGGCGGCGCACAACGGGCATCCCAAGGCGATCACGCAGGTGGCCATCGACATGAGCCCGGCCTACATCCGGGGCGTGAAGGACCACCTGGTCAACGCGGTCATCGTGTTTGACAAATTTCACGTCATTGCGGCGGTCAACGAGGGGGTGGAAAAGGTGCGGCGTTTGGAGGCGCAGTCCGACGAGATGAAGCGCCAGCAACTGGCCGGGAGCCGGTGGATTTTCCGCAAGAACCCGGAGAACCACACCGAAAAGGAACTGGCCCGGCTGGAGCAGATGGATTGGAAACACTTGTTGACGGCGACGGCGTATCAAATGCGGCTGATCCTGCAGGACATTTACCGGGCGCCCAGTGTCACCCAAGCCCGGAAGGATTTTGTCGCCTGGTGCGACTGGGTCAAAACCACGGCAGCCAAAGGCGGCCACAATCTGCTGCAACCCATGGTCGCTGCGTCCGAGATGGTCGGGCGTCACATCGAGGGCATTCTGGCCCATTGGAAGAAAGGGCTGACCACCGCCTTCATGGAAGGCTTGAACAGTCTCTTTTCAGCCACCAAGCGAAAAGCACGGGGCTATCGAACCACGAAAAATCTGCTCACGATGCTCTATTTCGTAGCGGGTAAACTCCATGTTCCATGCTACTGATCCACTGAAAACGTCGAGGAACCAGAAAACCTTTACTCTTTCGTGATTTTGAACCGTTGGACGACCAGAGGCGTCAACAGTGATATTGCGGCACTTGCAGCTAACTTGCTTCTTTACCGACGTTGGAAGCGTGGTCCCGCAGACAAGGCATTCGTAATAAGAATGCTCACCTACGGGGGCTGACCCATTGGAATTGAATGGTTGATATACCCGTCTATCTCTTTCCGCTTTCTCTTTCTCTGTCTGCCGCTTGTTCAACCGTGAAAGAAGCGATCTTCCGCCAAACACATACAATAGCCACGAAGTTATTCCTAAAGCGAGTCCAAAACTCAATGACCATTCGTTTGGCACACGCAATCCCCTCATTATTGCCACTGAGATTAGCGTGACACAAACCGCCAACAACCAAGGAAATAATTCAACAATCGTCATTTTCCGTTCGGAGTAAGGCCATTGGCAACGCCGCCCAATGCGCCGACTCCTCCCGCACCCAACGGCGTTGGCCAAGCACTCGCTAGGTTGTCAGAAAGCGTTCCTTCTTGGGCACCCAACGTTACCTGCCCCTTGCCACATTGCTTTGGCCCAACTAAGCAATTCGCCGCACGGATACATCTCAGTCACCTTTGCCAAATACATCCGTCCGGCACGACTCAAGTGTGATGGTATAGTTTGATCCATACTACGACATTTAGCACACAAAAAAGAAGCAGCAACACACAGTCAGTCCAACGAGGTTTTTGCGACTTGGTAAAATGTCGCCCTCTGAGTGTCATCGGTGCTCCGCAGTTCGGGCAGCGGCGAACGATTGACCCGCCGATAAATAATAAACTCAATGGCAGACCTACAATAAACAACGCGAGAAGTTCACCCCCAAAAATGCAGAAGAAGTAATACCAGGGAAAACTCCAAGGCGTTCGGAGGAACACAAAGGTTAACGGAACCGCCGAAATAAACGCGACAGCGACGTAGAGGATTGATAGAGTAATTCCGTGCTCAGATCGCTCCCCAGGGCACTTAGTGCAACGATATTCGGCAGTGATGTAGGAGAATGTCATTGGATTTATTTGCCGGTACTGCTGGTAGATTGCCCTAGCACACCCGCATTGCCCAGCCAACCTGTGGCCTCTGCCCCCGCCCCAACAAGTCCAGGGACAATCGCGGCGCTTGGTGTAAGTCCGGTGCCCGCCAATGTTACCGACGTCCCGATGCGTTGCCAGAGTGGTGTGGTTATAGAATATGCGTCTCCCGCCAAATCCACCCCTTGCTGCATGAGCAATCCTTTGTAAAGCGGTGAGGTCAACTCCGCGCCATAGGCCAAATAGTCAGCCGTGTTTAGCGCCTGTGCGCCTTGGTCATAAGTGGAAAGAATTTGTAAAGTGCTCATTCCCTCGGTCAACGCCGGTTCTGCCGCCACAATTGCGGCGGCTCTTGTGGAGGCGGTAGCAAAGCCAGAACCAGCAGTGGCAGCGGCGATGAGCACGCTGCCAACAATTTGTCCCTGCCCTTGAAGCCCGGAATTCCAAGTGTTAGCGAGTGCCTGACTTGCCGCATTATACGCCTGCACCGGATTAGCTGCGACATTGTAAAGCCCGACGGCGGTATTTATAGGGTGAGCACCAACGTTGTAGAGTCCTGTTACCGTTCCGCTGACTGCCTGACCATAGCCAACCCATACCTGACCCACGTCAGACCAATACCCCAACCCGAACGGGTCTTCTTCGCTGATCGGATTACCGTCACAGAACAAGTAAAAATTCAACCCACCCCCGAAGCCAGATGGGTCTGGATTTAGGAAACGGGAAATGTAGGGGTTGTAATATCTCGCCCGCATAAATAAAAGCCCATTCGGGTCAGTTTGCACGCCAAATTGGCCGTTGTAGAGAAACGGCGTGTCGTTCGTGCCGTAACGATAGGTCGTTGTTCCATAAGGGCTGTATTCCACCAAATCAGTAGGGTTCCCGTTATTGTCGGTCAATGCAATCGTGCTACCACGGCAATCGGTGTGGTAAAAAGCTGTATTGGTCGTCGTCGGCGTTTCGTCAATTTCGTAAACCAGTCCAGCCCCATAAATATAATAATTGGTGGTCGTGCCTTTAATTCGCATCAACGTTTGGGAACCTTGGGGATTCACAACGAACGTGGCAACGGTCGCACCGTTGGTGATTGACGTGCGGTTTCCCGATGGGTCATAACCGTAGCTCAAGCCAGCCGCGCTCTTCAGTTCATTGCGAGCGTCGTAAGTGTATGTGCCAAACGTGTTGTTCGTACCAGGACCATACGTTAAATTTCCATCGGCATCAATCGTGACACTGTTCCCGTTAAAGGTCGCCAGACGGTTGTCATTATCAAAAGTCATCGTTCTTGTTGCGGGTGTAAAAGCGTGAGGCAACGGGCCTTTAAATTCCCAATCGGTTCGACCCGCAGAATTAAAATGAAGCGTATAGAATGCGATGGGAAACTTTGCAGTGGTTTGATCGACGATATTTGTCAACTCACCGTCATCATCGTACCCCATCGAACGCACGGTGTTGTTAGGTCGTGTAATGCTGGTCTGCCGACCAGCCAAATCGTACGTATAAATTGTTTGCCTGCCCGCCCAATCGCTGACGTTTGTCAGACGATTGTTACTATCGTAGTAGTACTTGACAATCCTATTCCCTGGATAAATCAAGTTTGTAACATTCCCGTTTTGATCATAGCGATATTGGATGAGATGTCCTGCGGCATCGGTATAGCTTGTAGCGTGGTTGTATGCGTCATAGGACCATGTCAGGCTCGCACCCCCAGATAGGTTCGTCACAAGTGTGAGGTTGTTATTGCCATCATATTGATAATTTCTCGTACCGAGGTTGTCGGTCTTGCTTGTCATTCTGCCGCGAGCATCATATCCGAAGGTGGTCATCTGCAAGAGAGGGTCGGTAGCCGATTGCAATAATCCCCGATTGTTATAGACCTCGCTGGCGCTGTGATTAAGCGGGCTGATCGTGTTGGTGAGCCGGTTAGCGCTATCATATTGAAATTGCCAAAGCATTCCATTGCGGTTGGTGAGAAAAAGGAGATTGTTTGCGCCATCGTAGGCTTTCCCAACGATATTTGTCGCGGCGTCAACCACCCGGATTAGATTGCCCCGCTTATCCCACGTTTGCGTAGTTTGTTCCAAAGCAGCATCGGTTGCGGTGATCTTGTGATTGTCGTTATCATAAGTGACATAAGTTGCCCGTTGCAACGGGTCGGTGCTCGCAACAAGACGCTCGGCCGCGTCATTAGTGTAGTAAGTATTCTTCCCAAGAGGATTCTGTGTGCTCGCAAGCCAATCGCGCGCGTCGTAACCATTCATGACAACGGGCGTTCCTTGGGGAGTTGTCGGAAAGGTAGTGGAAAGCAAGTGGCGAGTAGCACTCCAATTATTGCTAGTAACAAAGCCGCGCGCATCGGTGATTGTTGAAACATTGCCATTTGCATCAAACGTTACTTTGCTTGTTAGATTCGTTGGGGCAATTGTATTTGTTAATTGACGGCGATTGTTGTAACCAAACGTCGTGACGAATCCGCGCACGTCGGTATGGCTAGTCGGGTCGCCGAGAGTACTGTTTACAAAACTTTCACCGCCAAGTGGACTTTGGTAGTTGATGCTGGCGAGTGTTCCGTAACCATCGTAAGTATAACTCGTCGTTCCTCCGGATTCTGTGCGACTGTAAAGTGTTCCATCCGCATTAAAGGCGTACACAATCCAGTCCCCATTCCCGTTGGTGGACCCAGTCAGGCTAAACTGACTGTTGTAGCCGAAGTGACTTGGAATTCCCCGGCCATCAAATGATGTTAGGAGCCGGTTCTGCGAATCAAAGACGTACACATTGCTAAATCCCAACGGGTCAATGGTTTCAATTAAGTTGTTATTGCCATCGTATATAAATTGGTTAGTTTCGCCGAGTGGCGAGATGGTTTGGACAACATGGTCCTGGCCGTCATAGGACGTTTGGGTGATATTCCCCATTCCATCTTGAAAGGCAATTAACCTCGATTTGTTATCGTACGTAAACACACGCTGATCTCCAGCAGGGTCAATTTCCACCGTCTGAAAACCAGAGGCGTAAACCTGCCATGTTTTATTGGTATCGCCTTGCGTAAGCTGTGTAGTGATGTGGCCGAGGCCGTCGTAATAATTGCTTTCGACTAGATGGCTTGCGGCGTCGAATGTTGCAATCAGTTCATTAATCGTGTCATAGGAATAGCTTGTGGTTTTCTGTTCCGGGTCGGTGTAGGAAGTCAATTCGCCACCCGTGTATCCGTAGGAAACAGAGCGACCTGTGCTGTCAGCCACAGAAGTCAAAGTCCCTCCTGAATAGGTGAACGTGAGGCTACGACTTTTCCAGTCGGTAACATTCGTCACCAGATTGTTAGAATTGTAGGCGAGCTTCATGCTCTGGCTGTACTGATCTACAATGTTGGTCAGGAGGTTGTTTGTGCCAAATTTGAAGGTGCGGCCGTGCCGTTCTTGAAGAACAAATGCGCCTCCTGATTGGGTGAGCGTCATTGTGCAATTGGCGGGCGGCGTGTAGCTGCCGTCGGGTTGTTTCGAGAATTGAACAATACTGTTCCCCAAGTTCACCGAAACTGCATTGTTAATGAGTTGGTCAATACCCCATTTGGCGATGAGAGCCGTGACAGTCCAGTTTTTCGGGTCAAGGGTTCCGTTGTTAGTGTAAAGATTAAGGGCTGCGTAAGTGGCTACTATCATCGGAGCCATTTGTTGGACAGTTTCAGTGCCCAATCCACCTTCCGGGTCGCTGATGGGTAATACATTGCAATAATAACTATGCAACCAACCTGGGGCCATGCCCGCTGGATTAGAATTGAGCCGAGCGGATGAATAATACCGGGTTAAGTTCAAGCCGCGCGGCTCTTTTTGTCCCACGGTCAAGTCACTGGATGTAAGCTCGAAGCTGCCATCAACAAGGTTCACAGGGTCGGCCCCTGTTTGACCGGAGAGTTGCAGCGTGGATGATTGTGGGTTGAAAAAAGTGGGCTGATTGTCACCTGTTTGAGCGACGAATGGGGGATTCACGGTGGAATTCGGGTTGGAAACATAGCCGCCGTTGTAAGCACCGTTAATAATCATCCCCATTGACCGACTGCCGCCGCTCCCCACCCCTAATTGCACATATCCGTTCCCTGCCCAAGTTCCAGCCCCGGCGATATGGTTAGAACCGTTTTGAGGCAAAAGCAGGGTGAAGCCGCTGCTGATAAGGCCACTTAAAGTGCTTAGAGTGCTGGTGCTGTACCCGGTTAAGCCGCTTTGCACGGTGCTCCAATCGCCGTTGTAGGCCAGATAGATGGTCTGCGAATTCGTGTTGGCGATTTCGAGCATCTTCACTGTGGATGCCGCAACGAGGTTACTGTTCTGCAATTGCTCAATAATGCCGTGTTCCATCGCGCTGGCGACGTAACTTTTCACGTCAAACACTTCGTTGTTGTTAATCTGGTCCTGGGTGGCATAGCCGGTGCTGGGGAGTGTGCCGTCCAATTGCAAATAAACATCCACGTAGTAGCCCCGGCCCTGTTCCTGCCCCATGCGTCCGAAGCGGTGTTGGTTCTCATTGAGTTGATTCCATTCCTGACACAACAATTCTTGTGCTAACTCGGTTTGAACCATCCAGCCCAAGCCCATCACATTCAGCGTTTCGGTAGTAACCTGGCGTGACGAATTCGCCAAGCCCTGTGCCTGGTAGGCGTCTAATTTTTGCTGCCGCTTTTGCAACCACTGAGGACTGGCCTCAAATCCGTACATGATGGCGTAGCTTGAGTTGGTGCGCTGATAAGCATTGGTTGAACTTCTATCAAATCCTTTCGACGGCACGTCAATTGGAATCTGTTGGCTAGTATTCCAGCCGCCATACGGATGTGTGGCGCTCAAGATGACATTGAGTGTATTGGTATTTGCCGGGCCGGTATTCGTCGTTTGCAACACCAGTGAATCGTCCAACCAAAGTTGCGCCAGCGCATTGCTATCAAAAGTCAATGAAAGTCTTTGGCCTTGGAGTTGTGGAGTATACCAAGTCTGGTTCGTCCCGGCAAACGTAATGGAAAAAGTGCCCATGAAGTTCGTTGGCTGATTTGTCCAGTTTAAAAGTTGATAGCTGCTGTTGGTGTACATGGGAAATGCCAGCGAAGTGCTTAATGGCAGTCCGACTGAAGAAACGATTTGTTGTCCCCCAATGACTTGAGCAATCGAAGCGTCGGGAATGTTGTTCGAGAGGTAGGTAAGCAAATTGCTGTTGCAGGTCTGCAACGATCCTCTCAAGGCCGATTCGTTTAGTCCGCTGACTGAATAACCAGTGTCAGTCCCGCCTGCGGCGCTCCACAGTGTACTCGTGTTCAGCCCCATCGCGGAGGTCAGATTTTGACCAGTCACCGGCTCGCTTACCTTGAATGCAGGGTCCAAATAATAATTGGTTCCACCAATGGTCAAAGCAACCCATACCCTTGGAAGGGCAATGGTATTTGTGTCGGGCGGAAAGGTGTACCAAACTGGAGTGCCGCGTGTGCCAGCCAAATAGCTGAAATAAGTCAGCGTGTTCGTCGTCCAGTTGGTATTGTAAAAGCTCAGGCCCAGCCAATGATGCAAGTCTTGGTGGTTGGTTGGATTGTCGTACGGCATTTTTAACATGGCGTATTGGTATGTGGGCGAATATCCCGAGGCTTGGAGCAGGGCCGACAGAAGCGCGCACTGGTCAAAGTCATTGCCGCTGCGTTCCAAGAGGGTCAACTCTGCGCCTTTTTTCGAGCCAAAATAATGCACGTATCGAATTTGGTCATGCACGTAGTTGAAAATCCGCGTGGGGTCACCGCCCAGGTTGTCAGCTAACGTCTGTATGTCCGGCGTGATCTCCTCAGCAATTGCGGACGCGGTCTGCGTTATGGGGGTGAGCAATGGCTGGAAAAGAGGCGTAACACCGCCAGTCTCCTGCGATGGTGCAAGGAAGTTGGTGTTTTGTGTCCATCCAGGATCGGTTTGCGCTTTGAGGGCGCATGTGATGAAACACAAACTTAAAGTCAATGGGAGTAGTTTTTTCATTGGTTATCCTCGGTTATTGCTGGTCGCTTTGAATATTTCCTTCGGCGTCAAAGCCGAAAATTTCGGTGAATGCCGGGTCGGTCGCGCTTTGGAGACGCCCAACGCCGTCAAAGATATAATTAGCTCGTTCTCCGGTCTGCGCAGGATTGTTGAGCAGTGGGTTCATTCCCCAAAGGACTTTCCAACCGTCCAGCATTCCGTCCCCGCTACTATCAGCGACATAAGGATTGGTGTGGCTGACAAGTCGTTCGTATGCGTCCGTAAGACCGTCGCCATCACTGTCAAGAGGAGTGCCGAGTAGTAAGAACACCGCCCCGTTGGTCAGGCCGGGTATCGTGTAGGTGCAGCATTGATAACCCTGCCCCATCCATGTCCAAATTCCGTTGGTCAAGGGTTGCGTCAACGCCGGGGTTGCAAATACATCGTATGGAAGCCCATTTGAGCCGCCAGCGATAGTGAAAGTCAAATTAACGCCGTTGGTTCCTACCGTTGCCGTCGTGTTCGTAATCCAGACGTTGCTGTTATTGCCACATCCGCTGTTGCTGCTCACGAGGGTGAGGTATCCTGGGCCGGTAATTGCCTGAAATGTCGGAGTAGTTTCGGGTTCCGAGGGGGCTTGTTGTATGTTCGGAATCGCACCATAAAAGATCGAAGTGAGGGTGAAAGTCGCGTTAATAGTATTTGAGTCGAGCGGGTAGTTGTAGGTGGTCAGATCGCTAATCGCGCCGTGACATTGAGCAATTCCGTTACTGGCGCTTCCAATCCAGAACCCATTGTTGAGGATTGTATCATTTGGATAAATGGTGACGCCAGAACCATTCACTGCGTTCGTTCCATCGAGGAAAAGTTGGGAATTTGTGGCGGTATAAGTGACCGCAATTAAATGAAATGCGCCATTTGTCCATGCAATCGGCGCGGAAAGGTAATTGGTTTGCAAGCCGCTATTGTTTTGCGCCGAAAAATAGATATTGTCAGCGTTGGAATCAACGTAAATGCTCCACCATCCCACGCTGGCATCGGACGTATAGGAGCCGGTTTCGATTAAAGCTCCGTAGGGGACGCCTGGCCCTGTTCCTCCGAGACTTGCGCTGGACCAGTCACTGGCAAACCAGAACATAACCGTCCCTTGGTCAACGGTCATATTCGTATAACCGTCCTGGGATACGGCGAATTGCAACCAGGCATTATTGGCGCTGTCCACGACCAGGGCATTCCCCCCTCCAAAATTTGTAGCACTCACATTCGTGACCGACATTGAGGCATCCCCGTAGTCATCGGTCCAGTTGGTAATATCCCTAAAAGACCAAGAATCCAACAGGCCTGTGTATGAGTTCGTGCCGCCGGGGGCTGGTTGCGCCGCCAAGTGAAAGGACAAGAACAGGATTGGGAGAAGAACGGCCCAAACGCCGCGCCGGGACTGGCCCGGAGTGATTGGTTTGCATCGTGGCTGCAATGTTAGAGGTCCCGCCGAACTGCGCTCAGGCGCGATTGTGGTTCGGCTCATAGTCAGTTTTTTGTTGGGAGTTGAGTTCATATCATCGGTATTGATCCTTTATTAGAGCGTTTGTTTTATGAGATTTTTGAGAAGTCGTTGCAATTCGGCATGAACAAATTCGCGGTCGTCCGCTGTCCATCCTGCGGAGCGCGTTAGTACAAAATCGGAAAAACGATTCAATCGCCGTTTGAGTGTCGAAGGAGCGCGACTTTTGTGAACGGTTTTCGGCCCGTATTGTTCGGCCAGTTTCCGCGCCTCGCGCAAAGCCATGCGGGGATGAATTCGCCCTTCTCCAAGCAACCGCATGGCTGACTCTTGACCAAGCTGCGCGATGTAATAGAGGGTGTTCCAAGCCGTGGGCAAACGCGCAGAATTCTTCGCATTTAGTCCTCCCAGGACTTGGCCTATGGACACGAGCATTTCTGCCTTGCGCTTTGAAAATGGAAGACGCGGGGAACGCCAAAGATCGCTCCATTGTCCATGCTTCATATTTTGCCGGGCTTGGTGGAGCAATCGAGCCAGCGCCAGCGTATTTGCCGAGCCGCGCGCCCAAGTACGGCTGATTTTGTCAATCCAACCGCCAACGCCGCAGGGTTTTGGCCGGTCTTCCTTCGAGAACCTGGCGACGCCCGTACAAACTCCTGCGCTGGCAATCCCGTTCAGACGAACGGGGAATTCGTCGCTTCCGTTTCGGCCCACTTGTGGGCTTATGGTCCTCATGTTTGGGGTTCCTCGGTTCCAGACGCGAGCCTCTGCCTGCGCCGCTTAAATGTCAATAGTGCTTTGTTTCAATTGTGTGAAATATCTGCAACAATGTGTTCGCCCGTAAATCTGATTCACTGCTCCAGCCCCGGCGATACTTGACCATAGCAATGTATGCGTCAAGGGTCTTTTGCTGCAAGCCTTCGTCATGCCCGGAATCGGACATTACGAGGCCATCCGAAAAGAGATTATTCGGCGTTTGCAGCGAGAGCGCGAACGCCGAAAGCTCTCCAAGTACGCCCTCGCCCAGCGTTCGGGCGTCTCCGAATCCATGTTGAGCCTGGTTGAAAGGGGGCTTCGCAATCCGACAATGGAGTTGATGCTTCGGATGGAGGACGGCATCGGAGCGGACCTTGGGCTTCTCCTCAAACGCGCAAGGCGCACAGTCGCGCGGGCTGAGGCGAACAAGTTGGCCGAACGGAAGGGCCGTCTGAAACGGAAAGCGTAGTCGGCACAGGGGGCGGCTCATTTCCGTAGCGTGGTCATCAGTGCCGGGACAGCGTCCCGCGCCGAAACCTAATCCGAAAATGACGAATGGGGCAAAGTGGCTCAAAAATCGTTCCCTCTAATTGATATACGCTTTGGCGGGGCCGATTCTTTCAACAAATCCGCCGCCCCCCGCTTTTTTTCAAGTCGGGCGGAAATCTTCCGCAGCAGCATTCGCCTGATCTCGGCCATTGCCCGTTCCGGCTTTCCGCGCCGCCGATAAAGCGTTGAGCAAATTCTCATAGTGCTATGAAATCTTAGCAATCCAACATCTTTTTTCCTTTTAAGGTCAAGCTTTGAATTTCTGAGCATGGCCCGAACAAAAACACCTGCCAACGTTGTTGGCCCGCAAATCCGGCGTTTGCGAAACAGGCTTGGTTTGACGCAGGAAGAACTGGCGGGCCGCTGCCAGGTCAAGGGTCTTGATATTAGCCGGGCCACGTTGTCGCAGATTGAGGCCCGTTTGCGATGTGTTAAAGACAAGGAGCTTTTTCTTTTGGCGTCCGTGCTCTGCGTCAAAACCGATGATCTGTATCCAAAGAATTGAACAACGGACTTGTCCGGGAATGTTTCGGCTGATTTGTCGTCGGCAGGGAAGCCGGTCGGCTGAAAGTTGAGACGATTGGGGATTGACCGCGCTGATGGTGCGACGGCGGTTTTCCTCGCAATACAGGTTTTGATTCCCGCTTGGCTGGCTGGCTTACGCATGCCTCTTTGCCTGGGTCCGATGCCCGTTTCCAAGGCTTGAAACCTTATGCTGGCGAACATGATGCCATGTTATCATTTTAATGATATGCAATGTCAAGCCCTATTTCCGCTAAAAATTGGGCGTGGAAGATTTAGCCCGCAAGCGCGTCAAGGCCGAAGTCGCCCGCCTCTTGAGCGCGGAGCGCCGCAAACGCCGCCTTTCCATGAACATGCTGGCGGCAAAGGCGGGTTTGAGCCAATCCTTTGTCAGCACGTTTGAATCGGCCCCCACCAATCCTGTTTGGGATGAAACGCCCTGGAATCCGACGCTGGATTCGCTCCTGCGCATGGCCACCGTCCTAGAGGTCAACCTTGGGGATGTTTTAAAGCGGGCGATTCACAATGTCCAAAAAACGCAATCGAGCAAAACCGATTGAAGTATGGCTATCAGGGCGTCTGCCGCCGCCCAAGCCAACGAGACTTCACGGCCCCGGCGTTTGAACCCGGTTTAGGTTTCGCGTGGATTTGCTGTTCTTCCACCGGCGACTGCGGGATGCCAAAATCGCGGCTTATTTCCAGAATGATCGTTTCCACTGCGAAAACCATTGTGAGACGGTACCATCAAATTCAAGCGGGGGGAGGGTCACGCGACGAAATCCTCGCTCACAGTGGACCAGCACGCACTCGTGGTCGCGGAGATTGCGGAGCTTGTGCGGTTTGATTTTGTGTTCTTCGGTTTCGTTGTAGTTCACGTTTCGTTTGCCGGCGCTGTAACCCCATGAACGTTTTACAACCCGTTTTTTGCCAATGAAGTCAGCGGCTTGAACCGCATCGGCTTCATCGGCGGAGCGGAAAATTATCCGATTGCGAAGGTTCAGGGTCAGGACTTTTGATTTGTCGTTGCCGAGCGGTGGAATAAGCGAAGTCGTGCTTTGCGCAGCGGCGACCACGGTGGCGCCCGCCTCGCGGATCACATCCACGCAGTTGTAATCGCTCGTTCCGTCTTCGCTGGCCGTCATGAAACGTTGCGCTTCGTCAGCCCAGAGGATGAGCAAGTTGTCTTTCGCTCGGTTGGCCTTGGATTTGTCGAAACGGCGCAAGGCATGATTGTAATAAAGCAGCTTCAGGAATGTATTCACATAACGCCGTTCGGTCTGAAACTTTTGTGGCATCGTCGTGAGAATAATTTTGCCCTGGTCAATGGCCGAAAAATCAAAAGCGCTTTCGCCCGTGCAAAACACCTCGGCAACCTCTGGCGTAAGGAAGTATTGCAGGTAGTTGCCGATGGTTTCGCGGACGCCGCCAAATTGTTCAGGAGGCTGGGCGAGAAAACGGTCGGCAAAGTGGGCGTAAACGGCGGCCCGGCGTGGTGTTTCGAGGAGATTTTCGAGGTTTTCCATTTCTTCTTCGAGCAGGTCCCGATTGGACAACAATTCATACGCATTGAGCAAAGTCACGGGGCGGTTCAATTCAAAAAGCATTTCGAGTGAGTGCGCAATGTGCGTTTGTGCCTGGCTTTTGAAAAAGCCTTTGTCTCCACCCTGGCCGAGACTTGTGGCGGTGTCCACGATGAACTTGGCGTAGGTGGAGAACGGAATACTGCGGTCGCCAGTCAGGTTGTAGCGATTGGGCGGCGTCCACTGTGCGTCTGTGTCGTCCGCCCGGATTCGCAGGTGAATCAGGTCGTGCTCGCGGTTGTAATGCCGTGCCATCGCAGAGAGCGTTTCCCAATACACGCCTTTTTCGTCAATGCAAAGGCCGCCCCACTTCGGCTCATTTTGAAAAACTTGATGAGCGAGTTGATTGATGCCAGAACTCGTCTTGCCAGAACCAGTGTCGCCGGTGATGAGCCAGCCGCGACAAAACTGATTTCGCTTCCATTTGAGACCGCCGAGCCGCGCGACGCAGCCTTTGCGATTTCGCGGAACGAACAAGAGCCAAATCGCGATGAGCGCCAGAAGAATTCCGCCCGCTATCAGGAAGTATTGCGGATACCTCAACGCGAGTATGAGGTCTGGCGGCGGCATTATCGGGCCGAACGGAATGAAACCAAGCTTCATCACCAAGCCCTCCCGATGAGATAACCGGCCAGCACCGCGGCGAGCGCGGCGAAGATCGCGGCGGCGCGGGTGATTCTTTCGGCACGGTGGGCCGGCGGCTGACTTCGCAGTAGTTCCAGCAAAGCGGTTGTCTGTTGCTGAAATGTCTGCGCCGCGCCGACGAGTTTCGCGATGTCCGCGCGAAATTGCTCGAAGGACGGAATTTCCCGGCGGCGAAGTTCATCCCAATGCCGCTGGTGGATACGGAACAATTCGACGAGGAGCATCACCGCGTCGTCTTCTCGCAGGCGATGTTTATCGCGCCACTCGGCAACGGCCTTGGTGAAGTCCTCGTCGAAGTCCGGCTGTTCTGTGCTTGGCTTGGACATCATTTTGAAGGCAGTAACAGGTTGGCGGCAGATTCGACTTCAGTGTAAAACCTGCGCTGCCACGTTTGGAGTCGTTGCCGGTCGAGCAGGCTGAACGCGGGATGTTTCGCCGCCGCTGTGGCGGTCAGATTCTCGGCGTTAAGCGACTCAACCAACCAGTCCTGCATCCGACTCATGCCGATTTCCCGCGCGGCGAACTTGTCTTTGAGCAGCGCACGAACCTCACACGTTTCAAAGATCGTGAAACTGTCGCTGTGCGCGGCGTTGCGGACGACGACGTAACCGCACCTGTCTCCAAACTCGTCCGTGAGCCGCTGGATTTGTTCCACGCTGTCCGATTCGTGGTTCACCGGCATGACGAGCGTGAGCTTTGCGCCGAGCGCGGACAGCACGGCGAACAAGTCAATTTCGGTGAAGAATTCAATAAACAGGTCGGTGGACGCGGCGCGGCAGTCCACAACGACAAGATTTGCCTTTTCCAACGCGGCGAAGATGCCGTCGAGCGCGCGTCGTTTGGACAAGTCCAGGAAGCAGGTGTCGGGATGAAACCGTTTCAAGGTTGAGTTCTCGTTGTCGCTGTCAATCGCGACATGGGCAATTCCCTTGTCTTTGAGATACTGGACGAAGTTGACGGCGAAGAAGCTTTTGCCGACACCGCCTTTGCCATTAAGGATGAGAATCAATCTTTTCATTGTTTTGCGGGGTGAGTTTGCGGATTTGGGCTATGCGCGGTCCGCGTGGACGATCTGCGGCAACCTCGGGGTTGGGCGGTTCGCCGGTTGCAGTGGTGGCTGGCGCAGGGAGAACGAACTTAGTTTCACCTTGCGGTTCGTCGGCGGGAAGCCGTTTCCTGGGAATGCGGCGGTGTGGCCGAATTTTTTCGCCCAGCACTTCGTGGCAGAAATCAGCAATGGCCGTCTTGCCCGTTGGCAGACAGTGTTGCGTGAGCAGTTCAGCGATGGCACGGAACGAAGCCCGTCTCTGCCGCAACTCGACGATGACATCCCTGGCCGGCAGCAGGTTCTCGAACTTCTGTTGGTGACGCGGCTTAAAATCCGACACCGCTTTGCGGACATTATTTGGATCAAATGCGGACATGCGCGGATAATGTCTGGAGATGAATCGTCCGCAGTGCGGACGCGATGCAACCGTGACCCGGACATTTGCCGGATTCAACGCGGTCGCGGACTGTCCACGAACGCGGACTGGATGCGGTCATGGACTGTGTGCGGCTGCGGACTGGACACGGACACGGATTTTTCACGGACGCGGGCTGGGTGCGGACATTCGCGGCTTGGACACGGTCACGGATATGGACTGGCTGCGGACGAGGATGCGGGCATGGCCAGTATATGTTCACGGACTGGACGCGGCCACGGGCGTGGCGCGGATGCGGACTGTTTTTGGACTGGACGCGGTTGCGGACTGGACATGGCCTCGGCCCGTTGGCCGGTCTATGGCGCGGACATTCCGCGTCCAACCCGCGACCACTTCGCGGACGCAGAATCCTTCGCTGGCGAAGGAGTAAGGCTTGTCCTGTCTTAAACATGATGAGCAACACACTTCCTTTCGTGTTGCAACAACTCGTCGCGCCAATTCTTCAGTTGCGTGGCAACAGCCTCAATGCGGGTGGTTTGTTCAATTGCCCCCACTTCGATGCGCCCGGCGTAGTGAGCGCCAAGTTGCGATTCCGGCAGTTGCATCACGGAATGTTCGGCGTGGGTGTTGACACGTTCGCCAAGCTTTGTGAGGACTTCGATGGCGGTGCGTAATTGAGCGGTGGTGGGTGTTTGCATAATCAGATGCGGATGCCGCGTGAGAGTTTTGTGCGCGAGTTCTTGATTGTGTCCAGGGCGGCGTTTGTGAAGCCACTGTGCATGTCTTATTTGTTCGGAACTGATCGGATGCGCCCACGGATCACCAAAGCCAAGTTGCGCGGCGGTTTCCTCGGCGATGATTTTGTTGGGTGCTTCAACGACCGTGCGAAGTGGATCACCCAACTCGCGGGCATATTCCCGGTCGGTGTGGTAAATGCCCCACAGTTGGCTGCCCGGCTTCAGAGTCACGGTCCTGCTCATGCAAGCAGTTCATCATAATCCGAGGGCGCAATGGTGTGCCAGACACGCAAAAACCGCGCACAGTCCGTGTAATGTCCGGGGTGTGGTAACGGCAAAGACGCAATACAACCTGAAAAACGCGCGGGAATACTTCGAGGAACACCTTTGCGTCGGGGATTACTACGACGAAGGGCAGCGTGTGTCCGGCGAATGGGTTGGCGTGGGGGCGGAGCGGCTCGGATTGGCCGGGAAAGTCCGCGCCGATGATTTTCTGCGGTTATGCGAGAATCAGCATCCGGGCACAGGCGAGAAGCTGACACAGCGCCAAAACACCATGAGGATTGAAAGCGACAAAAACACGGCCAATCGGCGGATTTTCTACGATTTCACTTTTTCACCGCCAAAGTCGGTTTCCCTTGTGGGGTTTCTCGGCAATGACGAGCGGATTTTCGAGGCTCATGCGCGGGCGGTGCAGGCAGCCTTGAAGGACTTCGAGGCTTTCGCGGCAACTCGTGTTCGCGTGGGTGGCGTGCGAAGCGAGCGGCTTACCGGGAATTTCGTTGCCGCGCAATTCACCCACGACACCTCACGCGCGCTCGATCCGCATCTGCACACGCATTGCATCGTTTTCAACGCGACTTTCGACGCCGTGGAAAATCGGTGGAAAGCTCTTGAGAATTACGAACTGCTGCGGGCAAGGAAATTCGCAGAAAACATTTACTACCACGAATTCGCCCGTGACTTGAAGGCTTTCGGGTATCGGATTCGCAACCGGCCACGCGGCGATTTTGAAATCGAGGGGGTGTCTGAGGAAATTTGCCGGCGCTTTTCCAAGCGGGATGCGGAGATTGACAAGGCGCTGGCGAAGCTGCTGGCGGACCACCCGGAACTTGGCGGCGTGAACATCGCGGAACTCCGGGCAAAGCTCGCCACGGAAAAGCGAACGCGGAAACAGAAAGATTTGGGCCGGGATGAACTGCGGAAACTGTGGGAGGCGCAGTTGAGCCAATCCGAGCGGGCTTCATTGCGCCAGCTTTCAGAGCAGCCGAAGCATGACGCGAAGGAGGAAAAGCGAGTCAATCTCGGTGAAGCGGTTCAATGGGCGGAGGAACATTTGTTTGACCGAAACTCGGTCGTGCTGGAATGTCAGTTGTGGCAGGAGGCGTTGGGCCGGGCGCGCGGTGAAGGCTTCCCGGTTTCCGATCTCAAGGAATTCACCCGGCGTCGCGGATATGTCCGGGACGAGGCGCGCCCAGGCGAAGTGACCCTGCGTGAAGTTCTGCTGCGCGAATGGGAAATCGTTCAGACCGCGAAACAGGGCGTCGCCGACTGTCATTCATTGGTGGTGAATCCGCAGCCATTGAATCCAAAATTGGATGATGAGCAGCGCAAAGCGCTTGCCAGCCTGCTCGGCTCGACCGACAGAATTTCAATTTTCCGTGGTGGTGCCGGCACAGGTAAGAGTTTTGTTCTCCGTGATCTCGTCAAGGCGGTTCAACTAACCGGACGGCGCGTGGTTGTTCTCGCGCCGCAGCGCCAGCAAGTGGTGGACATGGAAAAGGCCGGGCTTCCGTCGCCATCAACGGTCGCAAATTTTCTGCTCAAGCGCGAAATGGTTTCCGGCGCGCTGATTGTCGTGGACGAGGCCGGACAAATTGGCGGCCGGCAAATGCTCGAACTCCTGCGCCTGGCCCGCGAGCACAATGCCCGCGTGATTTTGTCTGGTGACACGCGGCAACATGGCGCGGTTGAAGCATCGGACGCGCTGCTCGCAATTGAGCGGCATTCCGGCATCAAGCCCGTTGAATTACACACGATTCGCCGCCAGGACCCGTCACTCGCCCGCACCGCTGCAGAACGCGCCCATATTCAGCAGTATCGCAAAGCCGTCGAAGCGGCAGCGGCAGGCAAGCTCGCGGAATCGTTCAAACGCCTCGATAAAATGGGCGCGGTCGTCGAGTGCGGCCTGGGCGAACAGGCCGACAAACTGGCCGGTGAATATGTCCGGCTCGCGGAACAAAATGCTTCGGCGGTGGTTGTTTCACAGACTTGGGCCGAGGTTCACCGCGTCAATTCACGCGTGCGGAATGCGCTCAAAGCAAAAGGATTGATTGGCGCAAATGACACAACGATTCAGGCGCTCGACAAACTCGATCTCACCAACGCACAAAAACGCGACGAACGGTTTTACCCGCCGGAGGCCGTCGTCGTGTTCAACCAGAAAGTCCGCGAGGCCAAACCGGGTGCGAAGGGAAAACTGGCGGGCATCGTCAAGCTGGGCGTTCTCGTGGAGGTGGACGGAAAGTTCGTCACTGTCTCGAACAAACTGCTGGACCGGATTACGGTTTGCCAAACGCGTGAAATCGTTCTTTCAACAGGTGACCGGCTGCACCTCAAGGCCAATCGCAAACTTGCGACTGGCGGCCGGGTCACAAATGGTGAGCTTGTCGCGGTTAAATCAGTCCGCGCCGATGGAGCGGTCGAACTGTCAGATGGCCGGGTCTTGGACAAATCGTTTCGCGAATTTCTGCCCGGCTATGCGGTCACGTCCTACGGCTCGCAAGGCAAGACGGTGGATCACGTTCTGTTTTCCGATTCGACCATCAGGGCGGCAACCAACGCACAGCAGTGGTATGTGACTATTTCACGCGGACGGCGCGGCATCCGCATCTTCACGCCGGACAAGCAGCAGCTACGCGACAATGTCATGCGCCCTGGTCATCGCCCACTGGCGATGGAATTTGCAATTGGCTTTGTTCCTCGTCGCAGTAACCGCCTTTGGAATCGGCTGCACGGCTATATGATGCGGTTTGGCCGTCGCGCCGCCGACAATTTTGTCCGGCTTACACTGGCCCGCCGGCATCGTCACCAAATCAAACAAAAATATGAGCGCAAAATCACCCGAATGTTGGGCGAATGAACCGCAAGCACGCGGCGTTCGCGTTGAAATCTCGGCGGATCATTCGATGCTGCTGCCCCATGACGAATTCGTTTTCGCCGAACTCAAACGCGACGGCGCGGACCAGACTCTCCGGCTGGTTTTCGTGACGCACGAAATCCTGGTCAGCGGCCAGTCATTACGCCGCATTGAGACGGCAATGCAGCGGATGGAATTATCACTCCTGACAAAATTGCCAGGCAGCCAGCGCTCGTTGATTGCGGATGGGCAGCCGGTGATTCTTGATATTGTCGTGACTGAAATGAAATCGTCAGACAAGCAACCCCAAGAACCCAGGGAGTGAGCGAATCACTCTGGCAACAGGCTTAACAGATTGGTTTTAATATAACGGCCAGCGGACTGCGGGTCGTAATTGATTCCGCCACGCAGCAACGGTTCCATATCTGAACAAAATCCACGGTCTTTGAGGTGCGTTTCAAGAATTCCAACAAACTCCGCGCGGCCCGCCTTGGTCCCCTCTTGTTTCATGTAATACTGAAACGATTCAATAATCGCGGACGGATCAACGATGCTGTTGGACTTGGTCAGCGCCCAATACAAATCGAACAAATCCCGCCCGCGCTTGCGCTGGAACATCGCCCGCATCTTGGTGCCCAGCATCTCATGAATATCGTAGCCCTTGATTTGCGTTTGGACGGATTTATCCCGGAACGGAAAACTAAACGGGATTTCCACCACGGAAAGATGCGGCTTGCGCTCGGTCACATTCGCCTCGACCACGATGTCCAACATCCGGCCAGATTCGATAATCGAAGGAATTGAATAGGTCATTCGCAAAACCCGCGATGGCTTGACGGTGTTTCGCAACGCCAATTTGATGGTGTCCCACACGGACGCCTTCGGCGTTCCCAACACGCCCGTCAAAACCCGCCGGACAGCCCGGCGGATATGCTCTTCCGGGCGGGTTCCCACCACCACCAAATCAATGTCTTCACTGTAGCGGGATGCTGGCGCGAGATGAACTTTATGCAGGAGCGTGCCGCCACGCATGGCGATTTGGCTGCCCAAAAAGGCATCATCGAAAAGCGCCACCATTGCCCGGCACAACAAAAGGTCCTGCTCAACTTGATGCTGCGCCGACCACGGCACAACAACTTGATGGGCAAAAATATCCTGGCGCGTGATCGGTGTCATAATTTCAGTTCGCCGGAATTATTGAGAACCTGCCAGCGTTCAACAACGGGAATGTTTTTGCGTTCACCCTTTAATGGAGACAGAGGTACTGTCACCAATTTGTCGGGAAGCCAATCGTAAATGACTTGAGCCAGTTTTTTCGCTCCGCCAGCTTCGACGACAAAACCCAGCCGCTGGGCGATGGCTGGCTCATTTTCCGCCTCCAGCACCCGTTTGAGTTCGCGGGCGCGCAAGACTGGCAATAACGGGCCGATGGTTTCAGCCGCGCGCTCGATTCCACCAATGCTGGTCGCATACCGGATAAGGTCAAATGCCGTTGCCTCCGGTGTGCTGATGCAAAGAGGAGACGCTGCCTGCGCCAGTTGTTGCGTTGGCGTTTGTGCAATCCCGCACTTGACGAAAAACCTGACCAGAATCCGCCCCAACTTAATTGTCCGGCAAGGCCGGTCAGTCATCACTTGTGTCACCTGCAACGCTTGGGGATTTGAACCAAACGAACTGGCCGCAGATTGGAGCGCCAGATAATATGGGCGGCCAAGCCAGGCAAAATAATCTTGTAGCCACCAGATTGCCGGGGGGGCGCCCATCGCGCGATGCTCCGGCCCAACGATTAGAAAAAACGGCTGCCTTGGAGAAACCCTGACCACTTTATCACGAAGCCTTGATAACTGACGCTTTGCAGCAATTGCCGATAACCCCGTTTCTTTCGTCAAATCAGTCAGTGAAAACGCGACGCGACCCAAAGCCATGCGCGCGTCAATAAAAGCTTCTGCTGCGCCAATCCGGCGGAGTTGTTGAGAGTTTTTAGGCTCTTTTTTCATTTGCGTATCGTATCGTCAGACGGTTCGTTATGCAAACGCAATATATGAGCCAAAGTGAAGGTTTCCATACGGAAAGCTCTGAAAATGACCCCTTTTTCTTTTAAGAAAGCCGGGCTGTTTTTTTTTAACACAATCAAAAATGCAAAGGCGGTCGGTGCGGCTGGACGGCGTAGCAGGCGGAACGAACGCATAGTCGTCTCCGCCAGCGCGACGGGAAGCGGCACGGACCGCCCATGATCCAAAACGTCGCGGCGCGTGCGGGCGGTTGGCGGAGCGAAATGAGCGCCGCCAACCGCCGCACGGGCCAGCGCGGCAACCTTCTTTGGTAAATTAGTGGGTATATCTCACCCCTTTTCCGGTTTGTGTTTGGATGGATGACGGGGGATTTTGATCACGGTTCTCTGGTGATTTGCTTTCGATAATGTCTGAAAAAAGATTGCCAACCGGCAGCGCCGCGCGCTGGCGCGGATCAGCATAATGGCTCGCGGTCATCTGAATCGTCGAGTGCCGCAATTGCGCGCTGCCGGCAAAAATGCCGTTTTGTTTGACGATGGCGTCGCCGAAGAGTTTCCGCAGTTCGTGAACTTTTTTCCTGGCCGAAATGCCATTGTCCTCCAGCCAGTCGATTAAAGTTCGCCAGTGCGGCTCACACCGATAGCGTTGGTACATGACCGGTTTCCAACTGCGTGTTGAATTGACAACAAAGGATTCCCCTTGCTCACTTTTGAAGCTCAACAATTCCTTCATCAGCGAGGGATCAACATAGACTGTCCCGCCTGAACCGTGTTTGGGTTCGATGAATTCGTTGGCTTCAATGCGAATGGAACTGTCTTCGGCATTCAGTTGGGACCACAGGCAAACATCCGCCTCGGCGCGGCGAAGCCCGGCGCAGAGGCAAAGGAGAAACAACTTGTAGGCTTCGGGATTCCCGGTTCGCAGTTCATTCCGAGCGTTTGTCACAAGTTTTTCGTAGGTGACACCGGCGGGGGTTTGGAACTTCATCGAGCCTGCCCGCTCAAAATCCACCGTCTCGAACCAATACGCCTGCCGTTCTCCGAGCTGGCCGTCAGGCACTTTGAACCTGGGGACTCTCACCGTGAAGTTGGGCTTGTTGATGATGTGCGAGCTGAAAAGGCTCTTGCAGTGGCGCAACGCGCTATTGAACGAACGATTCACCTCAAGCTTTCGGCGCGAATCACTGCCCGCACGTCTCAAATAAGCAATTTTCCAATCGGCCACGGCAGCGGGTGTGATGGCTGAAAGCGGAATGGCGTCCACTCTCTCGTGCCAACGGGACAGGCCGCCACCGTAATAATTGTAACGCGACGCGTCAGTCTTCACTCCCTGAATATGTGCCGCCAACATTCGGAAGTATTGGGCATAGCGACGGAATGTCTTCGTCTTGAGATTCGACGTTCTTTCAACCTCGGCAATGAATTCTCCAACAGTTGGGCCGAGTTCGCTCTGCACGGCCTCGACAGCGGACTTGGGGACAAGGTCCGCCAGGGTGGCCGACCAACCCTTGGCGACAAGTGACAAGTATATGTCACGCGCCTTTAATGCGGCTTCTTCCTTCAAGGCCGTGCCTAGAGCCAGTCGCCTCCTGATTCCGCCAAACTTCATCCGCACCGAATAATCGGGCACTTCTAAAGTCTTTCCTTCGTATTCGTAAGTTCTCCGCTCAACACGCACACGCCAGAAAGCGACGTGAGTCTTGGGGATGAAACGAGGGCGAGCCGTTTCTTCACGAACACGCAATTCGGTTCCGCTGCTTTTTAAATCGTCAGGCTGAACTTCGGGAATTCTCGCCGCATTCATAATGCTCAAGATTTACGGACCGAGAGCATATGGATCGTGGCGACTGCATTGGCGTGGCTGGCACACAACCTGTCATTGTCCGCAGTTGGGATCGCAAATGGCACAGTTCCCCAATAAGTGATCCTTGACAGGAATCAGAATGTGCCGTGCGTCTTGGGCAGGAGATAAACGGCGGCGCGTTTACGATCTGGTTCGCGAACGCCTCCAGTTTTCTGGGCCACTTCTGGGCCACTTTTTCGGTCGTGGTCGGTTGTGACGAGTTGCAACCCAAAAACGCGATGGCTTCAAAAATCATTGTAAACCATTGATACCATTGGTGTTATCGCAACTTGTCACAACTGACGACAACTGGCGATTACTGCTTGCTACCCCCGGTTTTCAAACTCATAATCGCTTGGTCCCCGGTTCAAGTCCGGGCGGGCCCACCATTTGAACTAAGATATCAAATAATATTATTATGGAATATCGCGAACTTGGACGAACAGGTTGGAAAATATCCACCATCAGCTTCGGCGGGTGGGCCATCGGCAGCACTTGGGGAAAGGTGGATGACGGGGAGTCCATGGCGGCTTTGCATCGCTGCCTGGATTTGGGGGTGAATTTTTTTGACACGGCCGATGTTTATGGCGACGGCCACAGCGAACGGTTGCTGGCCCGGCTTCGCCGGGAGCGGCGCGAGCCTTTCCATATCGCCACCAAAGCCGGGCGCCGTCTGCCGGTTCACGACGCCGCCGGCTATAACCGGGAAAACCTCACCGCGTTTGTCGAACGCAGCCTCAAGAATCTGGCGGTGGAGACGATTGACTTGCTGCAACTGCATTGCCCGCCTGTCACCGTCCTCTACATGCCGGAGGTGTTCAGCATCCTGGACGATTTGACCCGGGCGGGCAAACTGCGCCACTACGGCGTCAGTGTGGAAAAGGTGGAGGAAGCGCTGATCGCGATGGAACATCCGGGGGTGCAGACGATCCAGATCATCTTCAATATGTTCCGTCAGCGTCCCAGCGAATTATTCTTCGGCGAGGCGCGCCGCCGCCGGGTGGGAATTCTGGCGCGACTGCCGCTCTCCTCCGGCATGCTCACCGGCAAATTGACCAGGGGAAGCCGCTTCGAGGCGGATGACCACCGCGCCTTTAACCGCCAGGGCGCGGCCTTTGACCGGGGGGAAACTTTTTCGGGCGTGGATTTCGAGACGGGCCTGAAAGCGGTGGAGGCATTGCGACGCTTCGTGCCCACCGGGGCGACGCTGGGCCAGATGGCGTTGCGGTGGATTTTGATGTTTCCCGAAGTCACCTGCGCGATCCCCGGAGCCAAACGCCCGAGTCAAGTGGAAGAAAACATCGCCGCCGCCGGCCTGCCGCCCTTGAGCCGCGAGACGATGGCGGGCATCGCCGCGGTTTACGACCGGCAAATCAGGGCTTTGGTCCAGCAGCGGTGGTAACCTGCCTGGAGCGGCGTGAGGCGTTGAGGGCCTTCATCAATTCGGGCAACACAACTCCGGCCGCACCAGCGAGAGCGCAGTGCGCCTGCGCCGTGAATGGTGTTGGCTGCGGATTGATCTCCACCACCGCCGCTCCGCTGCGCAACGCTTCCGATGGCAGAGCGGCCGCGGGATAAACGACTGTGGATGTGCCGATGGAGAAAAAGACATCGCAAGTCGTGCTCGCGATCGCCGCCTGTTCCATCTCCGCTTCGGGCATCGGCTCTTCGAACCAAACCACGTCGGGGCGCAACAAACCGCCGCAGGCCGGACATTTTGGCGGGACATCGCCGGTGTCTTCCCAACTCGAAACAAGCGTGCCTTCGTCAAAGCATTTCGTGCGCATGATATTGCCGTGCAGTTCGATGACGCGCCGGCTTCCGGCGCATTGATGCAGACCGTCCACGTTTTGTGTGATGAGATGGAACCGCGGAAAAAGCTTCTCCATTTCTGCCAGGGCGAGGTGTGCCGGGTTTGGCTTTACCCCGGCGACAAGCTTCCGCCGCCATTCATACCATTCCCAAACGAGGCGGGGATCGCGCCGGAAGGCGCGCGGAGTGGCCAGTTCTTCGGGACTGAATTTCGCCCACAGCCCGGTCTGGGCATCGCGAAATGTGGGGACACCGCTTTCCGCTGATACACCGGCGCCGGTCAGCACGGTCACGCTGTTGGCGGTGGCAAGGTGTTGAAGCAATTCAGCCGGAATCGTCATGTCCGGATTGTTGCGTCCTTTTGAAACAATCAACAACACCGATTATTTCCATTTCTCCGGGCATGGGTGTTGAGAAACGCGCGCTGATCAGAGCGGCAGTCCCACAAACTGCGGACGCCGGAGAATCACCAGCGCGGGCCGCCAGTTTTAAGCAGACTTTTCGCCGAGGCTCATTGTGGAATTTGGCACGGGCATTTCGCCGTAATGGAATCCGGTTTCGTCTTCGTAACCAATCGGCACGAGATAATTGATGGCCGCGTGCCATGCACCCGCGATGCGAGTCCAACTTCCCGACCGCGCGTCTGGAACGACCAGACGGCCGCAGTTGGACGAAGGAACTGATTCGGCTGAAACGGCTCCATCTGCATGACTGATAATTGTCATGCTCCATATATATCGGATGATCCCAGCGAGAACTTACCATATTTTGTCAATTGCTTCGCAAAATTTAACTGCCCTTCCAGAAGCCTCGTGGCGTCATCAGGAGCGCGCCGGTCTCTGAAACCGGCCGTCACCCGAACGTGTTCCCGTTCCAACCCCAGTGGCTTGCCTTGACATCGGTGAAGTTCAGGTAAATGCGATTTTGCGGGACCCCGATGGAATCGCCCAGCAACTTGCAGACCTTCTGCGAGAGCTTGCGGTTCACGTCATCGGTCAACCCGCCAATGCTCCGGACATCCACAAAAGCCGCGTCACCCGGATTGCCGGACATCTGCATGGCGGCCTGGCTTGCGGCGACCATGACGTATTGCTGCGGTTTTCCAATGGTTTCGGCGACGGTTTTGGACAAAGAAGCGAGCAGGGCTTGCCGCTTATCTTCAGAGAGAACAACTGTAGTTTCGAGTTTTAATAGTGGCATAACCAACATTTACCACCCGGGAGCCCTTCACTCAAGTCCATCGGCAAGCGCAATCGGCCGCATCCCGGCCTGCGGCGAGGCGGCCCCGACATCAAGGGTTGGATTTGCAGCGTTTCAACGCATCCAGAACAGACCGCCCTCGCCATCAAGGGCAAGTGGCAGTATATTGCGCCGTGAACAACAATTCACTGGCCCTGGCACTGGATCGGCACACTGCGGTCGGAACGCTTTGGCGGTCCGAAGAGGGGCGCATTCGTTGTGTTGCGTGCGGGCATCGCTGTCTCCTCGCGGCGGGGCGGCGGGGTGTCTGCAAAGTCCGCTTCAACGCCGGCGGTCAACTGCGCGTGCCGTTCGGTTACGTGGCTGGCGGCCTGGCGAGCGACCCGGTTGAGAAGAAACCGTTTTTCCACGTCCATCCTGGCAGTGACGCCCTGACGTTCGGAATGCTCGGTTGCGATTTTCATTGTTCCTATTGCCAGAACTGGGTCACCAGCCAGGCGTTGCGCGACGAGGCGGCGGCGGCACCCATCCTCGAAATAACCCCTGAACAAATCGTGAAGGCGGCGCGACACAACGGCGCCCGGCTGATTGTGTCCAGCTACAACGAACCTCTGATCACTGCGGAATGGGCCGTCGCCGTGTTTCAGGAGGCAAAGCGAGCCGGACTTGCCTGCGCGTTTGTCTCCAACGGCAACGCCACGTCCGAGGCGCTCGATTTTCTGCGCCCGTGGATTGTCGCCTACAAAATTGATCTCAAGGGATTCGACGACCGGCGCTATCGCACGCTGGGCGGGACACTCGAACACGTGACCGGCGGCATCCGCATGGTGCGCGCACGCGGCTTGTGGCTGGAAGTGGTGACGTTGGTGGTGCCTGGCTTCAACGACAGCGAGGAGGAGTTGCGCGCGATGGCTAAATTTCTCGTCTCGGTCAGCCCCGACATACCCTGGCACGTCACCGCCTTTCATCCTGACTACAAGATGACCGGCACCCCGGCCACGACCGCCCGGCAACTCATTCGCGCGGCGGAAATTGGCGCGGAGGAAGGGTTGCATTTTGTTTATGTCGGCAACTTGCCTGGTCGCGTCGGCCCGTGGGAAAACACCTTTTGTCCCCAATGCCACACAGCACTCATTGAGCGCGTCGGCTACGTCGTGCAGGAGTACCGGATCACCAGCGAGGGCAAGTGTCCGAAATGTCGGATGACCACTCCGGGCCTTTGGCCAGGGGGCGGGGCCGCGGAGGTCAGGCTGGGCGACCCTGACCGGGATTGGCTCACGCGCCAGCCGAGGCGGGTGAAATTGGATTGAACCCGATTTCTTATGGTTTGAAGGCGTCTGAAAAGATCCGCGTGACCGGCGTCGGAGGCCGATGGCAAACTGATGCAACGCGGCACAAGGATTCGCTCTTGTCCTTGTTGACTCGTCGCGTGGTTCGTGTTTAACATGCGGAGTCGCAGGCTCAGTTGCAATAAAATCATTCCGGCATCCGCCGGAGGAGGTGATGCATGGAAACAGTTTTGCCGTCCGAGTTCAAGCGCATGATGGTACTGATTTTGGAAGGTGCCCCGTATATCATCGAGGAATTCCACCAGAGCGGCACCGCGCAAACCAAGCACAAACTCCACACCCGGTTGCGCCATCTCAAGACCGGCCACATGATTGACCGCGTTTTTGCCGAAAACGAACGCGTGCCCGTGGCTCATTTGGAAACCCGACGCGTCACCTACAGTTACAGCCAGGCCGGCGTGCATGCCTTTCTCGACGCTGAGACGTTCGAAGAACTCGATCTGAACGACGAGCGACTCGGTGAACGGCGCTGGTTTCTCAAAGAAAACGAGGAATACAAGGCCATGTTCCTGGATGGCGCCCTCCTCGATATCGTGCTTCCGCCGCAAGTTCCGCTCCAAGTGCTGGACACCGCCCCGCCCGTTCGCGGCGGCTCGGACACAGCCTGGAAAGAAGCCCGGCTCGAAACGGGCCTTGAGATCATGGTGCCTTTGTTCATCACCAAAGGGGAGACCATTCGCGTGGACACTGCCTCCAGGAAATACGCCGGCAAACAAACCGTGTAGCATTTGTTTGCTGATCGCCTTAAGGCGGGCGCCAAAAGCGCCGATACCAAGCAGATGATTTCAGTGGCCGGAGCACCACGCGAGTCAACGATGAAAGAAACAGATACCAGCCGGTCGGCGCTCATGGAAAGCGATGCGTTGGAGCCATCTCCGCGGGAGTCGCAAGCGCTTTCCTGTTTGCTGCTGGATCAACTGCCGATCGGTGTTTTCCAGAAGGACCGGGGGGGCCGTTTCATCTTCGTGAATTCGTGGTTTTGCCGCCTCAGAAGGACAACCCCGGAGGAATTCGTTGGCAAAACCGCCGAGGAAGTTGCCGCCGAGAAATGGAGGCCCAAAGACGCCAAACATTCTGAGAAGTTGGGAGAAATCAAGTTGTTAAATGATGGCGCCCACCATCATAAACTCATCATGGAGACCGGCCGGAGCATTGAAACGGAGGAGTATTATGTCGGCCCGGATGGCAAGGACCAGTATTTGCACGCTATTAAAGGGCCGTTGCTTGGCCCCGATGGAACGATTATTGGCTCGCAAGGCATATTGGTGGACATCACCGAGCGCAAACGGGCGGAGGCACAATTGGCCAGTGAGCGGTATCTGTTGCGGGCGCTGATGGATTCCTCGACGGATGCGATCTATTTCAAGGACCGCGAATCGCGCTTCCGTCGCTGCAGCTCGTCCCTGGCTGCGTACTTCAGGCTGCGCAACGCG
>Ga0181523_10000920_pt1 | contig 32683 bp, 23 predicted proteins | sample PEATcosm2014_Bin_43_FD_119752 | JGI IMG/M metagenome (GOLD analysis project Ga0181523, IMG submission 119752) | Peatland microbial communities from MTU Mesocosm Facility, Houghton, MI, USA - PEATcosm2014_Bin05_30_metaG | ecosystem: Environmental > Terrestrial > Soil > Wetlands > Peat | place... | reverse complement strand
AGCTTATCCGCTGGCACCGTCCCCGACGAGCGTGACACGCAGAAAGGGGGGGCGGCGTTTCCTCCCCGGCCTGAAGTCCGGGGTTTCCGCGCCGCAATCCTGATGAATTGCGGCCAAGTACAACCAGCCACGTGGCCCGTACCTGCGGGTGATCTCTATGTGCGCTCGCTTCCGGGAAAGCGGTAGACGCGACGCGCGTTGCCGGCCCCGGTCATGCGCGCGATGCGCTCGGCGTCGTCCGCCGTCCACGCACCGTCGCCGAGGCCGCCCCGGAGAAAATCCGACAGGCCCCGGCGGAACAGCACCGCCCCCAGGTAGTGCAGCTCTGGCAGGCCAAATCCATCAGAGGAGTAGAGGAATTTCCCGAACGGACATAGCTCGAGCGTCTCCGCGATCAGAGCGGTCGCGCGGTGGCCGAGATTGTGCGTGGCCAGCCCGGCGTCCACGTACACGTGCGGGAAAACCTGAGCGAGGTAGCCGGCCTCGCGGTGATACGGGTAGTTGTGCAGCAGCATCACCGGCGTCCCGGTGGGCTCGAGCGCGCGCAGCAGATCGGTCAGCAGCAGCGGATTACCGCGCCGCAGGTCGACGTCGCGGTCGCCGTACCCGACGTGGAACTGGATGGGCAGCCCGAGATCGGCGCCGCACCAGATCAGGAAGCGGTGCAGCACCGGGTCGGCCAGCCGCCCGGGTTGCCCGCCGCCCCGGGGGTGGCCGCCGGCCCCGGGGTGGCCGCCGGCCCCGGAGTGCCCGCCGGCGGAGCCGAGCCAGCGACCCGCGGCCTCCGCCACCTCCGCCTCCGTCGGCCGGGCCGCGGGCAGGTCCAGGCCGACCCGGTAGGCCGCGACCGACTTGAGCCCGGCCGCGTCGCGCGCCCGGGCGCTCAGCGCGCCGCGGAACGCGCTCGCGAACCCGGCCGCGCTGGTGCCGCCGACCGCGACCGACTCGGCGACCTGCTCCAGCCGGACGATCTCGCGGGCGTCCGCCCCGGCCAGCGTGGCCATCTCCGGCGGTGAGGCCAGCGGCTCGGGCTCGAAGCCGGTGTCCACGTACATCGCCGCCAGGCCCGCGGCGCGCAGGAACCGTCGGCTGACCTCTTCGGCGCCGAGACTCGCCCGCTGGTTCAGGTACTCGTCCGGCCGGGCATGTGCGGGCAGCCCGAGCACCGGCGGGCACCACCGCCGCACCGCGAACCCAATCTGTGAGTCGAACAGCGTCACCCCCGCCAGACCTATCCCGGCCGTTTGCCGCGTTGGCCCTTTCTGTTCCGTTAGCCCTTCGTGTCCCGCCACCCACTTTCGTCCCACAGGCCGCGCGGCCCCGTCCGCCCACTCCTGTCCGGTCCATCCCGGTTGGTCCGAGTAGTCCGCCTCGGTCAGCATGGCCTCGAAGTCGCGCCGCCCCACGTCCCGCCGGATCACACCGTGGCAGTGGTGGTCCACCAGCGGCAGGTCCCGGACGAACGGGAGCAGGCCCTCCGTCCAGGAACGCGGGCCGCCCGTGTCCGCCGCCTCAGGCACGCGGCCTCCTCCGGTCGCCCGCCGCGTCCCCGGCCGGAAGCTCCGTGGGCGCGGTGGTCGCGGGCTGGGGTGCCGCGATTCCCCCGCTGGCGGTCAGCGCGGCCCCCAGCCGGCGGGCGAAGCCGGGCGCCACGATGACCGCGACGAGCGCCAGCACGAGCCATCCGCCGGCCACGACCGGGAACCAGCGCCCGGGGCCGGACGGCGGATAGGGGATCACGTTGCGGTAGAGCGTGTAGCCGAGCACGACCAGGGCCATCAGCGGGACCACAGCCTGCCACATCGGCACCGGCAGTTTCCGGCGGACGAACACACCGATCATGCACCCGATCGTCGCCAGCACGTACGCGACCAGCAGGATCAGCGTTCCGATCGTCCCGGACCAGGCGAAGCTGTCCTCGGCGTTCGCGTGGAAGGCCGCGAGGTAGATGACGGTGACCACGACGAAGTAGATCCCGCCGAAGACGGCCGTGCCGAGGATGGCGCGCGGGATGTCCCGGGTGGGATGGGTCGCCTCCTCGCCGAGGGTGGCCGCCGCCTCGAACCCCGCGAAGGAGAGGAAACCGAACACCACGGCCAGGAACAGCGGCGAAAAACTCGTTCCGGGCGGCACCGAGAACACCGACAGCGTGAAGTGATGGCCACCCGGCGCGGACCCCGAGAGCAGCCGCACCAGCACGATGACCGTGACGATACCGATCAGCGCTACGGTGGCGCCTTCCACGGACAGCAGCACGTTCGCGCCGCGCCGGGCCGGGACGATGGCGAGCAGCAGGGTCACCGCCAGCGCGACCCCGGCCAGCAGGAACGGTGCCCACGACGGCGGATGCGGCCACCCGCCGACCGCGTTCAGGAACGCGGTGCCGAAGATGCCCGCGGCCGAGGACGTGACCACCGCGTAGAACGTGTAGGTGCCGAGCAGGCCCCAACCCGCGACGACCCCGGCCCGGGGCCCGAGCGTCGCCCCGACGAACGCGTAGACCGAACCGGAGTGGTGATAGTACTGGCACAGCCGCACGAACGTGTACGCCACGAGCAGTACGCCCACCGCCGCGATGAGGAACGCGAGCGGTACCGCCCGCCCGGCGGTCGCCGCGCTGGCCTGGGGGTTGATGTTCGCCGCCATGCTGGGCGCCATCAGCGCGATCGACAAGCCGATGGCCTGCCAGACGGACAGCGACCGCCTCAGCCCGGTGCCCTGCGGTGACGTTCCCGGCATCGGTCCTCCTCGCACGGGGCTCTACGAGCCGATTCCCTCCCCGTAGTTTGCCCGTTTCGGCGCAGGCCACGTAAGGCACACGGGCCACCGAAACGCAACCGGCAACGGTGCGCCGATGGGCATTGCGACTAGGCCAGCCCCGGCACCGGAACACCCCGGATCGACGCATCGAGAATCTCGGCCGTGTGCGCGATCGCGATGCTCTGGCCCATTGCCTCCAGGGCGGACGCGATCTGCAGCGAGCACCCCGGGTTGGCGGAGATGAGCAGCCGCGCACCGGTGCTGCGCACCGACGCGGCCTTCCGCTCACCCAGTTCGCGCGCCGCCTCCGGTTGCAGCAGGCTGTAGACGCCCGCCGAGCCGCAGCACATCCCGGCCTCGGGGATCTCCGCGAGCTCGAGGTCCGGGATGCCGTGCAGCAGGGCCCGCGGCACCGCGGTGACCTCCTGGGCGTGCGCGAGATGACAGGCGTCCTGATACGCGGCCTTGACCGGCAGCGGGTGCCGGGCCGCGGCCGGGCCGCCGGTTGCCCCGAACAGATCGGCCAGGAATTCGGCGAAATCGCGGACTTTGGCGCTCAGCGCGGCGGCCCGCTCGGCCCACTCCGGATCGTCGGCCAGCAGCTCGGCGTACTCCTTCATCGCCGAACCGCAGCCTGCGGAGTTGACCACGATCGCCTCCGCCCCCGCCTGCTCGAACGTCTCGATCGCGTGCCGGGCGAAGCCGGCCGCCTCCCCGGTCCGGCCCGAGTGCAACGACAGCGCCCCGCAGCACGCCTGCCCGCGCGGGATGATCACGTCGCAGCCCTCCGCCGCGAGGACCCGCGCGGTGGCGATGTTGACCTGCGGGAAGAACACGGACTGCACGCATCCGGTCAGCATGCCGACCACCGCGCGACGCGTCCCGCGGGCCGGCACCCGTTCGGGCAGCCGGCCGCCCGGCACCGGCGCGCCCGGCTTCGGTGCCAGGTTCATCGCGGCACCGAGGACCGGCGAGACGCGGCCCGGCAGCCCGCTGCGGGCCAGCAGCCGGTCCAGTCCGGTGCGCTGCAGCACCCGGAGCGGCCCCGCGAGCGCGCGGAGCCGCCGGGGATAGGGGAACACGGCGAAGATCGCCAAGCGCGCGGCGCGGTCAGCCAGCGGCCGGTGCCGCCCCCCGCCCACCGGAACCCCGCCGAACGGGACCCCACCGCGCGCAGTACCCGTGCCGGCCGCGCCGGGAGCGCGGTCGGCGGCTTGTGCCGCAGCGGCGGGAACCGCGACGGCGGGCGCGTGCGCGGGGTCATCCGTCCACGACCGCGCGGCCCCGATGAGCCGGTCGTACTGCACGCCGGACGGGCATGCGGTCATGCACGCCATGCAGCCCAGGCACCGGTCGAAGTGCTCGGCCGCCGTGGAGCTGAGCTCCGCGCCGTCCAGGACCTGCGTGACCAGGTGAATTCGCCCGCGCGGGGAATCCATCTCCTCACCCCACAGGACGTAGGTGGGGCAGGCGGGCAGGCAGAACCCGCAGTGCACACAGTCGCTGGCCAGCTCGCGCAGCTGCTTGCCGTCCAATCAGATCCCTCCGGCGAAACGTCCCGGCGCCATCGTGTTACCCGGGTCGAACTGGCGCTTGACCGCGCGCATCAGGGCCAGCCCGGGAGCTGGGCCCCACATGTCGACGGACGCCTGCACGGCCCGCGGCGCGGTCAGCACCACGACGCTCCCGCGCGCCAGGGCGCCGGGGTCCTCACCGCCGTGCCCGGTGGCGGCGCGCAGCGCCCGGACGAATACGGCGACCTGGTCCGGGTTCGCGCCGGCGCCGACCGAGACGTAGAGCACCCCGGCCCCGGCCGAGCCACTCACCGCCGGGGCCAGCCCGGTGTCGACGGCGACCGCGTCGATCGCGTCGAGGACCTGGCGGAGTTCCGCGGCCCAGAACGCGACGCGGATCAGGGTGCCGCCCGTACCGCCGCCCGTACCGCCGGCCGCCTCGCCCCGCTGCGCCCACCACTGCGGCGCGGCCAGTGAGATCAGTGCGCCGTGCCCGAGTACCCCGGTCATCCGCTCGGCGCGCTCGCTGACCCCGTCCGCGGTGCCCTCGAGCAGGATGCCGACCCGGACCGGCGCGCCGGTCCCGGGCCGCTCGATCTCCGCCGCCGACGCCTGCAGCCGGGAGGCCGCCGCGGTCAGTACGGCCGCGGCGGCGGCGGCCGTACCGTCGAAGTCCCTGGTCACGTAGGCGGTGAGCGCCGCCACGGGATGCAGGCGGAACGTCGCCTCGGTAATCAGCCCCAGTGTCCCGAGCGACCCGGCGAACAGCTTCCCGATGTCGTAGCCGGCCACGTTCTTGACGACCTTCCCGCCGGAATGGGCCACCCGGCCGTCGGGGCGCACGACCGTGATCCCGATCAGCAGGTCGCGCGGCGTACCGTAGCGCAGCCGCAGCGGGCCGGCCGCCCCGGTGGCGACTACCCCGCCGACCGTCGCCGCCGCTGGGCCGTCCAGCGCGAGCCGCTGTCCCTTTTCGGCGAGTACCACGGCGAGCTGCCCCAGGGTGACGCCCGCCTCGGCCCGCACCACCAGGTCACCGGCCGCGTGCTCGAGGATGCGGTCCATCCGGGTCATGTCCGCGACCACATCGCAGCGCGGCGGCGGCGGTGCCCACGAGATCGTCCGTCCGCTGCCGCGCGGCACGACGGTCATGCCGAGGGACGCGGCGGCGCGTATCACCCCCGCGGCCTGTTCCACCGTGCCGGGGTAGGCCACACAGGCCGGCGCGACCCCGGCCACCGCGTCCGCGGGACCGGCCTCGCTGACGACCGCGCCCGTCCCGGCGAGCGCCACGGCAACCTCCGCACCCGAGGTCATAGCCCCACCCGGGCCCGTTCGGCGGTATCGAAGCGTTCCTGCGCCACCGCGCCCGCCGCGGCTTTTGCCCGTGCAGGCGCCGGTACATGTACTCCGTTGCCCGTAAAGGCGCGATTACGTGCAACGGAAAGGGAAGCCGTGGCCGCCATCAGAAGAGGTCCCCTTCGCCGGCGGCGACGGCGGGGTGCGGCGCGCGGCGGACGCCGGGGACCTCCCCGCACAGCCGCGGCGTCGGGAATACCTTGCCCGGGTTGCACAGGTTGCGCGGGTTGAAGGCGCAGCGCAGCATCTGCATCGTGTCCAGGTCGTCCGCGCCGAACATCCTGGTCATGTAGCGCGATTTGTCGACACCGACGCCGTGCTCCCCGGTGATCGACCCGCCCGCCTCGATGCACAGGTCCAGGATCTGGCCGGACACTTCCTCGGCCGCCTGGCCCGCCGCCGCGATGCTGTCGTCGAACAGGACCAGCGGGTGCAGGTTGCCGTCGCCGGCGTGGAAGACGTTGGCGACCCGTACGCCCTCCGCCCCGTCGGACAGCTCCGCGATCCGGGCCAGCACCTTCGACAGCGCCGTGCGCGGCACCACCCCGTCCTGGACGATGTAGGCGGGGCTGATCCGCCCCACCGCGGCGAACGCGGACTTGCGGCCGGCCCAGATCACGGCCCGTTCGGCGGGGTCGTCGGCTATCCGGATCTCGCCCGCGCCCGCCTGCTGGCACAGCTCATGAACGGCCGCGCGGTCCCGCTGCACGTCGGCCGCCGGGCCGTCCAGCTCGACGACCAGTACCGCGCCGGCCCCTTCCGGGTAGTTGCAGTGCACGGCCGCCTCGGCCGCCTCGATCGCCAGCGCGTCCATCATCTCGATCGCGGCCGGCACGATGCCCGCCGCGATGATCGAGGACACGGCCGTCCCGCCCTGGCTGGTGGTGTCGAACGCGGCCAGCAGGCAGCTGACCGCCTCGGGCAGCGGCGTCAGCTTGACCACGATCTTGGTGGCGATGCCGAGCGTGCCCTCCGACCCGGTAAACGCGCCGAGCAGGTCATACCCGGCCGACGCGCCGGTGCCGTCGCCCAGCCAGACCAGCTCACCGTCGGGGGTGACGATCTCCAGCCCGGTCACGTGGTGCACGGTGAACCCGTGCTTCAGGCAGTGCGCCCCGCCGGAGTTTTCCGCGACGTTGCCGCCCACCGAGCAGACCACCTGGCTGGACGGATCCGGAGCGTAGAAGAACCCGTACGGCTCGACGGCCTTGCTGACCGAAAGGTTCGTCACCCCCGGTTCCACGATGGCGCGCCGGCTGACCGGGTCGATATCCAGGATCTTCCGCATCCGTGAGGTGACGACGAGCACGCCATCCGACCGCGGCAGCGCCCCACCGGACAGGCCGGTGCCCGAGCCGCGCGCGACGAACGGGACGCCCGCCCCGGCGCAGGCCCGCACCACCGCGGCGACCTGCCCGGCCGTTTCCGGCAGGACGACCAGCCCGGGCGCCGTCCGGTGCGAGGTGAGCCCGTCGCATTCGTACGTGGCCAGGTCCCGGGGGTCCGAGACCACCCCGGCCGCCCCGCAGATCTGCGTCATGACCGGGATCAGCGACGCGGTCGGGGTCTCCGCGACCGGCAGCCCGTCCGTATCGGGCCCGGCCGCGCTAGCCGTATCGGGCCCGGCCGCGCTAGCCGTATCGGGCCCGGCCGAGTCGGCCGAACCGCCCGCGCCGGCCACGCTGCCAGCGCCCGGAGGCTCGGCCGTCATCAGGGCATGCGCTCGTAGGCGGGGATCGTCAGGAAATTGACGTAGTCGTCCGCCAGCGCCACCTCCGTGAACAGCGCGGTGGCCTGGCCGAAACGTTCCGCGTCGAACGTCTCACCCAGCTGCTCGCGGATGCCGGCCAGCTCCTCGTCGATGATCTGCTCCACCCGCTCGCGGGTCACCTTGGGGCCGTCCTCAAGCAGGATGTCGTTGTGCAGCCACTGCCAGACCTGGGAACGCGCGATCTCCGCGGTCGCGGCGTCCTCCATCAGGTTGTAGATCCCGACCGCGCCGTTCCCGTCCAGCCAGGACGCGAGGTACTGGATGCCGACGCTGATGTCGTTGCGCAGCCCCGCCTCGGTGATCGTGCCGGGCGTCTTGCTCACGGCCAGCAGGTCCGCGGCGCTCACGCTGACCTCGTCGCGCAGCCGGTCCAGCTGGTTCGGCCTGCTGCCCAGAACGCCGTCGAAGATCTCGCGGCAGACCGGCACCAGGTCCGGATGCGCGACCCAGGACCCGTCGAAGCCGTCGGAGGACTCCCGCGTCTTGTCGTCGCGGACCTTGGCCAGCGCCTTCTCGTTGACCTCCGCGTCACGCCGGCTGGGGATGAACGCCGCCATCCCGCCGATCGCGTGCGCGCCCCGCTGGTGGCAGGTCTTGACCAGCAGCTCGGTGTAGGCCCGCATGAACGGTGCGGTCATCGTCACCTGGTTCCGGTCCGGCAGGACGAACTCGCGGCCCCGGGTGCGGAACTTCTTGATGATGCTGAACAGGTAATCCCAGCGGCCCGCGTTCAGCCCGGCGGAGTGCTGGCGCAGCTCGTAGAGGATCTCCTCCATCTCGAACGCGGCCGGAATGGTCTCGATGAGCACGGTGGCGCGGATCGTGCCCCGCGGGATGCCGAGCGCGTCCTGAGCGATGTTGAAGGCGTCGTTCCACAGCCGGGCCTCACGGTGGCTCTCGGTCTTGGCCAGGTAGAAGTAGGGGCCCTTGCCGTTGGCGAGCTGCCTGCGGGCGCTGGTGGCCATGTAGAGCCCGAAGTCGACCAGGCTGCCGGAGGCACGGCGCCCGTTGACCAGGATGTGCTTCTCGTCCAGGTGCCAGCCGCGCGGCCGGACGACGATCGTGGCCAGCTCCTCGTCGGGCCGCAGCTCGTAGTCCTTGCCGTCGGCGGAGGTGAAGTCGATCGTGCGGTCCAGCACGTCCTTGAGGTTCAGCTGGCCCGTGATCATGTTGTCCCACAACGGCGAGTTGGCGTCTTCGAAGTCCGCCAGCCAGACCTTCGCGCCCGAGTTGAGCGCGTTGACCGCCATCTTCTTCTCAGTGGGGCCGGTGATCTCCACCCGGCGGTCGGCGAGGCCCGCGGCGGGCAGCGCCACCTGCCAGGCGGGGTCCTCCCGGATGTGCCGGGTCTCGGGCAGGAAATCGAAGCTCCCGCCGGCGATTATCTCCGCCTGCCGCTGGTCCCGCGCGGCGAGCAGTTCGGCCCGGCGATCGGCCAGTTCCCCGTGGAGCGTCGCGATCAGGCTGATCGCCTCGGGAGTAAGAATCTCGTCGTAGCGATCCCCGGAAGGGCCGGTGATCTCAACGCCATCGGTGCCCGGCATGTCTAACTCCTCCGCAGTCTGCTGTACATCCTAGGCAGATCGCGTCCCGTCGTACGAGACCCGCACCTGCGGCCGTTTGCCCCTGGTATCCGCGGCGCGGCTTGCCGCACGCTGGTACGCCGCGGCTGGCGAGGCTAGTTACTCGCCAGTAGCGGGTATCGGCTCGGCAACGCTATCGGGGCCTATACGCGGACGTCAATGACGGGTCGCCCGGTCACGCGGAGGCTCTGGGCCAAGCCCGCCCGGTCACGCGGCGGCTTCCCGGCCAAGTCCGCCCGGTCACGCGGCGGCTTCCCGGCCAAGCCCGCCCGGCCAAGCCCGCCCGGCCAAGCCCGCCCGGCCAAGCCCGCCCGGCCAAGCCCGCCCGGCCAAACCAGTGCCCTGCGGTCAAGCTCGCCCGGCCACGCCGCGGTGCGCGGGGGTCAAACTCGCGCGGCCAAGCCAGAGTTCGCGGCGGGTAACGCCGGGACGCTGCGCGGGGCTGCGTGCTCTCCCGGGCGGCAGCCCTCTCACGGAATACACCACGGCCGAAGAGCGCTAATAAGTGAGTCAAAACCCTGATCTGCTATACTCGCATGTCCGCACAACGGGCCGGTTAAAGGATCAAGATAATTACTTTGACTGAAGAAAGTATAACAACTAACATGCCCGATCGTCAAACTGAGTCTGCCCTTTCCGAATCCATCAGGAACGAGCAGGATTACGTTTCCATGCTGTACAGGCTGCTGGACGCGGCGCGGGAGCGGAGCGAGGCGGCCCTGCGTGAAGTGCACGGGCGCGGCGCGGTAGGCGGCACCTTCGCGTCCCGCGTCGAGCGCGAAGTCTCGGCCGCCGAGCAGGCCAGAAGGCTTTCCCAGCTGAACGGCGTGGAGCGTGGCCTATGCTTCGGGCGAATGGATGACACCGATGGCGAGACCTTTTATATCGGCCGTATCGGGTTGCACGATGATGACTATGATCCGGTCCTTATTGACTGGCGCGCGCGGGCGGCCCGCCCTTTTTACGCGGCCACGCCGAATGATCCAGTCGGCCTGCTCCGCAGGCGCCATCTCTATACCCGCGGCCGCACCGTGGTCGGCGTCGACGATGAGGTATTCGACCTCGACAAGATGAGCGAGGCGGACCGGCGCGGCCTGGTCGGCGAGGCCATGCTGCTGGCGACGGTCGGGCGCGGCCGAACCGGGCGGATGAGCGACGTGGTCGCCACCATCCAGGCCGAACAGGACCGGGTGATCCGTTCGGCGCTGGCCGGGGTCCTGGTCGTCCAGGGCGGCCCGGGGACGGGCAAGACCGTGGCGGCGCTGCACCGCGCGGCGTTCCTGCTCTATACGCACCGCAAGACCCTGGAGCGGCGCGGCGTGCTGATCATCGGCCCGAACGCGACCTTTCTCCGCTACATCAGCCAGGTGCTGCCGTCCCTGGGCGAGACCGACGTGGTGCTGTCCTCGCTCGGCGAACTGTTCCCCGGCGTCCGCGCGAGGCGTGCGGACACTCCTGAGGCCGCCGTGGTCAAGGGCGACCTGCGCATGGTCAAGGTCCTTCGGTCCGCGGTCCGGGACCGGCAGCGGGTGCCGCGCCAGGACCTGGAGATCGTCACCGACGGCGTGACGCTGCGGGTGGCCGCCACCGTCATCGAGCGCGCCCGCAGCCGGGCCCGCGCGCTGCGCAAGCCGCACAACGTGGCGCGCAGGCTGTTCGTGAATGAGCTGCTCGACGCGCTCGCGGCCGAAGAGGCCGTGGTGCTCGGGCGCAGCCTCGATGACGAGGACCGGCCCTATGCCCGGGCACGGCTATGGGAGGAGGAGCCGATCCGCGAGGCGCTCGACGAGCTGTGGCCGTTCCTCACCCCGCAGCGGCTGCTGGCCGATCTGTTCGGCGAGGAAGGTGCCCTGAGCCGCGCCGCTCCGGGTTTTACTGCCGCCGAACGGGCCCTGCTGCTGCGTTCCCCGGCGGGGGACCCGTCCGCGGCGGACGCCCAAAGGGCCCAGGATGCCGTGCGCGGGATTGTGACCGGTGTCCGGCGTTCCCAGGACGCCGAGGGCGAGTGGACCGTGGCGGACGTTCCGCTGCTGGACGAGGCTGCCGAGCTGCTCGGCGCCGACGACTCTGCGGACAAGGCCATGCGCCGGGCCGCGGAACGTCAGCGGCGCGAGGAAGAGGAGTACGCCCAGGGCGTGCTGGAGCTCACCGGCCTGTCCGCCGACGGCGTGCTGGATGCCGCGACCGTCGCCGCCCGGAACCGCGACGAGGGCCCCGACCTGACCACCGCCGAACGTGCCGCCGCGGACCGGTCGTGGGCCTACGGGCACGTCATCGTGGATGAGGCCCAGGAGCTGTCCGAGATGGCGTGGCGGATGGTCATGCGCCGGGTCCCCACTCGCTCGCTGACCGTCGTCGGCGACCTGGCCCAGACGGGGAACGCCGCCGGGGCCCGCTCGTGGGGCGGGATGCTTGACCGCTATGTGAGGGGCCGCTGGCGCGAGGAGCGGCTCACCGTCAACTACCGCACTCCGGCCGAGATCATGACCGTGGCCACCGACGTCCTCGCCGCCGTCGCCCCGGACGAGCACCCGCCCGAGTCGGTCCGCGAAGAGGGCGCCTTCCCCCGCGCGATCCGTGCCGGTTCTGGCGGAGGGTTCCGCCAGGGTGAGCTCGGTGACGAGGACTACGGCGGTGCGGACTACGGCGGTGCGGAGTACGGCCCGGATGAGTACGGCGGTGCGGAGTACGGCCCGGATGAGTACGGCTCCCGGGAGCACCGCGATGCGGAGTACGCCCCCGTGGGGGTCACTCCTGGGGGGCTTGCCCCCGGCGATTTCGGCGCGACCGTCGCGCGGGCGGTGGACGAGGAGCTCGCCGGCCTCACGGCCGCGGAGGAAGGCCGCCTAGCCGTCATCGCCCCCGCGGCCCGCCTGGCCGAACTAGCCGCGGCACTCCCCAGCGCCGTCACCGGCGACCGGGCGGACGCGCTGGAGTCACCCGTCGCTCTGCTGACCGTCGCACAGGCCAAGGGCCTGGAGTTCGACCGCGTTGTGCTGGCCGATCCGGCCGGGATCATCGCCCAGTCGCCCAAGGGAGGGCACGACCTCTACGTCGCGATCACCCGGGCGACGCACCGTCTGGCCGTCGTCCACGAGGGCGAACTCCCGCCCCTGCTTTCCGCCCTGACCCCTTCCGCCCCCGCCCCCGTCCCCTGACGAGCGCCCGCGGGGGTGGGGCGGGCACATCTGGGGCTCAGCCGTTGTTTAAATAAGCGACAATCCGAAGTGCTCGTGGCACTATCGGGACAATGAGCTTTGTCGGCGCCCCCAGCGGCGCCCTGTCCTTGGAGGACAATGACCGCATTCTCCAGCGAGCGGCCGGACCCGATCGTCACCGATCCCGTACTTGAACGGAACGGGTCACCCCGATCGCACGGGTCACATGAGCCGGCCGCCGCCCCCGGTGAATTCGACCTGGAAGAACGTCAGGCACTCCGCCGGGTAGCGGGTCTGTCGACCGAGCTCCAGGATGTCACCGAGGTTGAATACCGCTCCCTTCGCTTGGAGCAGGTGGTCCTGATCGGCGTATGGGCCGAGGGCAGCCTGGCCAGTGCGGAGAACTCCCTCCGGGAGCTGAGCCGTCTCGCCGAAACGGCGGGTTCGGAGGTTCTCGAGGGCCTCATCCAGCGCCGAAGCCGTCCCGACTCGGCGACCTACGTCGGCGCGGGCAAGGCTGCCGAACTGGCTGACATCGCGGCGTCCGTGGGCGCGGACACGGTGATCTGCGACGGCGAGCTCTCGCCCAGCCAGCTGCGGCGGCTGGAGAGCATCGTCAAGGTCAAGGTCATCGACCGCACCGCACTGATCCTCGACATCTTCGCCCAGCACGCCCGCAGCCGGGAGGGCAAGGCGCAGGTCGAGCTGGCGCAGCTCGCGTACATGCTGCCCCGGCTCCGTGGCTGGGGCGAGTCGATGTCCCGGCAGGCAGGTGGCCGGGTCGCCGGCGGCGGCGGGATCGGGACCCGTGGCCCTGGCGAGACCAAGATCGAGACCGACCGGCGCCGGCTCCGCACGCGGATGGGCAAGCTCCGGCGGGAGATCTCCGGGATGGCCACCGGGCGGCAGGTCCAGCGCGGCCAGCGCCGTCGCCGTGACGTTCCGTCGGTCGTCATCGCGGGCTACACCAACGCCGGCAAGTCGAGCCTGCTCAACCGGCTCACGGGAGCCGGTGTCCTGGTCGAGGACGCCCTGTTCGCCACGCTGGACCCGGCCGTCCGGCGGGCGCGGACCCCGTCCGGCCGGGCGCTCACCCTCACCGACACCGTCGGGTTCGTCCGGCATCTGCCGCACCAGCTGGTGGAGGCGTTCCGGTCAACGCTGGAGGAAACGGCGGACGCCGACCTTATCCTGCACGTGGTCGACGGGTCCGACCCGGAACCGGAGGCGCAGATCGCCGCGGTCCGCGGGGTTCTCGCCGAGATTGGCGCGGGTAACGTGCCGGAACTCGTTGTGATCAACAAGTCCGACGCGGCCGACCCGATCGTGGTGGAAGGCCTCCGGCTGCGCGAGCGCGGCTGCGTGCTGGTGTCCGCGCGGACCGGCACCGGGCTGGAGAAACTGCGGGACGCGCTGGAAGACGCGCTGCCCCGACGTGACCGCGAGGTCGAGGCCCTGGTGCCCTACAGCCGGGGTGACCTGGTGGCCCGGGTCCACGAGGAAGGTGAGGTCCTGCACATCGGCCACGGCGCCGACGGAACGGCACTGCAGGCCCGCGTCCCCCCGGCGCTCGCCGCCGAACTCGAGCGATTCGCGGTCGCGCCCGGCCTCGGCGCGCTGGTCCGGTGAGGGTGCGCACTTCCCGCCTCGGCGACAGTCCGGCGTCGCCCCGTTCGGCAATCGCGCGTTGACCGGTTCGCTTACGTGCTTGATGTCGCCGTAACGGGACGCCAGCGCGGTCCGTCGTCGCTCTTCGTGAGAAACTTTCGGCCGCCCTAACGAGCAGATAACGGGATATGATTTGTTCCGTGATGCGCGCGGGCTGCTAACGATTGCTTTCAGGGTCGGGTTTGTCGATTTTCTTACGCATTGCCGGTATGCGTGCGTGTGGGCGTCCGTGCGGCTATCTTCAGTAAACCCTACCGGGATCCGGCGTTTGTGTCTTTTTCCGGCGCATTAAAGCGTATTGTTCTAGCTTACGCACAGGCAGTCGTCGGAGGTGTGGGCGAGTGCGCTGCCGCGGAGCGATCCTCAGACCCCATCTGCATGTGCACCTGCAAGTGCATGCAGGCAGCACGTGCACCGGCCTGGATCCACGAGCGATGCGGAAGGCAGATGCAGACGACGGTGGCGAGCGCCCTGGCGGGGGCTCTCCGGCTGTTCCTGATGTACGGAACCTCGCGGTCCACGAAGAAAGGGCTGTGTTTTGTCAAAAGCCTTGTACGAGGTCCTTGAGGTGCAATACGGTGACTGAATCGATATGCTGGCTGGCGCATGCGCGCGCGCAGCCTTGCAACGTAGGCGCGCGCGATCCGCTTCCAGGAGTACGTTCCGGCATCTGCGCCGGCCTACGACTCACGGCAGGTGACCGCGCATGAAGTACGGAACCATCACCCCCGGTTCCCGATGTGTAGGGGTTTACCGTTGACTGTCCGCTTGATGACCAACATCGGTCGCCTCTGGACAGGGTCAGAGATCCTCAGCAACGCGGCCATCCTGACCAAGGATGAGCGGATCGCCTGGGTGGGCCCTGCGGCCGAGTTGCCCCAGCGCATACCCGGCGTGGTGGACGACATCGTTGATGTCGACCACGTCGAGAACTTGGGCGGCGCCCTTGTGACGCCGGGCCTGATCGACGCGCACAGTCATCCCGTGTACGCGGGCAACCGCTGGGCCGAGTTGACCATGCTGGCGGGCGGCTCGACCGCCGCCGAGATCAATTCGGCCGGGGGCGGTATCTCCTCCACCGTCACTGTGACCCGCGGAACCGATCCCTGGACGCTCTGCAACGGCGTGCGCGAGCGGCTCAACGCCTGGCTGATGTCGGGCACCACGACGGTTGAGGCGAAGACCGGCTATCACCTGACCCGGGATGGCGAGCTGGCCGACGTCCGCATGCTCCGCTCGCTCGAAAGCGAGCCCGGGATGCCGCGGATGCACGTGACCTTCCTCGCCGCCCATTCGGTGCCGCCGGAGTTCTTCGGGCGCCGCGCGGACTACATCGACGCCGTGAGTTCCTGGTGTCCCGACGCGGCGGCGGCCGGGGCGGACAGCGTGGACGTCTACTGCGAGGACGGCCGTTTCACCGAGGCCGAGGCCCGGTGGATCCTGAGCGCGGGCCGCAGGTCCGGGCTTCTGCCGCGTATTCACGCCTGCGGCCAGTCCCGCATCGGCGCGGCGAGGCTGGCGGCCGAGATCGGCTGCGCGTCCGCGGACATGCTGCACGCCGCCGACGATGACGACGTGGCCGCGCTGGCGCGGGCCGGAGTGGCGGCGGTCGTCTGCCCGTCCACTTCCCTGCAGACCCACGGCGCGCCGCCGGTGCGGGCCCTGCTCGACAAGGGCGTGGCCGTCGCGCTCGGCTCTGACCACACGCCGGGCGGGAACGGCATCACGTCGATGTCCCTGGTCATCTCGCTGGCCGTCTGGCACTTCGGGATGAGTGTCACGGAGGCGCTGCGGGCCGCCACGATCGGTGGTGCCCACGCGCTCCGGGCTCCCGACCGCGGCGCCATGGCCCGCGGCCGCTACGCGGACATCGTGCAGTGGGACGCCGACCACGAGGGCGCGTTCGTCTGGGCTTACGGCCTCAAGCCGTACCGCATCTGGCGCGGCGGCGAGCCCGTCACGCCCACCATCTGACCGGCCCCGCCCGGGCCCGTGCGCTGGTCCGCGTCCTCGCGCGGGCCCGCGTACTTGCCCGCGTGCTCATGACGGATCGCGTCGCCCGCGGTGTGCGCCGCCGGCTGAATTCATGGCATGCTGCGGAGCATGACCACACGCTCTGACGCCCCGGCGAGCGCTGCCGCAACGGCCTCCGCGCCGGTCAGCGTCATCGTCGGAGAAGAAGAATTGCTCGTCGAGCGATCCGTCAGCGCCCTGGTCACGGCCGCGCGGCTGGCCCTGGCCGCCGAAGCCGGCATGGTCCCACCAGATGGCCGAACGGGCCCCGGCGACCCGGCTACCGCGCCAGCAGACATCCACGATGTGGCCGCGAAAGACCTCGCCGTGGGGGAGCTGGCCGCGCTGACCTCTCCATCGCTGTTCGGCGGCGGAGGGGTCGTCGTGATCCGCGCGGCCCAGGACGCGGGCAAGGAGGTCGCCGACGAGATCGTGCGGTACGCGGCCGATCCGGCCCCCGGCGTGGTCCTGGTCGTCACGCACGCCGGCGGGGCCAAGGGCAAGGCCCTCCTGACGTCGCTGACCAAGGGCCGCAGGGCGGCCGGGGCCGTGACGGTCATCGAATGCCCAAAGATCAGCCGGTTTTCGGACCGGCTCGATTTCGTCCGCGGTGAGTTCCGCCGCGCGGGCCGGGTGGCGGACGAGGGGGGCCTGCGCGCCCTACTCGACGCCGTCGGATCAGATCTCCGGGAGATCGCGTCCGCGTGCAGCCAGCTCTCGGCGGACGTGGCAGGTCACATCGGCGAGGAGGCGGTGTCCCGCTACTACCACGGCCGCGCGGAGGCGAGCGGATTCACGGTGTCCGACCGCGCCGTCGAAGGCCGGCTGGCCGACGCGCTGGAGCAGCTCCGGTGGGCGCTGGCCACCGGGGTCCCGCCGGTCCTCATCACCAGCGCGCTCGCCCAGGGTGTCCGGCTGCTCGGCCGGGTGGGCGCCGCGCCGCGGGGCAAGAACAGCGCCGCCCTCGCCGCCGAGGTGGGCGCGCCGCCGTGGAAGATCGACCGGGTGCGGCAGCAGTTGCGGGGCTGGGCGCCGGAGGGCGTTGCCCGGGCGCTGCAGGTGGTCGCCGAGGCCGACGCGCAGGTCAAGGGCGAAGCGGCCAGCCCCGGCTTCGCGCTGGAACGCGCCATCCGCCGCATCGTCGCCTGCCGCAACTGAGCCGGGCCCGGCCCAGCGCCAATGACGGCGGGCGCGCCCGTGCGCGGCCCGTGCGCGGAAAGCCGTGCATGTCGCGTGATTACGGCCGCGCCCGCGGAGGACGCCCCGCTGGATGTTGGGGACGCGGCCGAGATGGGGACGGCTCAGCGCCGGTGACCGCCCGACCGGAGCTTTGCTGCGCTGGAGGTCAGCTGCGCTGGAGGTCAGCTGCGCTGGAGGTCAGCTGCGCTGGAGGTCAGCTGTGCTGGAGCTTTGCTGCGCTGGAGGTCAGCTGTGCTGGAGGTCAGCTGTGCTGGAGGTCAGCTGCGCTGGAGGTCAGCTGCGCTGGAGGTCAGCTGCGCTGGAGGTCAGCTGCGCTGGAGGTCAGCTGCGCTGGAGGTCAGCTGCGCTGGAGCTCGACGGCGCGCTTGGTGATCGCGGACTTGCGGTTGGCGGCCTGCTTCTTGTGGATGACGCCCTTGCTCGCCGCCCTGTCGAGCTGGCGGCACGCGGTGCGCATCGCCACGGTCGCGCTGTCCACGTCGCCCGCCTCCGCGGCCTCGCGGAAGTTGCGGACGTACGTCTTGAGAGACGACTTGACCGCCTTGTTGCGCTGACGGCGCTCCTCGTTCTGCCGGTTGCGCTTGATCTGGCTCTTAATATTCGCCACGCGAAAGCCTCGCTCAGAGTCTGTTGAGGTCGTACGTACGGTCAGATAGAACAACGCCGCGTCCGGCGCGACCGCGAGCGGCCAGGCGCGACTAGGCGACGACGAAGGATATCCGAGTTAGCACCCAATTCTCAAACCGGGCCGCTCTCACCCTCACTCGCCTCGGCCAGTTGGCAGGCCTGCGCTGGCCCAGGACCCCGGCGCGCTGCCATAGGGTAGCGGCGGACGGTCGTACTGGCCGGCCACGACCGGGACGCGCACGCCACCGTCGGCGGCCCGGGAAGCCCGGGCGGCGAAGACCCCCCCGGGCCATGAAAAGCCAGACCGACAGAACGTACTCTCAGCCAAACGGATGCCAGTGTCACCTACCACGGGTTCGGCCGAGACCGAACGCACCGAGCCGGGCCGGACCGACCCCGCGGTGATCCGCAACTTCTGCATCATCGCGCACATCGACCACGGCAAGTCGACGCTTGCCGACCGGATGCTCCAGCTCACCGGCGTGGTCGCCGGCCGGGACATGCGCGCCCAGTACCTGGACCGGATGGACATCGAGCGGGAACGCGGCATCACGATCAAGAGCCAGGCGGTCCGGCTGCCGTGGACCGGCGAAGACGGCCGCGGGTACGTGCTGAACCTCATCGACACCCCCGGGCACGTCGACTTCTCCTACGAGGTGTCCCGCTCGCTCGCGGCGTGCGAGGGCGCGGTGCTGCTCGTCGACGCCGCACAGGGCATCGAGGCGCAGACGCTGGCCAACCTCTATATGGCGCTCGAAGCGGACCTGCACATCATCCCGGTCCTCAACAAGATCGACCTGCCCGCCGCCCAGCCCGAGCGGTACGCCGAGGAGATCGCCAACATCATCGGCTGCGACCCCGATGACGTGCTGCGCGTCTCGGCCAAGACGGGGGAGGGCGTGCGGGAACTGCTGCACGAGATCGTCGCTCAGGTCCCGGCGCCGGCCGGCGACCCGTCGGCGCCGTCCCGCGCGCTGATCTTCGACTCGGTGTACGACACCTACCGCGGCGTCGTCACCTACGTCCGGGTCGTCGACGGGCTGCTGTCCAAGCGCGAGCGCAGCATGATGATGTCGACCGGGTCCAGCCACGAGACGCTCGAAGTGGGCGTGATCTCCCCGGAGCCGCAGCCGTCCGACGGGCTCGGCGCCGGCGAGGTCGGCTACCTCATCACCGGCGTGAAGGACGTCCGGCAGGCGCGGGTCGGCGACACGGTGACCGCGGCCGTCCACGGGGCCACCGAGCCACTGCCCGGATACGACCACCCGCGCGCGATGGTGTTCTCCGGCCTTTACCCGGTGGACGGTGACGACTACCCGGAACTGCGGGAGGCGCTCGACCGGCTGCGGCTGAACGACGCCGCGCTGATTTATGAACCGGAGACCTCGACGGCCCTGGGGTTCGGCTTCCGGTGCGGCTTCCTCGGCCTGCTGCACATGGAGATCGTCCGGGAGCGGCTGGAGCGCGAGTTTGACCTGGAGCTGATCTCCACCGCGCCGAACGTCGTCTACCGCGTCGTCATGGAGTCCGGGGCCGAGCTGATCGTGACCAACCCGAGCGACTTCCCCAGCGGGGGCGGTCCCGGCGCCATCGTGCCGGGCAACGCGACGGGTCCGGACGGCAAGGCCGTCGGCGGGAAGATCGGATGCGTGTACGAGCCGATCGTCCGGGCCACGATCATCTCACCGAGCGACTACATCGGGACGATCATGGATCTGTGCCAGGGCCGGCGCGGCGTCCTCGGCGGCATGGAGTACCTGTCGTCCGACCGGGTGGAGATCCGGTACACGATGCCGCTGGCCGAGATCATCTTCGACTTCTTCGACCAGCTCAAGTCGCGGACCCGCGGGTTCGCGTCGCTTGACTACGAGCCGGCCGGGGAGCAGGAAGCCGACCTGGTCAAGGTGGACATCCTGCTGCAAGGCCAGCCGGTCGACGCGTTCAGCCAGATCGTGCACGCCGACGAGGCGCGTGGGTACGGGCTGTCGATGACATCGAAGCTGAAGGAACTGATCCCGCGGCAGCAGTTCGAGGTACCGATCCAGGCGGCCGTCGGAGCCCGGATCATCGCCCGCGAGAACATCCGGGCGCTGCGCAAGGACGTGCTGGCCAAGTGCTACGGCGGTGACATCACCCGGAAGCGCAAGCTCCTCGAACGGCAGAAGGAGGGCAAGCGCCGGATGAAGACGATCGGCCGGGTCGAGGTCCCGCAGGAAGCCTTCGTGGCGGCGCTGTCCACCCAGCCGACCAGCGAGAAGAAACAGCGCTAGCCGGGCTACTGGTGAGGGGCGCCGCGCCCGCCGCTAGCGGTGGTGGAAATGCCCCAGGACCCCGTTCGGCCCGGTATGCGTGTAAATGGGCAGCAGCATCGCGTTGGTCCCGCCGTTGACGTTCAGGCCACTGCCCGCCGGGCCCGCACCGTGCGCGTTGAGGGCCACCGCGGCCAGCACCGCCACCGCGACGAGCAGCGCGAACAGGCCGATCGCGGTCCAGCCGAGGATGAGGCCGGCCGTCGCCATCCCGTTGCCCTGCTCCCCGGTCACGCGGATCTGCCGGCGCGCCTTGTGGCCCAGGACGACGGCGGGGACCGCCGTGAGCCCGGCGGTGAAGAACTCGGCGACGCCGAAGACCAGCGACGCGACCGCCAGCGAGTTGGTCCCCGGCGACCGGTAGGCCGGGTAGGAGGGCGGCATCTGTGCGGGCAGGTCGGTGGACAGCAACGCGAGCTCACCGTAGGTCTTGGCGGTGTAGGCCCGCTCCATCCGCTCGGTGTACTCGTCCTGGCTCAGCCGGCCCTCGGCGAAAGCCCCCTTCAGCACGTCGACCACCTGCTCGCGGTCGGCGTCCGACGCGCGCAGCGACGCCTGCGTGCGGCTTAGGCCCTGCGGCCCGTAGAACCGGGGCCGCGGACGATACGCCGGCTGGTCTGCCACCAGTACCTCCCGCCAGATGGGACCCTTTGAGTCTAGCTAACAATTGCTAGTAGTAACGGACAAGCAGCCGGGGGAGTGCCCGCCCCGCCGCAACGAGGCCCTATCCGCTGGGGGCATATCGGGCCCATCCGCTGGGGGATATCGGGCCCAAATCCGTTCGACCTGGTTCTGCCGGTCGGTTAGCCTGCGCTACGTGGATAACGGGCAGGTCGTCTCGGTCAACACGGGCCGCATAGCCGAGGCGGAATGGGCGGGCGAGCTCGGCCGTACCGCCATCGACAAGCGCCCCGTCGCGGGCCCGGTGCGGGTCGGCCGGCTCGGCCTCGACGGCGACGAGCAGGCCGACAAGGCCAACCACGGCGGCCCGGAGCAGGCCATCTACGTCTACGCCCGCGAGGATCTGGACTGGTGGGCCGGGGAACTGGGCCGTGACGTTCGGAACGGTGCGTTCGGCGAGAACGTCGTGACCAGCGGCCTGGACGTCTCCGGCGCGCTGATCGGCCAGCGCTGGCGGATCGGCACCGCCGTCGTGCAGATCACGTCCTGCCGCATTCCCTGCGGGACATTCCGCCAGTGGACCGGCGAGAAGGGCTGGGTGAAGCGGTTCGCCGCCGCCGGCCGGCCCGGCGCATACGTGCGCGTTCTGGAGGAGGGCACGGTGACGCCGGGCGATGCGGTGACCGTGCTCGGCCGCCCCGCCGCCGGCGTGACGGTCGCGGAGTCGATGCGCGCCTACTACGGTGACCGCGAACTGATGCGCCGCCTGTCGGCCGTACCCGGCCGCAGCGCGAAGTGGGACACTGCCGGGACAGGTACTGCCGGGACAAGTACTGGCTGGGCAGGTACCCGGGCAGGCCGCCCGGCTTGCTGACCGTGCCCGGCGCGCTTCCCGACGGCGATCCCGTCCCGGCGGACGGCACCCTGACCGCTGCCTCCCTCGACGGCGCGGGCCGCCGGCCGTTCGGCTTCTACGTGCACGTCCCGTTCTGCGTCACCCGGTGCGGCTACTGCGACTTCAACACCTACACCGCCGCGGAACTGGGCGGCGGTGCCTCACGCGCGGCCTACCCGGGCCAGGCGGCCGCCGAGATCCGGCTGGCCCGCCGCGTGCTCGGCGACGCCGACATCCCGGTCAGCAGCGTGTTCATCGGGGGCGGCACGCCGACCGTGCTGCCGCCGGAGCAGCTCGGTGAGATGCTGCGGGTCATCGACGACCAGTTCGGGCTGGCGGCTGGGGCGGAGGTGACCGTCGAGGCTAATCCGGAAACAGTTACCGAACGGACCTTGGCGCTCCTGCGTACGAATGGCGTGAGCCGGGTTTCGTTCGGGATGCAATCAGCCCTCCCGCATGTGCTGGCCGTCCTCGACCGTGTGCACGAGCCCGGCCGGCCCGCCCGGTGCGTCGGGTGGGCCCGCGCCGCGGGGTTCGAGCACGTCAGCCTGGATCTGATCTACGGCACGCCGGGGGAGACCGACGCGGACTGGCGCCAGTCGCTGGAGACGGCGCTGGCGGCGGTCCCCGACCATATCTCCGCCTACGCGCTGATCGTGGAGGAGGGCACCCGGCTCGCGGCGCGGATCCGGCGCGGCGAGCTCCCGGCCCCGGACGACGACGCGATGGCCGACCGCTACCTGCTCGCCGAGGAGGTGCTCACCGCGCACGGGCTCAGCTGGTACGAGGTGTCCAACTGGGCCGCGTCCGGCGCCGCCCGGTGCGCGCACAACATGCTCTACTGGACGGGCGGCGACTGGTGGGGTGTCGGCCCGGGCGCGCACAGCCACGTTGGGGGCACCCGGTGGTGGAACGTGAAGCATCCGTCCGCCTACGCCGGGCGGCTCAGCGCCGGCGTCAGCCCCGGCCACGCGCGCGAGACGCTCACTGCTCCCGAACGCCAGCTGGAACGGGTCATGCTGCTGACGCGGCTGGCCGGAGGATGCCCGGTCAGTGAGCTGGAGCCCGCCGGGCAGGTGGCGGCGGCCAAGGCGGTGGCGGACGGCCTGGCCGACGCGTCCGCCCTGGCCGCCGGCCGCGTGGTCCTCACCCTGCGCGGCCGCCTGCTGGCCGACGCCGTGATCCGCGACCTGAGCGCCTGAGCGCTCTCGCCCGGCGGACACGGCGGCCATGAGCCCGGCGAAAAATGGCGCCCCGGACCGGCGAACGCCGCCACCACCTCGGCGCCTGCGGACTGTCCATAGCGCCAGCCCAGGCCCGGTGCGAGATTCCGGCGTCCTCCCGGGGATGGCCGTCAGGTATGCCGCACGCGGTAAAGACCGGAAGCGGCCCGGAGCCGGATCTACCGCAGCGCGCTCACGCACAGCCAGCTGGGGATTTCGTAGAGGTCACCGCGGCTGGCCCAGCTGGCCGCGCGGACGAGGTACCTGAGCACCACGATCCAGAACACCACGAACACCGGGCCTATGAAGACGAGCGCGGTCATCGGGCTGTCCAGGGTGAGCAGCCCGCCGACGATCGCGCCCGAGACGGTGAACAGTGTCGCCGTCAGGATCAGGTTGAACGCCTGGGCCGCGTGGGACCGGATGAAGAGCGAGCTGTTCCGCTTGGCCAGGAAGATGGCCAGCGGGGCCAGCAGCCAGAAGAAGATCGCGCCCAGGTAGCAGGCCATCGCCCACCCGTCCTCGTGGCCAGAGCCGTGGGCGACGGTACCGGCCTCGTCCGGCGGCCCTGGCTCACCGGGCGCACCGGGCTCACCGGATGCAGCGGGCTCACCGGATGCAACGGGCGCACCGGGCTCACCGGATGCACCGGATGCACCGGGCTCACCGGATGCACCGGATGCACCGGATGCACCGGATGCACCGGATGCACCGGGCGCACCGGATGCACCGGACGCGGCTGCCCCCCACAGTGCCCAGGGCGGACCCGCCGGCCCCCAGGGCGGGACCTGCCGATCCCGCGCCGGTACCCCGGTCCCCTCTGCCGAAGGCTGAGCTGGCTCGGTCATCGTCCCTCGCGTTGTGTCCATGCCCTCGTCACGTTACTCGCTGCCAGCCACCGCGGTCCGGCTGCGCCGGCCGCCAGCACGCTGACGGTGCGCTGACGGGAGGCTCACCGAGGGCTCCCAACGGGTCCCCGCCACGATCAGCTCGTTCCGGCGCCGGTGACGAAATCGATGAGTTCCTCTACCCGCCCGAGCAACTCCGGTTCCAGGTCGGCGAAGGTGCGCACCGAGCGCAGGATCCGCTGCCACGCGGCGGCGGTGCTGCCGCCCCAGCCGATGGCGTTCAGCACCCCATCTTTCCACGGGCTGCCGCGCGGAACGTCCGGCCAGTGGGCGATCCCGATCACTGACGGCTTGACCGCCTGCCAGATGTCCACGAACGGGTGGCCGACGATCAGCACGCCGGGTGAGCGCAGCCCGTCGGCGATCCGGCTTTCCTTCGATCCGGGCACGAGATGATCGACGAGTACGCCCAGGCGCCGTCCCGGCCCGGGGCCGAATTCGGTCATGATCTCCGGCAGATGGTCGACGCCCTCCAGGTACTCGACGACCACGCCAACCTGGCGCAGGTCGTCGCCCCATATCTTCTCGACCAGCTCCGCGTCGTGCCGCCCCTCGACGTAGATGCGGCTGGCCCGGGCCACGCGGGCGCGCGACGAAGGCGCCGCCACCGACCCCGAAGCCGTCCGGGCCGGGACGGACGGCAGCACGGGGGCCGCCGAGGCCGGCCGCACCAGCGTCACGGTCCGGCCCTCGAACAGGAAAGCCGCGGGCGTGAGCGGGAACACCCGCCGTCTCCCCTGCCGGTCCTCCAGCGTCACCGCGGCCTTGTCGCAGCCCACCACCGCGCCGCAGAACCTGCCCCCGGCGTCCTCGACCACCAGCCCGCGCGCCGCTTCGACCTGCGGGACCGGCCGCCGTCGGCGCCTCCCGCCCGCGCCGAGAACATCGGATCCGTACTCATGGCTCCGCACGGCACGCCTCCTTCAGTACCTCCGCTAGGCCCGGACCGTACCGGATCGTCCCCCGGCCGCAGCAAACGCCACGCCGCAGGAATACGAGCCACCCGGGCCCGTTCGGCATAACCGGGGGCCGCACTGGCCGTCGGCCGTACACGTGCAGCGCGCAAACCCGTTCGTGGGACAATAGACTTAGCACTCGGGAAGCTTGAGTGCCAGGGAGGTGAACACGTGCTCGACGAGCGGAAGCTTGCCGTTCTCCGCGCCATCGTGGAGGACTACGTGTCCACCCACGAACCGGTGGGGTCCAAGTCGCTCGTCGACCGGCACAACCTCGACGTGTCGCCGGCGACCATCCGCAACGACATGGCCGTGCTCGAGGAGCAGGGTTACATTACCCAGCCGCATACGAGCGCGGGCCGGGTGCCGACGGACAAGGGTTACCGCCTGTTCGTGGACCGGCTGTCCCATATGAGGCCGCTGTCCGCGGCCGAACGGCGCGCCATCCAGACCTACCTCGCGCAGGCCTATGGCCTCGACGACGTGGTGGTGCGGACAGTGCGGCTGCTCGCGCAACTCACCCGCCAGGTAGCCGTGGTGCAGTACCCGTCGCTGACGCGCTCGGTGGTCCGGCATATCGAGCTGGTCCGGCTGGCCCCCGAGAAGCTGCTGGTCGTGCTGATCACCGACACCGGCCGGGTGGAGCAGCGGACGGTGGACCTGCCGGACCCCTGCGAGGACGAGGACGTCGCCCACCTGCGCGCGCTGCTGAACGCCAATCTGGACGGCCGCAGGCTGACCGAGGCCGTGCGGATCGTGGCCGGCCTCACCGACAACGTCCCGCCGGCCGGCCGGCCGAACGCGGCGGCGGTGTTCGCGGTCATCATGGCCAACCTGGAGGAGCGGAACGAGGAGCGGATCGTCCTCGGCGGGACCGCTAACCTGGCCGCGCCGGACTTCTCCCTGGGTCTCCGGGAGGTCCTGGAGGCGCTGGAGGAGCAGGTGGTGCTGATGAGGCTGCTCGGCCAGGCGAGCGACGAGTCGCTGCTGTCTGTGATGATCGGCACGGAGAACCCGGTCGAAGGGCTGCAGACCACCTCCCTGGTGACCAGTGGTTACGGTTCGGGCGGGGAGACGCTGGCCAGGCTGGCCGTGCTCGGCCCGACACGAATGGATTACCCCGGGACGATGGGAGCGGTAAGCGCGGTGGCACGGTATGTCGGCGAAATCCTGATGGAGAGCTAGTGGCGACCGAGTACTACTCCGTCCTCGGAGTCCGCCGCGACGCGGGACCGGACGAGATCAAGAGGGCGTACCGGCGGCTGGCCCGGGAGCTTCACCCCGACGTCAACCCCGATCCGCAGACCCAGGAGCGGTTCAAGGAGATTACGCAGGCCTACGAGGTGCTCTCCGACCCGGAAAAGCGCCAGATGTACGACATGGGCGGGGACCCGTTCGGCCGGGCCGACGCCGGGCCGGCCGGGGCGGGCGGATTCGGGCCGGGGTTCCCGTTCAGCGACATCATGGACGCCTTTTTCGGGGCGGCGGGGAGCGGGGGAACGGCCCGTGGCCCGCGCAGCCGCGCCCGCCGCGGCCGGAACGCGACGATCCGCGTCGAGCTCGACCTGTCGGAGTGCGCGTTCGGCGCGACCCGCGAGCTGACCGTCGATACCGCCGTGGTCTGCCCGACCTGCTCGGGCGAGGGCACGGCGCCGGGCACACACCCGCAGACCTGCGACGTATGCGGCGGCCGCGGTGAGGTGAGCCAGGTCGCGCGGTCGTTCCTGGGCCAGGTCGTGACGTCGCGGCCGTGCCCGCGCTGCGGTGGGTTCGGCACGCTGCTGCCCCGGCCCTGCCCCGAATGCGACGGTGATGGCCGGGTCCGCACCCGCCGGACCATCAAGGTGCGCATTCCGGCCGGCGTGGAGGACGGGACGCACATCCAGCTGGCGGGCGAGGGCGAGGTCGGCCCCGGCGGGGGGCCGCCTGGCGACCTGTTCCTGGAGATCGCGCAGCGCCCGCACCCCATCTTCGAGCGGCAGGGCGACGACCTGCACTGCACGGTGACCATCCCGATGGTGGCCGCCGCACTGGGGGCCACGCTGTCGGTGGAGAGCCTGGACGGTCCCGTCGACATCGACATCCGGCCCGGCACTCAGTCCGGTCAGGTGATCCCGCTGTACAACCACGGGGTGCAGCACCTCAACGGCTCGGGTCGCGGTGACCTGATCATCCACGTGACGGTGGAGACGCCGGCCCGGCTCGATCCTGAGCAGGAAAAGCTGCTGCGCGAACTGGCGAAGATGCGCGGTGAGGAAGCGCCCCCCGGCAAGTTCTCCCCGGGGCAGCACGGCTTCTTCTCCCGCCTGCGCGACGCCTTCAACGGCCGCTAGGGCGGGTCTGATGCCGGTTCTGAAGCCGGCGGTGGGGCCGGTGACGCGGTGACCGCGCCGGTATTCCTGGCCGACGGCGCGGACCTGAGCGGGGACGTGATCGTGCTGGCCGGCCCGGAAGGGCGTCACGCCGCCACCGTCCGCCGGATCCGCCCCGGGGAGCGCGCCGACGTAACCGACGGCAACGGCCTGATCGCCGAGTGCGTCGTGACCGCGGCGGCCGGCAGCCAGGTGGAGTTGCGGGTCCAGGCGCGGCGTGAGGTGCCCGCCCCCGAGCCGCGGATCGCCGTCGTGCAGGCCATTGCGAAGGGCGAGCGGGCCGAACTGGCCGTGGAGACGATGACCGAGGTCGGCGTCGACGTCATCGTGCCGTGGGAAGCGGAACGCTGTGTGGCCCGCTGGCCGGCCGACCGCGCGGCTAAATCGCTCGGCCGGTGGCGTTCGGCCGCTCGTGAGGCCTCCAAGCAGGCCCGGCGGGCCCGGATGCCCGAGGTAACCGGCGCGGCTTCCTCACCTGATGTCGCCGCCGGGCTCGCGGACGCGACGTGCGCGATCGTGCTCGAGCCGGGGGCCACGCAGGCCCTGTCACGGCTGCCCGTCCCGGTGAGCGGGCACATCGTCCTGGTCGTCGGGCCGGAGGGGGGTATCAGCCCCGCGGAGATGGCGGCGTTCACGGCTGCGGGCGCGATCCCCGCCCGGCTCGGGGATTCGGTCCTGCGGACCTCGACCGCCGGGGCGGTAGGCGCCGCCGTCCTGATGACCGCCACCGGTCGCTGGTAGCGAGCCCGTACGCCGCAGAACTGATCACAACTGGACTACACGCGGGCCGCGTCATTTCCCGCGTCATTGGCCGCTGCTATCGAGCCGTCAAGCAGCTCGCGTGGTGGTGATGGTGACGCGTGCAGCGAGCCGCGTTGCCCGCGGCCGGGCCCGTTACCTTGCCCGTGCTGGGCGCCGGAGTGCCGCTGGTGGTGCCCGCGCCCTTGGGGTTCGGGGCGGGAGTGCCCCGGTCTATCGTGCTCGGTTTCGTGGTGGTCGGCTTCGGGGTGCTCGGTTTCGTGGTGGTCGGCTTCGGGGTGCTCGGTTTCGTGGTGGTCGGTTTCGTGGTGGTCGGCTTCGGGGTGGTCGGTTTCGTGGTGGTCAGCTTCTTGGCCTTCACCGAATTGGTCTTACCTGAGGAGGTGCCCCTGGGCGACGCCGTCCCCGCGATCGGGCTTTGCCGGACGCGTGACCGCACCGAATGCGCCGACGAAGACGCCCCGGACCGCAGCTTGGTCGCTGAGGCGGAGGCCGGCTGCGCTGGAGCAGACCGCGCAGGAGTCGGGCCGGTGCACGGCTTGGAAATCACGAACAAGCTCTGGGTCGCCGGGCTGCCCGAGCCGGTGCCGGAAGCCGGCTCGGTGGCGGTCGGCTTCGGGTGGGCCGAGCCGGTCGGCGCCCACTTCTTCGGCCTCGTGGTCGGCTTGATGCGCGGCGCGGTCGTCGGCGTGACCGAGGGAACAGGAGCGACTGTGCCCGGCGTTGTCTGGTTCGCCTTGGGGACGGTCTTGGTCGGATCCAGGCACGTCGACGTCGGCGACGGACTGGCCGTGTACTTTCCCGCTCCCCGCGGGCCAGTGGGGACGCCTGCACCGCCCGGGACCGGCTGGCCCGCGCCGCCGCTGCTGCTGCTGGCGCCGCCCGTCCTGCCGCCTGTCCCGGCGCCGGTCCCGCCGCCCGTCCCGGCGCCGGTCCCGCCGCCGGTCCCGCCGCCGGTCCCGCCTGTCCCGCCTGTCCCGGTGCCGCCGGATGAGGACGAGGCGATGCTCCCGATCACATTCCGGACGCCCGGGACGGCGAGGGCGGTCCCGGCGAACAGACAGACGGCGGCGAAGGCCACAACGAGCCGCAGCCCCACCGTGCCGACCCGCTGGTATGTGGCCCGCAGTCCGGAGACGGCCCCAGCCCCGGAGTGCCGCCCCCTGGCGGAAACGCCACCGGCTGCGAGGGCATCCTGGGCGGCAGGAGCGGTCTTGAATCGCCCTGACGGTACCTGCCAGCCCCGCCGGGCGAGGCTAAAAAGCCACGCAAGGGCCTCCGCGGCCACGTATCGGAGCCGGTAGCCGTACCGTTCCGCGTCTACCCGGAGCCCTCCCCACAGCGGGACGGACGGCCGGGACCTCAGGCGCCCGCGAATCCGGCCCAGACCGTCTTCGGCAGGGGTGAACCTGGCTGCCTCGGCTTTCAGTTCCCGAGCGAGCAGCTTTCTGAGGTCGTCGTCAGACGGGGTCATGTTGATGGTTCTCCGGTCATGCGGTCTGCTCCAGAACCGCCCGGAGCGATGACATCCCTCTCGCCGTGTGGCTCTTGACCGCGCCCTTGCTGATCCCCATCATCTCGGCAATCTGCGCTTCGGACATGTCGGCGTAGTAACGCAGGACGAGCGCCTGCCGCTGCCGGTCCGGCAGTCCGCGCAGCGCGGTGATGACCGCGCTGCGCTCCAGCAGCGACATAGCCCCCTGTTCGGCGCTGGGCATATCCGGCGCGGGCTTGGGCGCGTTCCGGTCCACCACGCTGCGGTGCCGCAGCACCGACTTGGACCGGTTCACGACCGCCTGCTTCAGATACGAAAGCGCCTTGTCCTCTTCCCGCAGCCGGTGCCAGCCGTCGTGCATGGCGATGAAGCACTCCTGGACCACTTCCTCCGCCGTTGGCTCGTCGCGCACAAGCAGGACCGCCAGGCGGACCAGCGAACGGTAGTGGCCCGTGTAAAGCTGCGTGACTGCCTGTTCGGCGGTCATCTCCAGCTTCGCAGGTGCCGTCCCGATACCGGCGCCGGCCACAAGGGTCTCGGTCACGGATGTAGGACGCACACGTCGCCCGGCCGGTTCACCCGCGGCCATATGTAATCTTCATTGCCGGAGTCCCGCCCATCTCGATCCGTAGACAGCGGCGACTGCCCAACTTGTCCACCCCACCCGAGTTGGCGATCCACGGTCGGCCCCCAGCGCCCGACGCTGGTTGGCCCCCAGCGCCTCCCCGACGCCGGACGACCGGAATCCGCAGACGCATTCTGCCAGTCCAACATGCCACAGATGCTGGCATTCTTGGGGCTCTCGCACGAAACGCCCCGGATTCCGAACACAAGCCTAGCCGCGCGACAGGGGATAACACACAGCGAGACCAGGTCAAGCACCTATCTGACGGTACTCAGGACGTTAGTCCCAAGCCAGACGTAACGGACAGAGATTGCCGAACGGGCCCGGCGGGCGACTGGGCAATCTGCACAGACGGCGACCGCCGACCGGGAACGGGCGGCGGCCGGACAGGCGCCAGATGGCCGCCCGGTAAGCTCATTGGCTGCCTGACTGCCTATTCTGCCGGATCGCTTCCGGCCAGATTCCAGCTAAAACGGTACGAGAGAACTCACGGACTATCGCGTTCTGGGATATTAATCCGCAGGCACCCACACACGTGCTGGTCATACCAGAAGAACATTATGTCGACGTCGCGGCGGTCGCCGCAGCTGGCGGTGGCCTGCTCGAGGAGATGGCCCGCCTGGCGCACAGTATAGCGGTGGACGAGGGTATTGGCGGTTCCGGCTACCGCGTCGTCTTCAATAGCGGCCCGGACGCCGGGCAGGAGGTGCCGCGCGCGCACGTGATCGGCGGCCGGCGCCTGGAGTGGCCTCCCGGGTAGCAGCCGGGCACCCCCGGCCGACGCCAGGCGTGGCGCTGCCGCGGGAAGCGGACGCAACCGCCCTGGGCAGGGCCACGGATAGCGGACGCAGCCACCCGGAGAGGCGTGACATGCGCCTCACCCCGGGCGGATACCATGGGCTGAGCCTGTCAGAACAGTCCAGCGGGCGATCCACTGGACCTTCGAGAGCGACCAATTGACAGATATCTCACGTAATCTTCGCGGCGGCGGGCAGCCAGAAGGCCGGTCCCAGGTCAGGATCGTGATTCCGGCTGACCACTCGATGGTCGCCCTGCTCGGCTCGCGCGACGAGCTGCTGCGCGTCATCGAGCGGGAGTTCGCCGCCGACATCCATGTCCGCGGTAACGAGATCACCGTAACGGGCCGGCCGGAAGAGACAGCCCTCGTGTCCGGGCTGTTCGAGGAGCTTATCGAGCTGCTGGCGAACGGGGCCGAGCTGTCGGCGGACGCCGTGGAGCGGGCCGCCGCGATGCTGCGCCGCGAGCGGGGCACCCGCCCCGCCGAAGTGCTCACCCTCGACATCCTCTCCGCCCGGGGCCGCACCATCCGGCCGAAGACCCTCAACCAGAAGCGTTACGTCGACGCGATCGACAAGCACACGATCGTGTTCTCGATCGGCCCGGCGGGCACCGGCAAGACCTACCTCGCCATGGCCAAGGCCGTGAAGGCGCTGCAGGCCAAAGAGGTCAACCGGATCATCCTGACCCGGCCCGCGGTAGAGGCGGGGGAACGGCTCGGCTTCCTGCCCGGGACGCTGTACGAGAAAATCGACCCCTACCTGCGCCCGCTTTACGACGCGCTGCACGACATGCTCGACCCGGACTCGATCCCGCGGCTCACCGCGGCCGGCACCATCGAGGTCGCGCCGCTCGCGTACATGCGGGGCCGGGCTCAACCGGTTGATACTCCGGTGCTGACCCCGGACGGTTTCCGGCCCATCAGCTCACTGGCCGTTGGCGACCTGGTTACCGGGTCGAACGGTGAGCCGACGCCAGTGCTCGGTGTGTACCCGCAACCGGAGAAGGACATCTTCCGGGTCACCACCCAGGACGGGGCCACGACGCTGTGCTCCGGTGATCATCTCTGGGCGGTGGCGACCCGCGACGACCGGCGACGCGGCAAGCCGCTCCGCGTCCTGACCACCCGCGAGATGATCGGGAACCTGCGCGCCAGCCACTACCACCGGTACGAGCTTCCGCTGCACAGCGCGCCCGTCAGCTTCCCTCACCGGGAAGTGCCGATGGATCCGTACGCGCTGGGGCTGCTGCTGGGTGACGGCTGCCTGACGGGCGTGACGACACCAAGCTTTGCGACGAACGATGCCGAACTCGTCACAGCGCTGCAACGATTGCTGCCAGGTACTCGGGTCCGGCATAGGTCTGGCCCTGATTACGTTCTGAACCGGGTCAAGTCGCCCGGGGAGGCCGTCACGATCGAGAATCCGGTGACCGGTGCTGCCCGGCGTCTCGGGTTGTGTGGGACCAGATCCGAGTCGAAGTTCGTGCCACATCTCTACCTGTCCAACTCCGCAGACGTCCGCCTCGCTGTGCTGCAGGGCCTCCTAGACGCGGATGGCGGCCCGGTTCCGCAGCTGGGCCGAAGCTGCCGCATTCAGTACGGGACGGCGTCGCCGCGCCTGCGCGACGATGCGATCTTTCTCGTCAGGTCGCTCGGCGGAGTCGCGTACACGCGCGTCCGCCCGGCTATGGGCCGGAAGCCCGGTTCTGCCCGGGGACGTGCCGTTCATCACCGGCACGACGCATACATCGTCGATATCCGGCTTCCGGCCGGTCTTGAGCCGTTCCGGCTCGCCCGGAAGCTAGACACGTACCGTTCCGCAGGTGGCGGAGGGCGCCCGATGCGGTTCATCGAGAGCATCGAGCCGGCCGGCGCGGCCGAGGCCGTGTGCATCTCCGTGGCGGCAGCCGACTCCCTGTACACCACCGAGGACTTCCTGCTGACCCACAACACCCTGAACGACTCGTTCATCATCCTCGACGAGGCGCAGAACACCTCGGCCGAGCAGATGAAGATGTTCCTCACCCGGCTCGGGTTCGGCTCGCGGGTCGTGATCACCGGCGACGTT
>Ga0181523_10000919_pt1 | contig 32684 bp, 14 predicted proteins | sample PEATcosm2014_Bin_43_FD_119752 | JGI IMG/M metagenome (GOLD analysis project Ga0181523, IMG submission 119752) | Peatland microbial communities from MTU Mesocosm Facility, Houghton, MI, USA - PEATcosm2014_Bin05_30_metaG | ecosystem: Environmental > Terrestrial > Soil > Wetlands > Peat | place... | reverse complement strand
GGCAACTGGTAGCGGCTCGACCATTGTGTCCAGCGCAAAAGTGCGCTGAAGAAGGTGAGCGACAGGAGCAAGCCAACGGCATACCAGAGAGCCGGGTCCCTCGGTTGACGCCAGCACTTCCAGCCGATCACGGCAATCGCGAAAGCTATCAGCGCGAAGTGCAGCGGATTGCCGGCATGAATCTCGTGCAAGGAAAAATGATTCGAGTGAAAGGGATCGTCAAGATAGACTTGTCCGCGTTCATCCGGGTCCACTCCCAGTTTCCAGATCGCCGAATGGAACGCTCGGTCGATGCCGGCGTTCACGCGTTCGCTTGGGGTAACAACATGGAGAGAAGCATTTCGCAACATGCCAGCGAGGGTTCCGCGAGCGCTTACGCGATCGACAACAACCTGCAAGCGCGGATATTTACTGGGGAGTGGAAATCCAAGCGGCGAACCCGTGAGCTGGTAGGTTCGAAGATAGTGAGGACCATTGATCGCCAGAATCAGAACAACAAAGACTGCACTGCGCTTCAGAAAACGGATTCGCGACGCCGGCGAACCCATCCACCAGCACGCCAGAACCAGGAACGGAAGAATGATGTAGGCGCTGCCCTTGGTGAAGATGGCAAGGCCTGCCGACAATCCGACGCAAATCGTATTGAGCCAGCCGGGGTCTTCATTCCAAAGCATCAGGAACAAAACGGTGGTCATGATCCAGAAGGAAACGACGTAGGTGTTCATGGGCCCCGAGGCCTCGAGGATCCCTTCTGGAATGGTGACGCAGGCGATCGCGGCAAGCGCCTGGCCGCGTGGACTTGCGCCGAGTAATTTTGCAATCAGCGAAACACCGATCGCGCTGAACAGAAAACTCAGAAACTCGACCACGTTCACGAAGCGGTCGCCGCCCGAGAGCAGCTCCGTGTGCATCATGGCAAACTCTGCCCAGGGGCCAAAAATCAACTGCGCATAGTCGGGCGTGGCATAGAAACGGACGCTGTGGTTGCTCATCCACATGCTTACCCGTGGCAGGTGATACTCCATTGCATCCCACACGTTCGGCGCCGAGACCAGCGCGGTGATCACAACGAGTGCCACAATGATGCCCGCGCCGACGAGCAGAATTGTGGTGGTGCGGTCCTTGGTAGGGTGGTCTGGGGTAGAGCGGTCTATCGTAGAGCGGTGCAGAGTTGCGGCAGAGCCGTCCGGCGCAGGCGAAGAATCTGCGGACCTTCTCTTGAGCGTTTGCTGGTACGTCCTCCAGTACAAGAGGGCCGCCGCGCAAAGAATCAGCCAGCACACGGCGAGCGGGCCGCGTGTTAGAAGTCGCGGAACGCTCAGGGCTTCGGTAAACAGGACCACACATGTTCCGCAAAGCACGGCTGCCGTCAGCGCGGCGCGACGCCACTCCAATCCTTTCTCGCGCAGGATCAGGAAAAACAGGCAGTACGCGATGCATGGAAGCAGTAGCAACATATTCAGAATGCCTTCAGTAAGACGTCGTCGTCCTGCATGGGATGGGCGTGGCTGTTCCCCTGTGCAACAATACCCAATCGCGCCAGCAGGCCTTGGACGAACTGGGGCCGATACAGGAGCGCCCCGAGCACCGCGCCCAGCGTGTTATTGATGAAATCTGCGGACTCCGAATCTCGGGTCGGCAAATAGAATTGGGTGGCTTCGATGATGAAACTGAGCAGGCACCCGATAAGAATGGTTAGAAGAAGCGCGCGACTAACCGGCCTCGACAACGACAAGTATGCGCAAAAGCAGAATCCCAGTGGCATGAAGCCAGCGACGTTGACGAGGCAATCTTTCCAGAAAGCCGAGTTCCAGCCCCACTGTTTCCAGAAGGGTTCGAGGAATGGCGGATAGAGAACCAGATAATAATTTGGAATTTCGAGATCCACCGCGGAAGCCACCTGGCTGTGAATCACTTTTCCGGAGCCTTCTGCGAAGAGATAAACTGCTACCGCTTTCTTTTCCTCCAGGTCCGTGGGCTGGCCGGAGTGGGTCCAGTCCGCATAATCGCGCTGAACTTCGTCTGCGGTTAGTTCCCGATTGTAAACGCCGATTCCTCGCATAACGCCTGACCAACTGTCGCTCGCCACCGGAGAATTGCCGACGACGATTCCTCCATTGAGATCATGCCGAGTGAGTCCAAACTTTTCCTCGGACCGGGTGAGGACACCATTCAGGTAAACAGCAGTCCCCTGCGCACCGGCGGTCACGGTAATAAGCACCGGCACGTCCGGCCGGAAGACTTTATTTATATAAATGAGTTTCTTGAGGGCGTGGCGATCCGGACTGATCACCTGGCGGGTGAGCATCAAGGCATCCATGTTCTGGTGAATGCTGAATTGCAGAGGAGTTTCGGGCGTTTGGAACGCCAGGATGGTGCCGGAATCGTCAATGACCGCAGGCCGGAGCCAAAGCTCAACGCTGCAGGGGCCGTCCGGCGGCCCATCTACATGGAGTGGGGCGGAACTCAGAATCGAGGCGTACTCACCGAAATATAAACCGTTCTGGTGATCCAGCCATCGGACCTGATTCTTGAGATGCGGCGTAAATGGCGACAGGCCGGCGATCAGAATTCCGCACAGGATCAGAAAGCAAGCCACCAACAGAAGCTTGTTCGCGACCGTTCTTGGCAGTAGCTCGGACTGATTGGCCTGCGAGGTCATGGCGTAACGTCGCGGCGCTTCGACACTCTGTTACCGGTCCTTTCGAAAATACAAGCCCGAGTAAGTGGCTACGGAAAACTCGGGATAGAACGGGATCCAGCAGCTGTGATCGGGAACGGTCCAGGCATCGACCAGGGTGTAGCCGAGAGACTCGCACTCGGCGATGAAGGCATCGCGCTGAAATACGCGATAAGGAGATACTGCCCAGCGAATATTCTGCAGCGTGATGCATTCCCGGCTGCTATGAAGTGGAACGCGGTTGACGATCAAGTGCCGAGGCTGGCGAGCGAGACGCTTCAACAGATCTGTAATGGAAGTCTCGATGTACTGCAGAGAGCCCGATGCGAGCAGGCAATCGCAGCCATCGGCCTGCTCAATTTGTGAAGTGAAATGCAGACGGTCTTCATTTTGCTCAAGGGCAATTTTCTTTCCCGCATGAACGACCGCGGGCACTTCACACACGACCCACCGCAGGTTCTCTGGATACGGGAAGTAGCGCTCCCAGGCGTAGAACGAAATCCCCACGCTGCCACCGAGATCCAGAACGGTTGGTCCGTCTTGCAGGGCTTCGCGGAGCCAGAAAGCGGCCGGATAGTCGCTGCAAAGGAATTTCTGATCTTTGTATCCGAGAGCGATTTCGTCGTGATCGTAGCCCAGCGGAACGCTCTTGGGCGCATGGGCGCGAGCGTCCTCAAACGAAGCATAGACGCCGCGATACTTAACCCACGAAGGAAGGCAGCGAGTCAAGAAGCGGCGATAACCGCCATTGGGCTTTCCAAGATTGATCAAATAAGACAGGGGACCAATTTCAAGGAGAGCTTCGACCAGCGCCTTCTTGCGCGCCTTCGGGGCGAGAGAGTTATCGTCGATGGCAGCGAGAATTGCTCTTGCTGATCGCTGCTTCATTCTCTCTGCCGAGATTAGGCTTGGGAGCGGCATGGTGTGAGGACATTCAGTCGCCGATTGCACCGAAGGAAGAATCATGCCGTCGCGGCGTCGTCTTTCTTCGGCCGGAATCCATCGCCCCGGTCTCCCCGGAGACGCCGCAAAAACCGAACGCCTCCCCGCGCCATGTAGAAGGCGGGCATGTAGCTGGTTGAAATAACCACATTTTTCGCGGCATCGATCAGAGCGGACTGCTTTGGGGGCCGGGGGGAAATCCCCAGCTTCCGCAAGAGGAAATTGGCGCGATGAACGTTGGCGCGCTCCCAATCGTTCCAGGTGAAATTGACGCTAAGGGAGATGGAAACGTTGTCATCGTTCTGAACCCAATGAGGGTTGTTCACCGGAATGTGGACACCATTCCCTGGCACCAGACGATAGGTAGTTGCCCGGCTTTGAAACTGCGGCTTGTAGACCGCAGCATTGTTGTCGACGGCCCAGAAGCGTTCCACCTCAGTAACCGGCAGGACGTCACTGTCGTTCCGATCGAATACGTAGAGGTTTTTTTCACCGCGAATCTGCAGGAGAAAATTGCACTCGCGATCGATGTGATATGGGGTGACGCGGCGTGGCGAAGTAATAAAGATGAGCGCGTCCTCCACCCTCATCACTTTATTGAAGTCGACTTCGGTCAGGCCTTCGAACTCGCGCATGCATTCGTAGAAGAGAGCGCCGTATTCGGGGTCTTTCTGAGCTTGATGGAGCGTAACCCACGCGCCGCAAGTCTCGATGCGATGGAGCGCCTCTTCCACCACGAACGGCTTCGGACCCATCTGGTCCCAGCGCTGGTCGGCGCGGATATCCGGCCCGGCATCGTAGTACAAATCGCGCGGCCGGTCGCGGCGGGTCGCCTGGGCAAGTTCGAGCAGCCGGGGCAGCGCAAACAGCGGGTGGTCCGTCAGCCGATGAAGGAACTGAAACGGGAGCCGGTTGAAATCCGGACGGAAACGATCGTTGGGTTCAATAAAGTGAACCGCAGCGCTAGTGTCGATAGGTGCTTCGATGGACGCTTGCATATTTTAGCGGTCTCCTATGGAACCGAGGAGGTTCTTGAGTTGAACTCAGAACGCAGGGACAACAAGTTCGATCCGTTTTAGCGAACGGTTCGGGAAATCGTCGTCTTCAGTGCATCGGCCAAATGCTTTACAAACGGTTCCAGCAGCATGCCGGCGGGATAGACGGGCAGGGTTAGAATCTCGTGGCCTCCGCGCGCCAGCCGGCTCCAGTCGCCTTCCGCCGGACCGTATTTCGCGTACTGCCGCATGGGCCGGAAGTCGGTGACGGCGCCATCGTAGGGCGTCGCTTGATACACGACGCAGGCCCGGTCGTTGATCTGCCACATCTCCGCGAGGACAACTGATTCCGCCTTGTTGCCGGATTCCTTTGACAGGAATCTGCCAAACATCATGCCCTTCCAGATCTTCGAGCGGCTGCGCAGGACCTTGACTTTCTCATCAAGAAACCTTTTCTTTTCGCCGGTATCCAGCAGAAGAAAGTTCTTGCCATGGAACCGGATTCTCTGTCCCAGGTGTCGAATTTTTCTCCAGGTAGTGTCGGATGGGATGTTGCACCAGTTCATGGTGTCGAACAAAGCGAGGAGAGCGACTTCCTCACCCTGTGCTTTCAGTTGCTGCGCCATCTCGTAGGCGACAGTTCCGCCCATGCAGTAGCCACCCAGATGATACGGGCCGTGCGGCTGAAGGCGGCGGATCTCAGTCACGTAAAGAGAGGCCATGGCCTCGATCGTGGTCAGGCATGGACGTTCGCCGTCGAGGCCTTGTGCCTGCAAGCCATAGAAAGGCTGATCGGAGCCGAGGTGCCGCGAAAGGTCGCGATAGATCAACACATTTCCGCCGCCGCCGTGGATGCAGAAAAAAGGAGGCCGCGAGCCGTTGGGTTGGATCGCCACTAGCGGCGACCAGTTTGATGAAGCATCGTCCTGCAGCACCTTCGCCAACTGTGCGATCGTCGGCGCCTCGAACAGAACGGAGAGCGGGAGTTTCCGCTGAAATTCTTTGGCGATCTGCGCAAACAGGCGCACCGCCAGGATCGAAGTGCCTCCAAGCTCAAAATAGTTTTGATTCAGACCAATCGGGCTCGTACCGAGCAGGCTTTCCCAGATTTTCTGCAGCTTCCTCTCGGTCGGGTTAGCGGCGCGGCGCGGCTCTGCTTCTTTGACGGCCGGTTCGGATGGACGCGCGAGTGGAGTCTGTCTGGAAACCTTGAGCTCGTGAATGCGCGCCTCGGGTACATCGCGCATCAGTTCGAGAACCTTCCGATAGTCCTCAAGAACGTGCCGAATGGTTGCCGCATCAAAGAGGTCGGGGTTGTACTCGAGCTGGGCGCGCAAACCTTCGCGGCGGTCCAACAGGCCCATCTGCAGTTCAAAGTGCGTGCCCAGGCCAAAATCGGGGAGCGGTGTAACCGTCAGCCGATCGAGTTCTCGTGGACGCAAAAAAGCAAGCTGATAGAAGAAGTAGCATTGCGACAATGGATTCCGGCCATTGACGGAGCGCACGTCCAAGTGATCCATCAAAACTTCAAAGGGCAGCTCGGCGTGATTTAGCGCGTCGAGCGTGACGTCGCGCACGCGAGCCAGCATCTCTTTCAGCGTAGGGTCGCCGGCCAGATTCAAGCGCAATGTAACCGGACTCGCGAAGGGCCCGATGAGTCCTTCGGTTTCGGGTTTGCGATTGGCCACGGGCGACCCAATGATGATCTCTTCCTGCTCCGCATAGCGACAGAGCAAGGCCGCATAACCGGTCAGCATGACCGTGAAGACAGTTGTGCTTTCGGACTGGCCCAGCTCTTTCATGGAGCGCGTCAGATCCTCGGGGAGCAGCATGGTTTCCATGGCGCCGCGAGAAGCGGGGCGATTTTTCGGCAGCCGGTCCGTGGGGAAATTGAGTACCGGCAACGGCGGCTTGAGTTGCGTTTTCCAGAAATTGAGCTCTTCCCTCGCCGCATCGGACTTGAGCCACTCCTCCTGCCAGTGCGCGAAGTCGCCGTACTGAACGGTCAAAGGCGGCAATGAGGGCGTTTCGCCCTTGGAAACGGCTTCGTAGATTGTCCAGAGATCGCTTTGTATGACGCTCTGCGAAAAGCCATCGACGATGATGTGGTGAGTGGTGAGCATCAACACATGCTCTTGGAGCGCAAGCCGGAACAAACGGGCGCGGAGCAGCGGTCCCTCGGCGAGATCGAATGGAGCACTGGCTTCGGCGCGAATGGACTCCCATAGTTTCTGTTCCCGATCGGCCGCGGCGACGAGTTCCAGAGAGGTCACGGGCAGGTCGATAGTTCTTAAGGAAGTGCGGGACGTTTGGGGTGGAGCTGAAGGCGGGTGGATGATCTGAATTAACTCTTCGCCTTCTTTCTGGAAAGTGGTGCGCAGGGATTCATGCCGATCGACGAGCAATTGAAGGCTTCGTTCCAGATGGGCCAGCGAGACCTTGCCAGTAAGCCGGACACAAGCGCGCATATGGAGTGCGGGGTTTCCGGGGACAATCTCTTCGAGCGCGAAGAAACGACGCTGAGCCACGCTGGCCGGCAATCCGAAAGACTCGGCCGACGCCTCGGATGCGGCAAGAACATTGTCGACTCTGTGAACCGCGACCGCTGGCGCTACCGCTGCGGCGGCCGCTCCTGACATCGATGACCGGGGGCTGGAGTATGCCGTAGCGCCACCAGAACCTGAGGGTGCGGGTACGGTGGTCGCCTTCCGTTTTTGCCGTGCCAGCGACGCACCTTCAGAGATCGGGAATGCGGAAAGAGTCCGATTCGGATCTTGCACGATATTTTCGAGCAAGCCCTTGAAATCGGCCAGCAAGCGCGTAATGGTGCCCGCCTCAAACAGATCGGTGTTGTATTCGCAAGCCAGGCGCCATCCCTCATTGCGCAGAACGAGGAAGACATGCAGATCGTATAATGCGCCCTGTGACTTGGACGGAATAACAGTCAGTTTGATGCCGGCAAATTCCTGCGGCTTGACCGGATCGCGCTGGCAGATAAAGTTGAGCCGGAACAGTGTGTGGTGACTCGGATAATCGCTCGGGCGCAGTTCCTTGAGCACCTGCTCGTAGCGAACATTCTGGTTTGCGATCGACTGCAGGCCGACTTCCTGAACGCGCTGCAGCAACTGCGGGAACGTTGGATTGCCCGAGAGATCGAGGCGAAGAACCACGGTGTTGATGAACGGGCCGATGACGGATTCGAGTTCCACACTGTTGCGTCCAGCGACTTGCGTCGCAGCGCCAAAATCGGTTTGCCCCGTGTACTGATACATGAGAACGCCGAGAGCGGCCAGCATCGTATTGAAGAACGTGGCACTCTCGCGATTTCCGATTTCTCGCACTGCATCGGTGAGCGCTACCGGCAGCAGTAACGACGTAATGGTGGCTTCGAAGGTTGGTGAAGCCAGGCGCGGCTTGTCTGTTGGAACGTCGAGCATCGGCAGATCTTTGAGTTGTTCTTTCCAATAGGCAAGTTCCTTTTGTACAGCTGGAGATTCGGACTGCTCGCGCTGCCAGACCGCATAGTCTCCGTATTGAATGGTGAGTTCGGGAAGAACTGGATCTACATTGCGCGAATAGGCCTCATAGAGCACTCCGAGTTCATTCGAGATCAAGCCGATGGATAAATAGTCGATCACCGAATGGTGGGGAGTGACCAGCATGACGTGCTCGTTGTCATCGACGCGCAATAACGTCACCCGGAAAAGCGGGCCCACCGCCAGGTCAAAGCGCCAACGGGCTTCGTTGAAAGAGAGCCGATCGACTTCCGCATCGCGCTCTGGTTTTGAGAGGTGGCGCAGATCGACAACGGGAACTTTGATTTCGAGCGCAGACTTGATCATCTGCGCGGGATGGTCGTCCACCACGGTGAAGGTTGTGCGCAGCACCTCGTGGCGCTGAATGATTTGGTTAAAAGCCCGCTCCAGAAGCGCGGAATCAAGCGGCCCTTGCAAACGAAAGCGGACGGGCACGCTCCAGGTGGGGTTGCCTGGATTCATGCGATCGAGCGCCCAGAAGCGCTCTTGTCCGAGTGAAGCGGGCAGGATAAAGACTTCTTCTGGCTCGGGATTCGTCATCGCAGGATTCGCAGCGGGCGCTACTGGTTTCGTATCTCCCAAAGTGCTCACTTTACGGTCTCTTTTTCGGGAACCTTTAGAACCGTCTTGATCCGGTAGCGCTCGCGGGAAACCGCAACTATGCCGGGGGCTGCTTTTGCCGGGGACGCGGCTCCGCTTGCGAGCTGCGCGAGGACCGCGGCAATTGTACGGTGCTTCAGGATCAGGGCAGGCGGAATTTTCATGCCTACCTTACCGGCGCGGGCCACGATCTGGAAAATGTGCAACGAGTCCGCGCCCAACTCAAACAGGTTGTCCTGGATGCCGACTCGCTCCAGGTGCAGCACCTCGGCCCAAATGGCGGACAGCGTTTTCTCCTGCTCGGTGCGCGGGGCGACGTATTCCCTCTGGCGCGCAGCGCGTCCTGTGTCGGGAGCAGGCAGCGCTTTGCGGTCGATTTTTCCATTCGGAGTAAGGGGCATTGCGTCCAGGCGCACAACCGCCGACGGCAGCATGTAGTTGGGCAATTTTCCGGTGAGCGCCTCGCGCACGGTTGCCACGGTGATGGCCTGTTGGTCGCTGGTGACGTACGCCACCAGGCGCTTATCGCCGGGGATGTCCTCACGCACGATGACTACCGCTTCGCGAACGCCGGGGTAACGTGCCAGGGCGGTTTCAATTTCTCCCAGCTCGATACGGAAACCGCGCAGTTTGACCTGGTGGTCGAGGCGTCCGAGGAACTCGATGGTGCCGTCAGGCACGCGGCGGACCAGATCGCCGGTTTTGTACATTCGGGCGTTCGTGTCCGGCCGAAAGGGATCGGAACCAAATTTCTCCGCAGTCAGCTCCGGCCGATGGAAGTATCCGCGAGCGAGTCCGTCGCCACCGATGTAAAGTTCACCGGCGACTCCGATGGGGACCAACTGATTGGCCGTATCGAGAACGTAGAACTGCGTGTTGTCAATGGGTGGACCGATGGGCACCGACCCCTCGCCCGCTTTGACCTCGAGCGTCGAAGACCAGATGGTGGTTTCGGTCGGCCCATACATGTTCCAGACCGATTGCGCGCGGCGAACGAGTTCATTGGCGAGATCGCGGGGAAAGGCTTCGCCGCCGCACAGAACTTTTAGCGCTGGCTTCCCTTCCCAGCCCGCCTCGATCAGGAGCTTCCAGGTCACGGGCGTGGCCTGCATGACGGTGGCTCCCGAACTAACGATGCGGCTGAGCAGAAGATTGCCATCGGCAGCAGCCTCGCGGCTGGCAATCACAAGTTTCGCGCCGACCGCAAACGGCAGAAACAGTTCCAGGCCCGCGATGTCGAACGAGAGTGTAGTCACGGCGAGCAAAGTGTCGCTCGCTTTCAGGCCCGGCTTCTTGCTCATCGACAGAAGCAGGTTGACGACGGCCCGATGCGAAATTTCAACTCCTTTGGGCTTGCCGGTTGAACCCGACGTGTAGATGACGTAGGCGAGATCGTCTGCCGTGGGCGCGGTGGGCAGGGCGTCGCTGCTGTGTCGCGCGATGGTCGTCCATTCGGTGTCGAGGAAGATGTGACGGGCGGCCCCGACATTGACGGTCTTGAACAGACTTTCCTGCGTCAGCAGGACCGGAACACTCGCATCGTTCAAGACGAACGAAATGCGCTCGGCCGGATAGGTGGGATCCATGGGAACGTAGGCGCCGCCGGCCTTCATCACACCGAGCAGGGCGACGATCATGTCCAGAGAGCGCTCGACGAACACGCCAACCATGACGCCAGGCTTCACGCCCGTGCTTCGCAGGTAGTTGGCTAACTGGTTGGCGCGGCGGTCGAGCTCGCGATAGGTGAGCTGCTCGCTCTCAAATGCAGCGGCGATCCCATCCGGCGTCTTCCTGGCTTGGGCTTCAAACAGTTGATGAACACAGAGGTTGCGCGGATAGTCGGCTGTGGTCCGATTCCAGTCGACGGCCAACTGACGGCGGCCGGCTTCGTTGAGCAGCGGCAGACGCGCCAGGGATTGATCCGCATTTTCGACCATGCCGAGCAACAGCGTTTCGTAGTGACTCAACCAGCGGGCAATGGTGGCTTCGTCGAAGAGGCCGGTGTTGTAGTCGCAGTCGAGCATGAGCCCTTCTTTCGACTCGACGACGTTCAGGAAGATATCGAAGTTGACGAAGCTTTTTGGATTCGGATCGGCCTCGGCTTGGAATCCGTCGAATGGCATGTCGCCACCAACCCGTTCGAGGTTGAACTGCACCTCGGTCAATGGCAACCGGCTGGGATCGCGGGGAATCTGCAGCTTCCTGACGAGGCGGCCATAGGTGTAGTTCTGGTGCTCGTAGCCAGCCAGCACCGTCTGCTTCATTTGCGCCAGAAACTGCGCGGCGGTGGAATCCGCGGAGGGCTTTCCACGCAGAGGAATGAAGTTGACGCAGTGTCCAACCAGGACCGCGTCTTCGAGCAGCGATTGCCCGGCCGTGGGAATTCCAACAACAATGTCGTCCTGACCGCTCAACCGGCTTAGGAGAATCTGGAAGCCGGATAGCAGGGTGACGAAGAGCGTGCACTTCTGTTTTGCCCCAAGTTTCTTGATGGCGTTGTAGGCATTGGCTCCGATCCTGGTCCGGTAGGTTGCGCCGTTGAATTCCTTCACCGCGGGCCGTGGCCGATCCGTCGGCAGATCAAGCAAGGGCGCAGGCTGCTGGAATTGTTCAAGCCAGAACTTTTCGACGCTCGCGCCGTCCGGGCCGTCCAGGAAATTTCTCTGCACCTTTGAGTAGGTGGCGAAGCTCATGGGCGCAGGCAAAGTCGGGGGTAGAGTCGGGGACTCGCCGCGATTCAGCGCATTGTAGATATTTGGAAGCTCGTCGAGCAGAACGTTCGTGGACCATCCGTCGCACACAATGTGGTGCGCAGTGAATACCAGACGGGCATTGTCTGGCTCCATTTTGACCAGTTGCGCACGAACCATGGGGCCCTCGACCAGACGGAACGGCGTGTGAGCATCATCGCGCACGATCTGCTTCCAGCGGACTTCGCGTTCCGCCGCGCTGAGCGCGGTGAGATCCACGGTTGGGATATTGAGATCGAGCTTGGCTGCGAACTTCTGCGCATGGCCTTTTTGGCCTTCGTGGACGAAAGTTGCGCGCAGGGCGTCGTGGCGGTTCACCAGTTGGCGAAGTGCGTCTTTGAGCGCTGGTTCGTTCACCTTTCCGCGCATGTGCAGCGTGAAGGATTCGTTGTAGCTGCAGGAGGCGTCGTCGCTCAGCTGGTCCGAGAGCCATACTTCCAACTGCGGCTCGGTGACGGGAACTTCTTGAGCGATTCCAGAAACGGCGTCTGGCGTTGCAGCCGCGCTCGCTGTAGCCGCCCAGACGACTGGCTGTTCCGCGCCTGACGGCTTAGCGAAGAAGCCAGCGGCCTGCATGTCGAATACGCTTTCCTTAAACGCGGCGACAATTCTCTCGAGGTCGGCATCGGAATGAGCCGTCGAGAGGAAGCAGGGGAAGCCTTCGAGAATGTGGATCCCCTTCATGCGCAGGAAGTAGTAAAAGAGACTCGCAAAGCGTTCTTCGACCGGAAGCGCAAAGTAAAAGAAGCTCGCAAAATGCTCGATGCGGGTCGGAACCTGCTGGAGCTCGAAGAACTCATTGATGGTCTTGACCAGCTTCGTGGTGCGTTCGGTCAACCGCTCCTGCAGGCCAGGACCCTGCTGTTGGAAATGCTGCATCACGGCCTTCATCGCCGCCAAGGTCAGTGGGTGACGGATAAAAGTGCCCGCGAAGAAAGTGACGCCAACCTCGGGATAGGAATCGTCCCCGAAACGCCATGCTCCTCCGTCGAGCCCATCCATGAATGCGGCTTTGCCGGCGAGGATGCCAATCGGCATGCCGCCCGCAACGACTTTGCCGTAAGTGGCGAGATCCGCGCGGACTCCGAAGAGCGCCTGGCAACCGCCGAGATGGGCTCGAAATCCTGTGACAACCTCATCGAAGATGAGGGCAGCGCCCGACTCCGCGGTGATCTGGCGAAGCTCGTGCAAGAATTCGCGAGGCTGAAGGTGGGGATGCCGGCTCTGCACCGGCTCGACCAGCACGGCTGCCAGATCTTTGGCATTCTGGCGAATCCACTCGATCGACTCTGCTGTGCCGTAGTCGAGAACGACGACGTTCGAGAGATTCTCGCGTGGAATCCCCGGCGCGACCGGAGCGGAGTGTGGGACACCCTGCTTCGTTCGTACACTCTTGACCAGCACTTCATCGAACATACCGTGGTACGCGCCCGCGAACAACACAACTTTGCTGCGGCCAGTAGCGGTACGCGCCACGCGCAGTGCCGCCATGACGGCCTCTGATCCGGTGTTGCAGAAGGTCATGCGCTCGTTGCCCGTCATCTGGCAAAAGAGCTCCGCGACTTCGCCGGCCAGCGGTGTCTGGGGGCCGATTTCAAAGCCTTCATGGAGCTGCTTGGCAATCGCCTGCTCGACAAACTCGGGACGATGTCCGAGCATGATGGGGCCAAACCCGTTCAGGACGTCGATGTACTCGTTGCCGTCCACATCCCATAGGCGCGATCCCTGGGAGCGGTTGGTGACGATGGGATAGACCATCTCTTTCCACAACGAGCGGAAACCGGAAACGACACGCGGGTCGGCCAGCGCGGCGCGATGCGTCTCGGTACTGCTCTTCGATTTCGCCGTGCGCCGGGTATACAAATCGATCAGCTTCTTCAAGCCTTCCTGCTGCTGCGGCGTGACGTTGCCGGATACGCCTTTTTGCGGCGGCTTGTAGGGCCCAAAGGGTTTGAATTCTTCTTTTTCCTTCGCACTCGCAGTGATAGAAGGTGCGGCAGGCGCCACGACGGGTGCAGCAACTGGAGCGGGTGACGGCGTGGAAGGTTTGGTGGCAACACTGGCAGGCAGAACTGCAGTAGCAGTAGCCGGAGCCGTGGCAGGCACAACCGCAGGAGGTACCGCCGCGGTCGCGCCGCCACGCAACGCTTCCAACTGTTTTGCAAATAGTTGATTCATCGCAGAAAGCTGTTCACGCATCAAGCGCTCAACCGGAGATTCAGACATGGCACCATCTCCATTTCCACTTACCGGGGCATTGACATCGACCGTTGAACTGGTGGTCGTCCGGATAGTCGCTGGCAGAGACGAAACCCGCATGGCTATGGCGGGCGCGGTCACTGGGGGCGGCGCTGCTTCCGCCAGAACGTCCGCTGGTAGCTTGCCGTCGAGGTACTCGGCGAGCGAATTCATGGTCGATAGGTCTCCCAACAACTGGCGAAAGGTGACCTTCACGCCGAATTTTCCCTGCAGTGACTGCGTCACCTGGGTCAGGAACAGCGAGTCGAAACCCATTTCGAGGAAACTGGTGCAGCCATCGGCTTGGGAAAGATCCACACCAGAAAGTTCCTCGAAGATCTCGCTGAGAACTTGAGTGATTTTCATCAGTCGGGAGACGGCCATGGTAGAAAGTGCGACGGTTTGTGAATTCGCGTTCACCTGTGTTTTTTCCTCCGAAGCCGAAGCTTCAGCTGGGGTTTCAGCAAAGCGCGGAGCCGCGACCAGTGCGGCTGCCGCAGATTCTTCGAGAATGGGAGCATCGAGCCAAAAGCGTTTTCGTTCAAACGGGTAGGTGGGGAGCGAGATACGCTGCCGCTTCTCTTCGCCCTGAAGGCTGCTATGAAGGCTCGGCCAATCCGGCTGCGCGCCAGCTAGCCAGAGTGCGCCGAGCGAACTCATGACGCTGGCGGCGTCTCCCACACCCGAAAAACTGTCGGCCAGCGACGAGAGGATCGGTTGCTCGGCTGGCGCGCCAGCCTGCTGCCGCGCCAGCGTGCCCAGAACATTACCGGGACCCACTTCGAGAAGAATGCTGTCGGGCTTCTTGCGCAGTTCGGCAAGTGCGGAAGCAAACTGCACGGGCTGGCGGAAGTGACGCGCCCAGTACGCGGGATCGGCGGTTTCCTTCTCGCTAATCCAGGTTCCGGTTACGCCGGATACGTATGGAATCTGCGGCCGGCCGGGACCCACCTCGGCAACCAGCTCGGTGAACGGTTCGATGATGGGGTCCATCATCGCGGAGTGAAAGGCGTGGGAGGTCACCAGGCGGCGGCACATGATGCCGTCGGTCTCCAGCTTTTTCTCAAATTCATTCAGCGCATCGAAGGGGCCAGCGACGACACATAGAGACGGCGAGTTGACTGCGGCAACCGAAAGCGTTCCGCTCAGCCGCGCTCGGAGTTCAGGCTCGGGCAGGCGCACCGACAGCATGCCGCCGCGCGGCAAGTCCTGCATCATTCTTCCGCGCGCCGCCACCAGCAATAGGGCATCTGTGAGCGAGAACACTCCCGCCAAGCAAGCGGCGGCGAACTCGCCAATGCTGTGGCCGAGCATGGCGGCCGGCCGGATTCCCCAGCTCATCCAGAGCTGCGCAAGCGCGTATTCAATGGTGAAGATCGCGGGCTGCGCAATGGCTGTATCGGTCAAGCGCCGCTTGGCTTCCTCCGATGCGGGCTCTTCCGGATAGAGCAAAGATCGAAGATCGGCTCCGAGCGGCGCGCGAAGAATCTCGGCGCACTGGTCGACATTCTCGCGGAAAACGCGCTCGCTTTCATACAGGTCGCGGCCCATGTTTGGATGCTGCGCCCCTTGGCCCGGAAACAGGAAGAACACGGTGGGGTTGTCGAGAGGCTTCAAGCGAGTCGGCAACCGTTTTCGATCGCGCTGCGACATGCTGGCAACTGCTTCCGGTACGCCGCGCGCAACGATGGCGCGGCGGCAAGGAAAGCACCGACGGCCCACTTGGAGCGTCCACGCTGCGTCGGCGAGATTCACTTCGGGATGGACGGTTAGATATTCGCAAAGGTTCGTGGTGGCATTTTCCAGCGCCGTTTCCGAACGCGCCGACAGCACTAACAACTGCAACTTCGAAGAACACGCCGAGGACGAAGACTGCCGGGTTGGAGCCTGCTCCAGAACCACGTGGGCATTCGTGCCGCCAACTCCAAAAGCACTCACGCCGGCGCGGCGAGGACGGCTTCCATGCTTCCACTCTGTGCGCTTTGAATTGAGGAAAAAAGGACTGTTTTCGAGATCGAGCTTCGGGTTCGGCTTTTGGAAGTGCAGCATCGGCGGGAAAACGCCGTCGCGAATCACGTGCGCGGCGTGGATCAAGCCCGTAATGCCGGCCGCAATATCCAAATGGCCGACATTGGTTTTGGCGGTCCCGACGGCGCAGAATTGTTTCGCCTTGGTGTGGGCGCGAAACGCCTTGGTGAGCGCGGCCATTTCAATCGGATCGCCCAGCGGCGTGCCTGTTCCGTGGGCTTCAACGTATCCGATGGAGTCGGGAGAGACGCCGGCCAGGGCCTGTGCCATGGCGATCACGTTGGCTTGGCCTTCGACACTCGGAGCGGTGTAGCCGACTTTATCGGAGCCGTCGTTATTTGTGGCAAAGCCGCGAATGACCGCGTAAATCGAGTCGCCGTCGGCCACGGCATCTTCAAGACGCTTCAGTACGACAACTCCGGCGCCAGCGCCAAAGACTGTGCCATTCGCGTTTTCGTCAAAGGCGCGGCAATGGCCGTCGGGCGACACCATCCCGCCTTCCTGATAGAGGTATCCGCGTTTCTGCGGGAAGGTTATGGAAACTCCTCCCGCCAGCGCCATGTCGCACTGGTAGGTTTGCAGCGCTTGCGCCGCCTGGCAGACGGCGACGAGCGAGGTTGAGCAACCCGCCACCATGGTGAAAGCCGGTCCCTTCAAATTCAATTTGTAGGAGACGCGAGTGGCGAGAAAATCGGCGTTGCTGCCGAGGGTGACCGGATAATTCGCGACCTGGTAGCCGCTGACGTAGTCTTCGATAAAGCGCCGGTCACGGCAGACGTGGCGCAGGAAATAGGTGCTGGGACTGCAACCGGCATAGACGCCCGTCATGGCAGGGCAGTTCAGCGGATCGTAACCGGCATCTTCAATCGCCTCCCAGCAGCACTCGAGGAAAATACGCTGCTGCGGGTCCATCAGCTCCGCCTCTTTGGGATATACTCCGAAAAAGGCCGCGTCAAACAGATCGACGTCGTCGAGGATGGGTCGCGCCCGCACATAGGTTGGATCGGCGGCCAGGGCAGCGGCGTTCGACACTTCGAGTTCATCAACCCGGAACTGAGCGATGGACTCAACGCCCGCCAACTGATTTCGCCAGAATTCGGCGACAGTGCGGGCACCCGGGAAACGGCCGGACATGCCGACGATCGCGAGAGCGTTACTGAGATCTTGCGTATCGGGATCGCTCATAGAAGTTGCCCTGCTTTGTTCTTGCTAATGTCTTTGCGCTGTTTGGCCATTGCGGTGCGCTGCTTGCGGATTCTCTCGGCAATCTCCGAACTGGCTGCCGGCGATGTTTGCCCCTCGAGATAGTTGCTCAAAGCGCGAATGGACGGGTACTGAAACAAGTCGGTTACCGAAAACTTGCGATGCAGAATTTGTTGCAGTTCCGCGTGGACTTCCACGATCAGAATGGAGTCGCCGCCGAGGTCAAAGAAGTTATCGGCCGGTCCGAGATGCTCAACTGCAAGCATCTTTTTCCAAACCAACGCGATGATTTCTTCCGTCCCCTGCTTCACAGAGCGGTTGCCGTTGGCCGGCTCGGTCCGCACCGGAACTGGCGCCGGAAGTTGGCTGCGATCCACTTTGCCGTTCGCGTTCAAGGGCAGCGATTCCATCATCAAGAATGAGGATGGAATCATGTAAGCAGGAAGAAAGCTTTCGAGGGCAGTCCGCAATTGGTGAGCTTGCAGCGGCTGGTCATTTCTCGGCACGCTTTCCGACACATTTGGCGGCTGGTGTTCCGGGACTATGTAGGCTGCGAGCTTTTTCTGGCCGTCAAACTCGATCGCATCCACGACGGCCTGCTTGACGCCGGGCTGGCGGAGCAAGGTGGCTTCAATTTCGCCGAGTTCGATTCTCTGGCCATTGATCTTGATTTGCCGGTCGATCCGGCCGAGAAACTCGATTTCACCGTCCGGCATGAAGCGGCCCCGGTCTCCAGTGCGATAGATTCGCTCTCCCGTTGCGGGATGAAGCGCAGTGCGGGCGCGGGTCTGCTCGTCATTGCGCCAATATCCCTTCAGCAGACCAACGCCGGAACAGCAGAGCTCGCCCGGCTCCCCGCGTGGGCAATCTTGAATTTGTTCGCCGGGCAGGTGTTCGTCGAGCACGAAGTAGCAAGTGTTCGCAATCGGATGTCCGTAGGGGATGCTGTTCCAATCCGCCTGAACATTCTTCACCGGGTACCAGATATTCCAGACCGTGGTCTCGGTGGGTCCACCGACACTGACGACTTGGACATCTCCGAAGTGAGCGCGGATGCGGCCTGGCGCGCTGAGCGGGATCCAATCGCCACCCAGGAAGGCTACCCGAAGCCGGCCATTCAAGGTGAGCTTTCGCGCCGCTGCATGGACGAGCAGCATTTCCATAAACGCCGGAACGGAGTTCCACAGGGTCACATTGTGCCTGTCGATCAGGTCGACCCAATGATCGGGCGAACGCGTTCCCTCGCGATCGGGCATGACGATGGCACCGCCAGCGGCCAGCAGCCCGAAAATGTCATACACAGACATATCGTGGTGCAAAGCGGTGACGGCCAGCATGCGGTCGTCAGCATTCACTTGAAAAGTGCGGTTCGTTTCCAGAATGCAATTCACTAGCCCGCGATGGCCGATCATCACGCCCTTGGGCTTCCCAGTCGAACCGGAGGTGTAGAGAACGTACGCAACATCGTCGGGAGTCTGTCGGCGAGGAAGTGGCTCCGCGGGCCTCGTGCTCGGCTCTTCTTTTTCTTCTTCGTGATCTTCTTCCCGGTCAACGCACAGGCGGGTTACACCCACCGGCCATGACAAGTTCTCGTCCAGCTTTTCGTCGAGCCAGGACTGAGTGAGCACGATTTCGACCTCTCCATTTTCGAGCAGGTACGCGAGGCGATCCGGCGGGATCGCCGGATCTATCGGCAGATAAGCCGCGCCCGACTCGAGAATGCCGAGCACAGCCACGATCTGTTCCCAACCCTTTTCCATCACGACAGCGACCAGAGTATTCGGGCGGACTCCAAGCACCCGCAGCCGGTGGCCGAGGGATCGCGCCAGGGAAAGTAAGTCGGCGTAAGACAGCGTTCGCATGGACGAGATGACGGCTGGGCGCTCAGGCGCACGCATGACCTGCTCCAGAAACAGGTCCTGGATGAGACAGTCGCAATTGGCTGAGTTAGTCAAATGAGTTAGTCAAGTATTTGGACGGCTCGTTATTGGTCTCAGGTTCGCTTCGGCGCGGGGCGCCCGCAGCTAGAATCCCCTCTTGAATGCCAGATAGGGCGTCAGGAGCGTCTCCATGATTCCCGGGAAAGGATCGGCACAGCTAAATACAGCGTCACTGCGGCACTTTCGAAGAGAGCGCAAATAGTCCATGGGGCTCAGTTGTCCAGTCAGAAACTCTAGGAATGCAGTCGGAATGTCAGTGGTCATCCGGACCCATCCGACGCCTGGCCGCGCCTTGCAAGGGGCCACGGGGAGGCCCAATTGATCCGTGTAAATCATGGAACAGAAATCGACTCCGGCACTCGTTCCTAAGCTATGATAGCCCCAGGTGCGGGCATTGACGTCGAGCAACTTGTAACTTAAGTCACGTGGATCAAGCTTGTATTCCACTTCGACCAGTCCGTAGTAATCGATCGCTCTCAAGAAACGTTCGGAAGTCTCTTCGAGCAGCGCATTCTCGATGGTCTCGACGTAAGTGCTCGCTCGCCCAAACTGCAGCGGATGCTGACGGCGCCGGCGGGCCACCATGCTGCCCACAGCTTCTCCTTCCCGAAAGAACGCGCAATAGGAGAACTGTTGGCTGCCGCCGCCGGGAATCACCTCCTGCACCATCACCTCACCCGGACCGACAAGGTCAAATGCTTTCTGGTACATCTCCCGCAGCTCGGAATGGCTGTTGGCGCACCAGGCCTTGACTCTGGTGGCGTAGACGAAATGCTCCTTGATCGCGGGCTTGATGGCAAAAGGCGGAGTCAGATCATCGAACTCGGACAGTTCCTCGACGCTCTGTGGATAGCGCGTCCACGGGATCGGGATGTCCAGTTGCTCGGCCATCTCATAAGTATTCCGCTTGTCCCATGCCCAGCGGACGCTTTCCCACTCCGCGGTTGGAACTCGAAACATGGCGCTCAGTTCTTCACGATTTCTGGAAACAGCCGCGACCAACTCGTCGCGCGTTGGATACAGAATCCACCCTTCCAGATCGAACTGGCGGCCGAGATGGAGAAGACGGTTGACAGTATCGCGTTCGTCCTTCAGATCGGGGAATTTGACTGACCTGCCCGCATAGCGAGAGAACCGGGCAATGGAGTGCTCATCGTCAACGATGCAAGTCGGAATTCCGCGCCGTCCCAGACTTCGAACTATCCCTAAACCCTGATAGTCGCCTCCGAGTATGACCGCGCCAGCGGTCCCATTGCTTGAGAAACGCTCCTCATTAACGGCACTTATAACGGCACTCGAACTCGAAGCCGAGTTATCCATTAGCGGGCCGCCTCTTCCGCCCGATTCCGTGAACCAATTCGCGCGCGGCAAATTCGGTCCCCGAAACAAAACACAACAGCGGTCCAAAGCTCCAGGACGCGGGTTTTCCGAGAACGTGCAAACCCGGAACCGAACTCTCCAGCCCTTCGCGGAGCACCGGATAACCATCTACTCGCTCTATCTGGCTCAAAAGCGATGGTGGCAGGAAGGAATACCGGGAGAGGTCGACGCGAAATCCTGTGGCGAGCAGGCAGTGATCCACGGTTCGCTCGGATCCGTCTTCGAGCCTCAATTCCAGCCGATGTCCTCTCTCGGCGGCGGCTACTACTCTGGATGCTAGCCGGACAGATACGTCCTGCAAACGCGGCTGCAGCCAACTAGCGCCCGCCGGACGAATCGCGCGATAGGCGACCTTATCCTGGAATTTTCTGGGAAGACGGCGGAACAAGTGGGGTGCGGCCACCAGACGGCTGATACCGGCAGGTCCGACATCGCGATTCGAGTAAAGAATCGCCGAAATCGGGCCGAGATGGTGCAGTCGGCTGTGAAGGCCAACCCAATTTAGTGCGGATGCACGGACAAAAACCTCAGCTTCCGCTCCCGCCTCCCGCAACAGTGCCGCAGATTCCAGAGCACTCTGTCCGCCGCCTACAATCGCAACGCGCTGCCCTTTGAATCTGCTCAGGTCTTTGTGCTCGGTCGTGTGCGAGGCAAGGTGGCGGTCAATTCCGTGAAATTCGGAGGGCCGATAGCCAAAAGCCGCGATGCCCGTGGCCAGCACTACGCGGCGGGAGATGAATCGGCTATCGTCGCTCAAAGTGATTCTGAAGCCCTGGCTATCCAGCTCCACGGTTTTCACCTGGCGGGTATCGAGGTCGGGAATCGCTCTACTTTGATACCAGAGCCCATACTCCACAAAGCGGTCCAGCGGTATCGGTTTTCCGATATGGTTGCCTTGCGAATTCCGGAACGCGTCGAGCGATAGCGACCCATCCGGATCCGCGATGTGACTCGCATCCCAACTCGAACGCAAACACATTCCCGCTGGCATTTGCTTCGCCCAAAACTCCATCGGCGTTCCAAAGATCCGGGTCTCGATGCCACTCGCCCGCAAGTAAGCGGCAGCAGACAGGCCATACGGCCCGGCGCCGACGATCGCCACCTCGCAATCTGCCACGTTTGCAGTCGCGCAGCGGCCTATCTGTGTCACACCATCCAACAGTTCTACGCTAGACGCCACTCATTCCTCCCAAATCGTTGTCATTTTGTCGTGCCCGACGCGCTAGCGCCGGCTAGCCTTTTTCAGATTGCGTCATCTTCCTGCGAGGGAGGGTTTTGCGCTGAATGCTGCAGCCGCCCGGGCGGCCTATCGTGAACCAACCGCCAGAGGTGCGGCGTTGAGGGATAAAACCAAGCGGCCATCTTTCTCGCTGGCAAAAGCGATCGAAGCCCGTTCCTTGCCCGCGCCCTCGATTCGCCATTGCCCGTCCTCTTCGACGAGGGTCATTTCCGCGCGCTGTCTCCACCAAGTGTTCACTTCACCTGGCGTGGTGAGCCAAAGATTTGCTTTCGCTTTCAATTGCGCTAAGTGAGCCAGCAGTCCCTCGTAAATATTTCGGGCGCGGGCGCTGGTCAAGTAATCGGGATGAATCACGACACTGATGAGTCCATGCTTCTCCATGATGAGCTCGATCTGGCGCTCCCACAGCGTGGTCGAGTAGTCATTCAGGATGTGAAACAAGGTGTAGTCCTGGGTGGTGGTCACCGGTATTTCCAGAACCTTGCCGACAAAGTACGGCATCACCGTGCAACAGCCACCCCGTTGCGGATCGAGGTGCGCGACATTCGGAACCGACATGTCGTATTCAAAATCGAGCAGGTCATACCAGAGCTGGTTTCGATAGAGCACTCCCGCTCGAAAACCTGCCGCTCCAAACTGCTTGCCATAGGCATTGATCTTGGCGGCGCGCTCGACAAAGCATTCGCGGTTCTGGAACAGGCGTCCATCGTGATTCAGATCGTGGACCACGACCTCGAAACCGCGATCCCGAATCGACTGCAGGAATGCCGGGGTCACGTGATAGCGTTCCTCGGGGATGACTTGGAAAGATGCTTTGATCCCAAAGGAATCGTTCGCGTCCATCAGCATGCGGCAAAGATCGACGCCGAGCGATGTTTCCACGTCGTGCGTCATCAGGGCACAGCTGGAAGCTCCCTCCGGCCAGAACCAGATGAACGGAATCTGCTTCAGGTTCTGCGCCCGGAGCGACAAGAGCAACACCCGCTCCAGGAGGTTGTCCACCGTGCGATCCACCGGCCAGTGCGGAAAGGGAATGTTTTCCCAACCGCGCAAGCGTAGTTTTTGGAGATGCTTCCGGACAGCCACCGGCAGGAGCGGACGGAAAAGATAGTACAAACTCGCCAACGGCGAGTTGGCGCTTCCGTCTCGCCAGTCACTCGCATACGTCTCCCCACGCAGACCATCGACGACCTGCGACAGGTCAAACGGCAGGCGGGCCGTTCCATTTTCGAAGTGCGCATCCTGCAGCAAGTCCCAGAGCGGTCCTATTGGAGAAGTCGCGGGCTGGCGCCCACAACACTGGCCGTAGAGCGTGTCCTCGCCAAACCGAAAATACCCGCTCTTCTCCGAAAGCACGCCGCTTTGCGCAATGCGAGCATAGCTCTCGGGGCACTTGTAGTATTGGCTCAGGCAGTTCATTGTTCCTGAAATCTTCATTGTTCCTGTCTTCATGGAGTGCGTCGGTATCGGCGCATTGATCGCCAGCTGAGTCTTAGGGTAGTGCGTCAGCGACACGGCCGCAGTTTGGGTTCGCGGCTGCTGAGACTCAGATACCCCTTCAGCTCTAGGTAGTCGCAATTTTCGCTTCCGCTTCGGACACGGCGACTACCGGAATACTTCTTGCATACTTGCGCCAGGGCAGCATCTCAAAAAGCAGTCCCTGGAATTGCAAGAGCGGTTTGACACCGCCGTGGAGGACGGCGACCGCAGTCAAATATAAGGCCCCAAACAAAAGCGAGTCCGCGACCATGCGGGTGAAAGCGCCGACTGGTCCGGGCACTGCAGCAAAAACTGGCGCGCCTCTAAGGATCATGGCCGATGCGCCACCAGCAAGCGCGGCTGCCAAAATGTATCTCCAGACTTCGGCAACCACGGGACCAACCTTGAAGCCGATCGGTTTCCCGGCGTACCAGAAACCGGGAATAGTAAGAATCCAGAAGGATAGTGTCCAAGCGGCAGCGATGCCGGCAGGTCCCCAATGCAGTCCCAACAGAAACAGTGAGGCAGTGACGGCAAACTCCACCAGCACCCAGCGGAACCAGCGGTGCGCGGTTCCGATCGAGAGGTGAAGCCAGCCGTGCGTGTTGTAGATCAGCATGATGCCCACGCCCGGTCCGAAGAACATGAAAATCCGGCCGGCGGTCGCCCACGCCGGCCCCAATACCAGAAGAATCACGTCTTTCCCGATCAGAGTAAGGTCAGCGCCGATGCCCATTCCGACGAACGCCATGACCGCGAGGCTCCGCAGAAAATAGCGCCGGAACTGCTCCGAATCGCGGTCCAGTCGGCTTAAGGCGGATACGGCGACCGAGGTCAGGGGCGCGGAAAGCTGGCAGGCGGAGAGCAGGAACAAATCGTAGGCCTTCTTGTAAAAGCCGAGTGCGCTCGGGCCAAATCGCCATCCCACCAGAAGATTGTCCGTATTCCTCGCGAAGTAGTTAAAGCTGAACCGTCCATAGACGTTGAAGGCATACCGCACCATCTCGCCGGTTCCCGGCGCACGACGGGGCAGACTTGGAAGCCAACGGCACTGGATCCACGCTCCGATTGCCACGGTCAGCGGCGCAGCCAGCGCTGCCGCTACCAGCGCCCAGTATCCAAAGCCGGCCCACGCGAGCCCGATCGCAACCAACAGGGAAACCGCACGAGCAACGATGTCGTTGAATGACACGGCCGAGAAACGCATCGCCCGCTTGAGCAGTGCAAGGTGCTCGACCGCGATACTGCTGAGAAAAATCGTCGGCGCTATGGCGATCGCAACTTCGCCCACTTTGGCGTCCCCATAGAATCGCGCCATCAGCGACCCCGAGGCAGCAAAAATGAGAGTCAATAAACCGCCCACACCCAGGTTAATCCAGAACAGGTTGCTCACCTGTGAACGGTTGATCTCTTCCCGCTGTTGGATCGCCTCGGTGAATCCATTCATCCCGAAGTTGGTGAGCAACAAGTTGAAGGTGGTAACCATGGCTACGAGTCCAAAGTCGGATGGCGTCAACAGACGAGCCAACACTACCGTCGAGATCATCTGGACGCCAAAACCAAGGCCCCCGGAGAGTAGCGTAAAGCCCGCGCCCCGGACGGCAAGTTGTCGCGTCTCGCCCCGATCGGCACCGGGCCGGAAGCTGCCGCTGGCATCAAAGGGTCTCAAACTTGCTCCCCGTCAATCTCTGCTTCGGAGTTGAACGCTGGCACAGGTTTAACCATCGAGCCCGACGTGAACACTCTGTCTCTCTTCTCGTCATTGTTGACTAGGTTGTGGACCAGGCCAAGAAAGGGGACGCGACTCCGCAAATCCGATGGTTCGATAATCTGAAGGATCGGAACCGCGGCCCGCATGACCGTCCTGCAGGAAGGCTGCGGTTTGGCCTAACTACAACTTGTGAGATCAATTTTCGAAATCAACGTTCGAGATTAGTTCCACCGGCGCCGCGCGCAGGACCGATCAGTGGACGACGGCTTTGAGTTGCGTCGGGGGCGAAATCTGGCTCGCCGGGTAGCAAGTGCTGGCGTTGAACGTCAGCGGACTGCCCGGACCGCCTTCGCTGCCTCCCATAATGTTCAGGTAGCAGTTCTGAGCCGGAATCAGTCCGGCGTGCCCACCGCCCCCGGGGGCGCCGGTCACGTCAGGTCCGATCGCAGGGAACGCAAGCGACGATGGCCACCAGGCCGGAGTGCTCGAAAGGTAGAATGACGGCGGAAGAGTTTGGGTCACTCCGCTTGCCCAGTTGATCGCTCCATCTGCGTTGGTGTAATTGCCGTGCAGAAACGATGTGGCGTAGGCGTTGGTGCTGTGGCAGGGCGGATTGGTCGACCCGTCACAGCCGGTACCCGACCCGCTATCGCTAGCTTCGCCGTAACCAAACGCAAAGTTGTAGTTCACGGAATCATAGGAACGTGTGGAAGAGTACTGCAGGACGGCCACGTGCGTCGTCTGCTGCGTTCCATATGCCATTAACGCGTTCTGAGCGGCAGATCCAACCACGTTTCCAACAAAGTTATAAGAGGTTGCGAGATGGTCGATCGACATGGCGCGCGAGGCCTGGAAACTCCACCAGCCATTGCTTCCAGAACAATCAACGGTTCCCCTGCCCGTCATGGGATTGCATACCATGGTGGTTCCACGGGTCCAGTTACGAAACGCTGTGCCGGTGCTCGATGAACCCCAGATCTCATCCGGCTCGATCCTATCGATAACGTTGCCTTCGAGCAGGTTGAATTGGGGATGCGCTCCGTGAAAATTAACGCCGCCAATCAGGAAATTAGGCGACCCCGAATCAAATTCGCCTTCTGTGTAGTTGTAGGCAATTACATTCCCGGCAGCGCCCCAGTTCATCATGACGGAGGCGTGACCGCGTTCGATGATGTTATTCTCCACCAAAGTAGCGCTCGTTTCGTTCACGATGAAGACATCGGAATCCGTGGTGCCCGGAGTATGGCTGTAAGCATTGGAAAAATAGCTGTCTCGAACTTCGTCCCGGTACCCGTAGTGAACCTGAACAAAATCTCCGTCGGTGTAGTTCGCTTCTACGCCCTTGATCCAGCAGTAGGCGCAGCCGCTCATCATGAAATCCGCCACATAGCCGGTGTTGTTGGCATAGACCTGAAGGGCCTCGACTCCGGCATAAAGGGTGGCCGTCATGGTGGCCACTAACGGCGTGCGGCTGTAGGCACTGTATAGCGCCGGTGTAAATCCGATGGTGGTTCCCGATACCGACGTGACTTGTAGCATCTGTCCCCGAGCCCGCGTTCCGTTATATTGGTCGCACCAGGTACAGTTCCCCTCGCCTCCCGCGGTCGTCACGTAGGAGGAATCGTTCAATTCCGTGATCATCAAGTAAGTGCCAACGCTAATCCCGCTGGCGTTACTCACCACCATGCTGGTAGAACCAGCCGTCGCCCCGCTCGTAACCGATACGCCGGGGTAGTTTGGACTTCCGGCCCCGAGATTGACGACGCCATTTCCCGAACCGTGAGCGTCGAGAACCGTCAGGTTGGCACCCGCCCCGCGCAAGGTCACATTGGCCGGAACGTTGATGTTGCCATTAACCCTGAACGTGCCCGATGCCAGGACCACCGCCTGCCCCGACGCACAGGCAGACAACGCCGAATTGATCGCCGCCGTCATGTCTTTCGTGCCGTTTGGAGTGAGGGTAGAACAAGCCGTCGGGCGAGAAGGGATTCCGCCCACTCCCACGGTGCTCCAATCGATGGCATGAGTCGGATCAAGAATGCCGGACCACAGCTGGGCATAGCCAGGAACCGACACGCCAACGATCATTAAAACGATCAGGAAGATGAAGAGAAAAAGTGGGGGACTTTTTTTTCGCATTTTCGGGTATTAGCTCGTTTCAGCACCGCGAACTCCTCGAGCTTATGGAATGGCCCGCTCGGCGCCTTTCTCAGTCTATGTCTTCGCCAATGACATGCAAGACACGGAAGTGCATCCCGATTGACATTGCTCGGCGGCGGGGGCCATGACCGGGCGGCCAAACCGCGATCCGGACCTTTTGTTTGGGGGAATCACCGGTTCACTCTTCGGAATATCATGTCATCAACTTCTTGCCGCTATGGCGACTGGTCGAAGTCGCGAGCCTGCGCCCGTCAGGTCGAGACTTGCTCGTCGTATGGAACCCTGACGTTTGGAACCGTGACCGGAGGAGCAGTCGCGGTCACGGGCACCGTCTTCCGAGGCTTTGTCCTTATCCAACCTCCCGGAACGGTGAACGTGGCCAACAAGAAGAAGATCCATACTGGGTTCAGCGACCCGAATGCTGACTCGGCAAAGTTGTATGCGACCGCGACGACAAAATACGCCAACCGCAGTTTGCCCTCTTCTGCATTCCGGCGGAATGCGCTCACGACCGTCCGGTAACCGGTAGCCAGCACGATCCCAAACAGTACGATTCCCAGCCACCCTAGATTCAGAAAGACTTCGATGTATCCGTTGTGCGCTTCCCTGGGATGCCACCAATAGATGCTCCACATCCTCTCCAGGCGTTTCCCCAACCAGAAACTTTCGAACCCGGTGCCGACCGCCGGATTCCCCGTCATACCAAGTACCAGTTTCCAAATGTCGGTACGGCCGGTGAGCGTCGGATCCTTGCCCATGGTTTGCAGGACGCCAGAGCCCATATCGAGAAAGAGAGTACTCATGGAAACGGCCAGAATCGCGGCCACCATAACGTGCACCATCCATGGCTTAAGTGCAACGATACGAAGACTGCATGTCACCATGAGAGCGCTGGCCATGAAAAAGCATGACATCGAGGTCATCGAACCGGCCATCCAAAACAGCCAAAGCGCCATCGCCAGGCACACTCCAAAAGCGAGGATGTGCTTTTTTCTGGCTGCGCTCTTTTCGCTCCGCAAGGCGGTGAGAATCCGCCACAAGAAACCCAAGCCCAGGATCAGACAAAGGCGCCCGAGTTCGTTCTTGTTGGTTGTGACGCCGGTATAGTAGGGCGTCCACGTCCACGGATGATAACCACGGCCGAGATCGGGATAAAACTTGATGAACAATACAGAAAGAGGGATCAGCACAAAGCCTATGCCGGCCAACACACGCTTGATCGCTGCGTATCGATCGGTTTCCGTCAGGATGATCAGGACCATAACGAAGTCGCCCAGCGACTTGATCCACCGTTTGAACGCGACGTCGGGGTAGTCGGACCAGGCGATGCTCACCGCGCAGTAGAGAGAAAACACTGCCAGCGGCCAATTCGCACGCACAATTCCGAAAACCTTCTGCCTTCTCTTTACCAGCACGATCATGCCGAGCGCCAGTAATCCGCTGTACACTGTGCGGTCCAAGGGGCTGCCCTCGGTATATGCCGATTCCACCGACGCCGTATCGGTGATGGAATTCCCGTGCATCGTGCCAATCCACTGGCCCACGCTGCGCGAACCGGCGATGGATAACCAGAAAATCGCGATCCATAGAGCCATCGACGTGCGGGACTTTGGATCCCGATCAAGCACAAATAGTCCCAGGATTCCCACAGAAAAAATAAGCAGGGCTATTCCTGGGGGCACTTAACGTCTCCTTGAGATTTGCTTTAGGTGGAGAATGCGCTTCATTTCGAGTCCAGAAACAGCCGGTGAATCAATTCCAGGGTCAGCAGTTTATGAATCGAGCCGGTGTAATTTCGATCTCCCTGGAGATGGCCTGCCACGATTTGTTCGACACCCTTGCGCTCCAGGTAAGGCCGGGACAATGTCCGGGAGTCGAGCAACATTTCTCGAATGTAATCGGCCAACGCATCCCGGTACCAAACTCGAAAATGGTAAAACTTGTGCCTTCCAAGAAACAGCCGCTCGAGATGAAGCGGCGAGAAAGCGTGGTCGATTCGAGCCACCCACTGCGGCATTCCGTAATCGTAGGCGTATTCGGCTTTGAAGGTGAACTCCAGATATCCTCGCGCTGCGGAGGCGAGCAACCGCGAGCCGTTTCCGCCGACGCCACGATCCGTGCGCAAACGGCGGAGGGAGGCGTCCCCATCCGCAATCAGGCGGAGGGAAACATCGTTGTTCGTCAGGACCGATTGCGGCGCGCGGAACACGGTGCGTACGAGGTCGTTATCAAGATACGGAGATCGCAGCGTGAGCTGAGTCTGCTCGAGCGCGAGCAGGCCGTAGTGATGCCAGGGAGCCTGCCGAAATACGGCAAAAGAAAGTGGATGTCCCTGGATCAGCCGGTCATAGGTCTGGCTGGCCTGGTCGACATACGAAAGAAGCTCCGGCCGATACAGGCCCGGAGTGGGCTGCCCAGGCCTGAAGGCCCGTACCCGGCGGAGAACTTCGCCACCGTAATTTCCCGTCATACGGACCGGCGCGATCGCGGCCGCCCGCTCGTTGACGTAGAGATCTGGCGTATGGCTCACGTCCATGCACCCGTCGGTCAGATACACTGTACGTTCGGCATAATGCGAAAACCGGGACAGGAACTCCTTGCCGACCGGGATTACGCGGTGGGTTTGCCCGCAGGCGCCCGCTACTTTGCGTGCCAACGTAACGTCCTGACAATCGCGGTACATACCGCCAAAGGAATAGCAAGGCAGCGCTCCGGGCGCGGGCTTGTGCCACGCCATGATCATGCGCGTGTCCAACCCGCCGGTCAGCGACATCCCGATTGGTTCTCGTGATTTGAAATGGCGCGGCAGATTCTCGGAAAAAACTTCCCGCAGCTGCCGGTAATACGCTTCGGGCTCGAGCGGAGTCTGCTCCTCCCACTCCCGCGGCTCGAAGTAATTCCCTTTCCGCTCAACCGCTCCGTTGCGAAACACCCAGTTCGAAGCGGGTGGGAGCACTTGGATCCCCCCGAACAGCGTCTTGTTCTCGAGCACGCAACCGCAGGAGATGAACTCACCCAAGGCCCGTGAATCGGCGGTTCTCAGCTCAGGACGGACTGCCAGAATCGCCTTCGCTTCCGCCGCCAAATAGAAAGCTTCTTTCGCCTCGTGATAATAGATCCGGTGCATTCCGTAGCGGTCGTTGAACAGCGCAGCGGTTGCCTGATTCCGGTCGATCAGCAATCCGTGAAACCTTCCGTTCAAAGCGGCTGGAAAGCGAGGGTCGTCCTCATAGAGATGGACCAAGTATGACGGGCCGTCCGCCTCGAAGGTATGGCCGCGCTCCTTAAGGCGGTGCGCGGTCTGGGGTTCGGGGAACTCCTCGCCTGAAAAAACCAGCGAAACATCGCCCTTTTCGCTGACCAATGGCATCCCGTCAGCGAACGAATTCTTACGCTCCACCCAGCCCACGTAAATGCCCAGGCGCTCATCCACCAAGGTTCCGCTGACGTAGAACGGCTCGTGCTGAAGGCTGGCGACCATCTTCAGCAACTGAGGCTCCGCCTGTGAGCGTGGCAACTTCGTGATGAGTCCCACAATTCCTGGCATTGTCCCTTTCCTTAGGAAGTTTCGGACACCGACTGGAGCTTGCGGTTGTACCAGGCGCTGCGGAACTGCCGCAGTTTTGCGGCGACCGGCCTAGGTAGTTGATCCATGAGCTTGTGGTGTAGGCCCAATCTCAGGGCGACCCGACCCAGCGGAGTTAGCGGAACGTAATACCGAGGCAGGTCGACGCGCTCAAAACCATTGATTTCCTTAAAGTTCGCGAGGCTGTCGACTTCTTTGTTTCCGTATGCAAAGCTCTGATACATCAGATAAGGAATTCCGCGGTTAGCGCACGCGCGGACGGCATGGGCAATCAGCGCATTGGTGGGCGCTTTATCGCGGTGGCGAACCATGGCCACAATGTTCATCAAGCTGGCCTGGGTTCGAGTTTCATCGATCACCATCTTCACAAAGCCAATCAGTTTCTCCTCGAAAAATGCGCCGATAAACACGCTTCGATCGGGAAAGGTTGCCGCCTCTCGGCGCACGGTTTCGACGTCCTTTCCATAGTGGACGTTCGGTTTCCCCTGCCGCACTTTGGTCTCGTTGTAAACCTCCCAGATGCCCTCAACCAGGGAGTCGTCAAACGGTACTTCCCGCAGCGTCACACCCCTTTTCTCGGCTTGCCGCGCCCGGTTGCGCGGGAAGGAGCGGATCTGGTGGTTCCACCAGTTGTCAAATGTCGAAACCGGCAAGATCGCCAGGTTGTCCATTTCCATGTGATAGTCGTATTTTGGCGTCTTGTCCGGCATGATCTGCATAAACGTGAACAGGTCGATTCGGCCTTTGGCGTTGCGCAAATCTGCCAAGAATGCTTCCGGCGATCTGACGGAGTCGTATTTATCGATGTCAAGGTGAGCGATCCTTACCAGCCGCCCCTGGACCATGACCTCGTTGCCACCACACTTCATCATTCCTCTTCCCACTATTCCGTTACGTACTGTTCGCGAATCGGATTGATTCCGACCAACGCCAACAGCTTGCCGAGATGATCGCAGAGGCTTACCAAAAGTCTCATGAAGCGATGATGTCCGAGGATCAACGCGAAGGGCAACGCCAGAGTGTAAGCCGGGACGGCAAGGATCGACCTCCAAATATCGTCCGCCCCAAGCGTTGGGTGCAACGCGGCGCTCGACCCGCGCAGCAAGGCTTTCCTCACCATGAACTTGCGTTTCCATCGCACGGGGGGAATTACCTCATAGGCGATCGCGTCGCTGCACCAGACGTAGCGGCATCCCTTTTCGATCGTTCTGCGAAAAAAGTCCTGGTCTTCTCCATGGCGAAATTCCGGGCGGAATGGCGGTTCGCCGGGGGTGAAGACGCTTTTCCGAAGCAGCACATTGCCGGTCCGCCCCAAGCTCCACCGGACCGGCAATCCGGTGGGATGAATCGGGCGTTCATAGAAGTCGCCCTTGACGATCCACTGCGGCGGTGTTTGGTCGAAATGCCGCCGCACCGGCCCGAGCACGCCGTCCACCTGGTATTGCTCGCAGGTGAGAAAAAGATTGATAAGCCAGTTTTTCGCCGGGAATTCATCGTCGTCGATGCAGGCCACGAATTCTCCTTCGGCGTTCTCGACGGCTTTGTTCCGCGCCAGCGCAATATTCTGCCGCGGCTCCACACAGTAGCGGATGGAAATCGAGCGCGAAGCTGAAGTCGATTTCTTGAACTCCTCCACTGCGGCCTCCCCCGATCGCAAATGATCGTTGTCGGCCACCACCACCGAATATGTGAACAACCCGCCCGTCTCCTGCTCATCGAGCGCTTGCAGCAGGCGCTTCAGAAAATCCGGGCGTTTGTAGGTGCACACACAGACGCTGATGTGTTTGAGTTCGGCATCCATGTTTCTGACGGGAAGCGGCCATACCGGCGCGGTAAAACTCGGTGAGATCGCCACATCGCCCAACCGGCGCAGCATCTCACCCGAGGTCAGGAACCGATGTTCATCGGGATTGATGGGATGAGTTTCCAGTTCCACGATCGCATTGCGGGCCTGCGAAAATATGCGCTGGAGCCGGTCTGCCGGCTCCAGCGGCGCCAGATTATACAGGCCATCGACGAGGCGGTAACGGCCGGCGAGCCTCCGGTCAACCGCCTTGCGATAAAGGCGATTCAGGAGACTCTTCTCTCCCGGCAAGAACGAGAAATTCCGCCGGACCAGTGTGCCTTCGGGCAGCAATCCATCCAGTACTACGTTCGTACAGAGATGGAGGTGGCGATGACCATCGATCCGTTGTGGATTTGCCCCATAGAGCCGC
>Ga0181523_10000917_pt1 | contig 32736 bp, 32 predicted proteins | sample PEATcosm2014_Bin_43_FD_119752 | JGI IMG/M metagenome (GOLD analysis project Ga0181523, IMG submission 119752) | Peatland microbial communities from MTU Mesocosm Facility, Houghton, MI, USA - PEATcosm2014_Bin05_30_metaG | ecosystem: Environmental > Terrestrial > Soil > Wetlands > Peat | place... | reverse complement strand
GCAACCTGCGGCAACGCAACCGGCTCAAGATGGAGATTGTCAAACGAACCGACGACGTCAAAGGCTTCAAGGTTCTCCCTCGACGTTGGGTCGTTGAGCGCACTTTTGGCTGGCTTGGGCGCCATCGTCGTTTCAGCAAGGACTACGAATACCTCCCGGCCTCAAGTGAAGCTCTCATCTACATTGCGATGATTAGCATCATGGTTCGCCGACTCGCCCCAAGCTGACCCTTTTCAGACACGCTGTCAGCCAAGCTGTCCGGTTGGAGCTGGCCGTTCAGCGGGTTTGCGCGTGACGGACTAGCTGAAGCCGGCCACTTGCCACCGCAGGACAAGCTGGCCCAGTTGCGCGAACTGGGCGCCAAGATCTATGTCTGCGGTCCGTCCATGGACCACTTCGGGGTCAGTCGCAGTGAGCTCGCCTTCCCCGACGTCATCGTCGGAGAGTACGCGGTCTTCCTGGGCGCCATGGCAGGAGCTGACCTCACCATAGTCCTGTAGCGCAGAAGAGTTCTCTTGCCTTGACCCGTATATTCGGCTATACGAATATATGGGTGACGCATGAAAGACGCGGCTCTGTTCTTCAAGATTCTTGCCGACGAGGCACGGCTCAAGATCATCTGGCTGCTCTTTCACCATGACGAGCTGTGCGTGTGCGACGTCATGGCGGCGCTCGGCATCACGCAATCCAAGGCTTCGCGGCACCTGGCCACGCTCAAGCACGCGGGTCTGGTGACCGACCGGAAGGACGGTCTTTGGTCGCACTACGCGCTCCGGCCGGCGAAAGACGGGCTGGCCCAAACCCATCTCGAACTTCTGCGGCGCAGCCTGGCCGACAGACCTGATGCGGCTTCGCTTCTGAAGACGCTGCGCCGTTGGCTTCACGGCAAGAACCGCAGCGTGGCCTGCGCCAAAGCCTCCGCCCGTGCCGCCAAGAGGAAGACCACGACACGGCAACGAGGGGCAGCTCGATGACTCGTCAGACGGCAGCAACTCAGGGCGTAACGAAGGGGCTGTCGTTTCTTGACCGCTTTTTGACGGTTTGGATCTTCCTCGCCATGGCGGTTGGAGTTGGCGGCGGGTATCTGTTCCCCGGCATTGTCCCTCTAGTCAATCAATTCAACGTTGGGACGACCAACATCCCCATCGCCATCGGTCTCATCCTGATGATGTACCCGCCGCTAGCCAAGGTCCGCTACGAGGAGATGGGGCCGGTCTTCCGCAACTTCAAGGTGCTCGGGCTTTCGCTCATCCAGAACTGGGTGATCGGTCCGATCCTGATGTTCGGTCTGGCCGTGCTCTTCCTGCACGACAAGCCCGAGTACATGGTTGGGCTCATTCTGATCGGCCTTGCCCGCTGCATCGCCATGGTCATCGTGTGGAACGATTTGGCCAAGGGCGACAGCGAGTACTGCGCCGGCCTTGTTGCCCTCAACTCGATCTTCCAGGTGCTCTTCTTTTCGGTCTCCGCCTACGTCTTCATCACCATTCTCCCGACCTGGTTCGGCCTGAACGGCGTGCTGGTGAACATCACCATCGGCGAGATCGCCAAGACCGTCTTCATCTACCTCGGCATCCCCTTCATCGCCGGGGTGGTCACGCGGTTCTCGTTGATCAAGTTGAAGAGCAAGGACTGGTATCATACGGCGTTCATCCCGAAGATCAGCCCCATCACGCTCATCGCGCTGCTTTTCACCATCCTGGTGATGTTCTCGCTCAAGGGCGCATACATCGTGCAGCTTCCGTTTGACGTCGTGCGGATCGCCATCCCGCTGCTCATCTACTTCGTGTTGATGTTCTTCCTCTCCTTCTTCATGTCGAAGAAGGTGGGCGCGACCTACGGCCAGGCGACGACGCTGTCATTCACGGCGGCCTCTAACAACTTCGAGCTCGCCATCGCGGTAGCCATCGCGACCTTCGGGATTAACCACGGCGCCGCCTTCGCTGCCGTCATCGGCCCGCTTGTGGAGGTGCCAGTCATGATCGGTCTGGTCAACGTCGCGCTCTGGCTGGGGCGTAGGTACTACCGCACGCAGGAGGCTTCCACATGAAGGGCATCCTTTTCCTTTGCGTGGCCAACTCGGCCCGCAGCCAGATGGCCGAGGGGATTGCCCGAACATTGGCCCCGGCGGGAACCAAGGTATGGTCTGCTGGCTCGCGCCCCACCAGCGTTCGGGCCGAGGCGATCGCGGTGCTCAAGGAAATCGGCATACACATCTCTGAACAGCGGGCGAAGGCAGTAGCGGCGATCCCGGCGGCCGAGGTCGACACGGTCATCACCCTGTGCGGCGAGGAGGAGTGCCCAGTGTTTCTCGGAAAGGCCACGCGACTGCATTGGGGCTTGCCTGATCCTGCGGCGGCAAACGGATCGGAAGCGGAGCGCCTGGACGCCTTTCGCAAGGTGCGCGATGAGCTGCGCCGGCGGATCGCTGACCTGCTTGCGCAATTTGCATCGAGCGGGTGATGTTGGTCCTTGGATTGCAGCGCCGATTGCCTCTCCCCTGCAGCCACGATGCAGGGGCTCATCGCCCTGCTCCTTGCCAAGAACGAATACGCCCCACTATGAGTACCACTCGTCATCTGCTTGCGCTGGCTTGTGTGCTCGTCACTGTCGCATGCTCGAGCCGGACTAGAAACAGCGCCGCGTCCCACGTTGGCGGCGCACACGCCGCCGCCGCAACGGCTGCGCCAACCACTGATGAAGCCGCCGTCTCAAATGGACAGATGGTGGCAGCGCACGATCCATCCCACCCGCCCATCGACTGTCCCCTGCGCAAGCAGGGCCTCGACTCGGCCCAACTGCGGCCATTCAAAGACACCGCACGCTACATAGCGTTTCTCGAACGCCCTGACCGGGCTGCCTGGCAGAAGCCCGATGCAGTGGTGGCGGCTCTGGGGCTGACCGGCAAGGAGATCATCGTCGATATCGGAGCCGGCTCTGGCTATTTTTCTTTCCGACTTGCGCGAGCCGTGCCGCAAGGAAAGGTGATCGCGCTGGACGTGGAGCCCGAGATGATCCGCCACGTCCACCACAAGGCGATGACCGAGGGTGTGCGCAATGTGCAGGTGGCCTTCGCCAAACCCGACGATCCCGGCGTCCCTTTGGAGGCTGACCTCGTCTTCATGTGCGACGTGCTTCACCACATCCAGGATCGCCCAGCATGGCTGGCCAAGCTCGCCAAGGAGATGCACACGGGAGCCCGGCTTGCGCTGGTCGAGTTCAAAGAAGGCGAGCTGCCCGAGGGTCCGCCGGAGGCGGTGAAGCTATCGCGGGCACAACTCGTGACTCTGGTCACCGGCGCCGGCCTCGCACTCGACAGCGAAAAGCCGGATCTGCTCCCGTACCAGACCTTTCTCGTCTTCCGCAAAGCGCGCTGAGGGTGCCCTGGAAAGCGGACTTGACCGACGCCGTGCTATCCGAGAAATCATCGCCTCACATGGTGCCCGTCGGCAAGGTTGCGTTTATCAGGGACCGCTGTCCTAGGATCGGGAGAGAGCCATCGGTCTGACCCGCCTCCTATTTCAGTTGTAACGAACACCTTCATTGCAAAGAAGGGCCAGCGGCCGTGCCCAGGACGGTCGGTAAGGAAAACAGTCTGCGGGCGAATGACGTGGGCGGGGCTTTGCGCACGTCGCCCAGCAAACCGCAAGCGACCACCTGACCCTTTTCAAGCACCGCCACGCGGCTGGCAAGGGCTTCGACATCGGTGGCGTCGTGGGTGACGAGAATGGTGGGCAAGCCGAGGGAACGAATGGACTCGGCCAGGAACGCGCGCACCTCGACGCGGGCCTCGACATCTAGCGAAGCCGTGGGCTCATCGAGCAGCAGCGCCTTGGGAGAGGAAGCCAGTGCCCGCGCGAGTGCGACCCGCTGCCGTTCACCGCCGGAAAGCTGCGATGGATTCCGCCCGGCCAGATTGCCGATTGCGAAACGCTCTAGCCACGTCATGGCCTCGTCGCGCCGTTGCTTTGCGCTGGCCCGCTGCGAACGACACGCGAGCGCGAAGGCGACGTTATCGATGGCGGTGAGATGGGGAAACAGTCCAAAGTCCTGTGGCAGGTAGGCAAGGTGGCGATCTTCAGTGGGAAGATCGATGGCCAGAGCCGCATCGAAGAGAACCTCGTCGGACAGCACGATGCGGCCGCGCTCAGGCCTGCGCAGACCCAGGACGGTCAGCAGCAAGCTGGTCTTGCCCGACCCGTTCGGCCCGACCAGGGCCAGCAGCTCGGCACTAACCTCCAGTGAGGCTTGCAGCGAGAATGCTCCCAGTGTGGCTTGCACGGCGATGGAGAGTCGAGGAACGGGATTTCCCGTCATGGCGTCGCCGCCCCACGCGCGGCTTCAAATCCGCGATTGAATCGCCGCAAGACGAGCAAGAGAGCAAAGGCGAACACGACCAACAAGAGCGACAAAGCCTGCGCGGTATGGATGTCGAGTTCCAGAGCGGTGTAAATCGCGAGCGGCAGGGTCTGCGTCTTTCCCGTCATGTTCCCCGCGAACATCAACGTGGCACCAAATTCCCCCAGCGCGCGTGCCCAGCTCATGGCCGCCCCACCGATCAGCCAGGGGCGGGCGAGCGGTAGCGCCACTCGAAAAAACAGGCGCGGCGGCGAGGCGCCCAGGCTTCGCGCCACGGCCAGCAAATTGGGATCCAACCGGCCAAAGGCCTGCACCGCGGCCTGCAGGAAGAACGGTGCCGAAACAAAGACCTGCGCCATGATCACTGCGACCACGCTGAAAGCAGGCGTCCAGCCCAGGCGTTCGAGGATTCCACCGAAGAGTCCGCGTCGCCCGAAGGCGAGGAGCAGCGCAATGCCGCCCACTGCGGGCGGAATCACCACGGGAAGCTGCAACAGGATCTCCAGCCAGCGCGCCGAACGCCAGCGCGACCGCGCCAGCCACCAGGCGAGAGGTGTGCCACCCACGACCACCAACACAACCGAGATCAGAGTCGTTCCAAGGCTCAGGCGCAGCGCGGGCCAGGTCAAGGAACAGCCGAGACCACGCCAGATGGTTTCGGGCCCACCGTCGAGAACCAGGGCCACGAAGGGCAGTACGATGAAGAGCAACAAGAGGCCGCCCATGCCCAGCATGACCGCGCTGTACAGGCGACGACTTCTCGCCCGAGACAGAACCGTTTGGCTCACTTCTTCCCTTGTTGCTCGACCTGGTTGAAGCCGGCCTCGACCAACGCCTCTTGCCCTTCCTTGGACAGGACAAGTTTCACAAATGCGCGCGCCAGATCGGGATGAGGCGCGGCCTTCAAGACAGCGATCGGGTACTCGGCCACGATGTTGATCTGCTTGGGAATCTCGATGATCTGGACCTTGTCGGGCATGGTCAACGCGTCGGTCTTGTACACGATACCGGCGTCGGCTTCACCCAACGCAACCTTGGTCAATACCTGCCGCACGTTCAGCTCGCGCGAACGCACTCGCGCAAGGATCTGTTCGTGGAGGGACTTGCCGTAGAGCTTCCCAGACGCCGCAAAGATGGCCTCGGTGTAGGCCCCGATCGGCACCTCGGCCGCGCCTACCACCAGGTGCGTGGCCTTGGGCAGATCGGCGAAGCTGCGCAGCTTGGCCGGGTTGTTCTTGGGCACGACCACGACTGGCAGATTGCGAGCGAAGACCACTGGCTCGACAACCACCTCTCTATCTGCCAGCAGCTTCATGTGCTTCCAGTCTGCCGAGGCGAACACGTCGACCTTGGCACCCTGTTCAATCTGCACGCGCAAATCCTGGCTGCCTGCGAAGTTGAAACGAACCTTCGAGTTTGGGTGGCGCTTCCCGAAAGTCAGCGCGACGTTCTGCAAAACCTCGTGCAGCGACGCGGCCGCATACACCACGACCTCCTGCGCCTCGCCGTCACTCGCCCGAATTGTAGAAAGTGGCGCAATCGAACAGGCGCCAACCAGGGCTATGACAGCGAATTCGCGACGATTCATGCACACCTACTTGGTCTTTGATTGAAGCACTTGGAGGAACTGCGTTGCCACTGAAGCTGCCGAAGCCTGGTCGGCATACCCGGTCAATTGCACTTCGAAATACGACGCATTGAAATGGGCGTAAGCAGTGATGCCGCCCAGTACCGAAACCCCGATCGCGGCCGACACATCAAACTGCGGAATCGGAACAGCGGCCGAATTGAGTCCCTGCTCATACGTGAACATCGACGTGGCGTTGGCAGCTGTGCCGAAGTCCATGATGCTATCCAAAGTATTTGACGTTCCGGCCTTGCGCAAGCATATTTGACGTGATGTCAAGCAAACCTGACACGGCGAAAACGGGCAAGTCGCCCACGATTCGCAGCTCGCTGAAGGAGTTTCGCCTGGCTCGCGGGCTGAGCCAGCTTGAGCTGGCGAGCAAGATCGGCCTGTCGCGGCAGAGCCTGTGCGCGTTGGAGGGCGGCCATGTGGTCCCAGGGACGGACGTCGCACTCCGCCTCGCCCTGGTTCTCGGCTGTCGGATCGAGTCCTTGTTTTGTCTCAACCTTCCGCCGACTTCGCTGCAGGCGACTATCGCGGCCGCGCCCTCGGCGCTCGAGTCAAGCGGCCCACGTGTCTCACTGGCTGAGATCGACGGGCGGTGGGTCGCGCATCCCATCGATCCGCGGCGCAGCGAGTCCTTTTCCCGTGCTGCCGATGGCCTGGTGGTTCCCTGGCCGCGGCGACGCGGCCGTCGGCGAACGGTCCGAGTCGAGCCCCTGGGAGACATCGAGATCGTCCGCAGCCGGCTGGTGGTCATGGGATGCGCACCGGCGCTGGGGATGCTCGCCGCAAGGCTCGGTCAGGAGCCGGCAGGGATCCATATCTCGTGGGTGCAGGGCTCGAGCATGGCGGCGCTCGATGCTCTCGCGAGAGGCGAGGTACACATCGCCGGCCTTCACCTGTGCGACGAGGCGACCCATGAATTCAACGTCCCGTTCGTTCGACGCGCGCTTCCAGGCCGCGCGATGCTTTTCGTCAACTTCGCCTCGTGGGAGCAGGGAATCGTCGTTCGTGCTGGCAATCCGCTCGGGGTCCGGGGCGCGGAAGATCTCGTGAATCCAAGAATCCGTCTGGTCCAGCGCGAGCCAGGTGCGGGAGCGCACAAGCTGCTCGAACAAGCGCTCAGAGCCAAGCGGGTGCCATTGGGGACTGTGCGCGGTCGGGGAGGCGTGGCCCTCGGACATATGGAAGTCGCTCAGGCGATCGCCATGGGCGCAGCCGACGCGGGAATCGCTATTCGGGGCGCTGCGGCTGCCTTCGGGCTGGGATTCGTTCCGCTCGCGGTGGAGCGTTTCGATCTGGTGATTCCTCGTGTACTGGCAACCGATCCGAGGGTCGAGCGTCTAGTGGACGCGCTGGGGAGCACGACCTTCCGGCGCGAACTGGACACCGTGGGCGGGTACATCACGCACGAGTCAGGGCAGCAGGTCGGTGAGACCCGCGCCCGTTGAAGGGCCGCCGCGGACGCCACCACAGAAATGGTCACCGGCAGCTACGCCCCAACATCCAATGCTGATAGGAGTAGGGGCAGAGTCGACAACCACTTGCAGGAGAGGGGAGCTCAGCATGAACCTCAGCGCGCGAAATCAGCTCAAGGGGACCATCAAGAGCATCAAGAAGGGAGACCTCATGGCCGAGGTGGTCGTCGAGATTAGCGGTCAGGATCTCGTGTCGGTCATCACCGCAAGCTCGGCGGACCGTCTGGGCCTCAAGACGGGCGATGCGATCGCCGCGGTCATCAAGGCCACCGAAGTGATGATCGCGAAGTAGCCCGCCGGGCGAGCGCCAGCGTTTCGCGAAACAGCAGATCCTCGGTTTGCCTCCGGCGGGATGAGCGGAGCCGCAGCCCGAGAGGTTTCGATGTACTATCTCTCGCTCCATTCATGAGCACCGATCTCTCCCAACTTGGCACCTGGAATCCCGGCGGGGAGCCGGCGTGTTTCGACGAAGGCGCGCTGGCTGCCGCCGTAGCGCGCGTGCGCGAGCCTGCGCATGTCGTGCGCGAGGGATCGCGTGGCCGGCTGGGCGTGGGCTTTGGGGGGCGGGTTTCACCCGACGGCGTGGGCTATCCCCTGCTCGGCACTCTGCCGGGGCTCTATCCCGAATGGCTCGGGGATCGTTCGTTCTGCGAAACCCATGGCGTGCGCTTCCCCTACGTGGTGGGCGAGATGGCGCGCGGGATCACCACCGCGCGCATGGTGATCGCCATGGCGCGCGCGGGAATGATGGGGTTTTTCGGCGCGGGCGGGCTTGCCCCGGCCCAGGTGGGCAAGGCTCTCGATGAGATCGAGGCCGCGCTTGGCAAGGACGGGCCAGCCTGGGGCGCCAACCTGATCCATTCGCCGCACAGCCCTGATCTGGAAAACGTGATCGCCGATCTCTATCTTTCCCACGGCGTCCGTCGCCTCTGCGTCTCGGCTTTCATGGGACTGACGCCCGCGGTGGTTCTGTGTGCGGCCAGGGGACTGCACCGCGATCCCCAGGGTCGCATCCAGCGCCGCCAGCACATCTTCGCCAAGCTGTCGCGGCCCGAGGTGGCCGAGCCGTTCATGAGCCCAGCGCCGCCCGCGCTGCTGGACCCTCTCGTACGCGCGGGCAAGCTCACCACCGAGGAAGCCACCCTGGCCGCGCATGTCCCGGTGGCTGAAGACATCACGGCCGAGGCCGATTCGGGCGGGCACACCGACAACCGGCCGCTCGCGGCTTTGCTCCCGGTGCTGCTCACCCTGCGCGATCGGTTACGGCAGCAGCATCGCTACCCTCGCCCCATCCGCGTGGGCGCGGCTGGCGGTTTGGGCACGCCCGCCGCAGTGGCCGCGGCCTTTTCTCTCGGCGCCGCCTATGTGGTCACTGGCTCGGTCAACCAGGCCGCGGTCGAGTCGGGCCTGGCCGAGGATGGAAAGCGCATGCTCGCGGAAGCGGGCCTGGCCGACGTGATGATGGCCCCTTGCGCGGACATGTTCGAGCTGGGGGTCAGGGTGCAGGTCCTGCGCCGCGGAACCATGTACGGCGGCCGCGCGCAGCGCTTGTACGATCTCTATCGTTCCTACGACAGCCTGGAGGCGCTGCCGGCAGAAATGCGCCAGCGTATGGAGAGCGAGATTCTGGGCGCGAGTTGCGACGAGGTTTGGTCCGAGGTGCGGCACTTCTTCGAGACGCGCGACCCGCGCGAACTGGAGCGAGCGCAGCGCGAACCCAAGCACCGCATGGCCCTGGTGTTTCGCTGGTACCTGGGCATGGCCAGCAAGTGGCCGGTGGTGGGCGAGTCGCGCCGGCGGCTCGACTACCAGATCTGGTGCGGCCCGGCCATGGGCGCGTTCAACGATTGGGTGCGCGGATCATTTCTGGAGGCGCAAGCGAATCGCAGCGTGGTGCAGATCGCGCTCAATCTCCTGGAAGGCGCGGCGGTCATCACGCGCGCCCAGCAACTGCGCACGGTTGGCGTTGCGATGCCGGCCGCGGCGTTCAGCTTCACGCCCCGATTGCTGGGTTGACCACCGCTGTTTCATGACACCGCCGACGCGCATCGTGCACAACGCCGACGCCATCGCGTGGCTACAGGCACAGGGCAAGCTGGCGGGCGCGAGCGTGATAACGTCGCTGCCAGATGTTTCAGAGCTGCCGCGCCTGGGGTTGGACGGCTGGCGGTGCTGGTTTGAAGACGCGGCTGTCCTGGTGATGACGTGTACGCCAGACGAAGGCGCAGCCATCTTCTTCCAGAGCGACATCAAGCGCGGCGGTTTGTGGCTCGACAAAGGAGCCCTGGTCAGCCGTGCCGCCGAGCGCGCGGGCATGGGCCTGCTGTTTCACAAGATCGTCTGTCGCAAGCCGCCCGGCACTTCCAGCTTCGGCCGGGCGACCTACGCGCACATGCTGGGCTTTGCCCGTGGACTACCCTGCGGCCAGAGACAGGCGCGCATCGACGTGTTGCCCGACGGAGGTTTTCAGCCCGGCCCGAAGTCGATGGGCGTCCACGCTTGTCTCGACGCCTGCCGCTTCGTCCAGGCCGAGACCACCACGCGCACTGTGGTCGATCCCTTCTGCGGCTGGGGCACAGTCCTGGCCGTGGCCAATGCCCTGGGCCTAGACGCCGTGGGCGTGGACATCGCGCCGCGCATGTGCGGCCGGGCGCGCAAGTTGCGGCTCGAACTGGAGACCGGTCAAATGACTTCGTGACCGCCCAACCTTGACGAACCCAGTTGCGGTATCACAAGCAAATGCACTCGGGCCTACGGTGAGGGTGGGTGGTCTCGAACGCGTTCCCGTTTTGTACCCGACGATGCGATTCCTGCCGGCGACGAAACGGATCGCCTATTCCGATGGGGCTGCAAGACTTATCGCGACCTATTCAGCAGCCGGCAACTCCTGGGGTTGGAGTTCATCTGTCGGCAGGTCGCGACGCAGACGGACTGTCGAATTCGCAAGGCGCTCGCCACCAATCTGTCGGATCTCCTTCGCTATCAGAACATGTTGTGCCGCTACGACACGATGGCGTTGAAGTCGCTCGACGTGTTCTCTGTTCACGGTTTCCCTATCGGATTTGTTCATGCCGAATCGAATCTCCTCGGCATCAGGGGCAGCGGAACCAGCACTGTCGTGGGTAGCGGGGGCTGGTTGAACATCACGGACAAGTACGGGAAGGCCAAGGCCTACTGTGAGAAACCCTTCGAGATCCGACACCGAGGGGCCGCTAAGGTGGTCATCCCCATTCCCGGGGAGCACATCGGGTCAGCTCGCTCCCACGAACGTGGGGCTGCCATGCAGCGCAAGATTGCGCTCCACTGCGAAAATGCTGAGTCATGCAAACTGGGCGACGCAACTATCGACGCCGTGTTCACGGATCCGCCCTATCTGGGAAACGTCCAGTACGCGGAGCTGATGGACTTCTGCTACGTTTGGCTACGAAAGCTCGTAGGCCCGGAACACGCGGCTTTCAAGGGTGCGTCGACCAGGAACGAAAACGAGCTGACGGGAAACGCCAACATGGGACGCGGATTGGAGCAGTTCACGACGGGTCTGTCCCGCATCTTTCGCCGCATGGGCAAGGCTCTGAAGCCCGGCGCTCCCCTTGCGTTCACGTTCCACCACAACTTCATCGAGGCGTATCACGCTGTTGCAGTGGCAGTTCTCGACTCCGGGCTCGCTTGCACGGCGAGCATCCCTTGCCCTGCGGAAATGGGCGCCTCGATTCACATTAGCGGAACCGGCTCCTCAATCGTCGACACGGTGTTGGTGTGCAGAAGCACTGGCACGGTGCCTCGACGGTCGATCTGTGATTCCCCAGAAAGTGTGGCGGAGTTGGTGCGGCGCGATCTCGACCTGCTCGTGCGTGGCCACGTGGAAGCGACCAAAGGCGACATTCGGTGCATAGCCGCAGGTCATCTAACCCGACTCGCCATTTGGTTCAATCGCAAGACTTGGGATCGAACTTTGCCGGCTCGGGAACGTCTTTCGCGCGTGGCCGCGTGGATCGCAACTCTGGGGGGAATGGACGCAGTTACGCGGGCGCTTGAAAGCGACTACGCTGGCGCCGCGCATCTCCAGCGCCACCAGGCATGTGAACCAGAGGGCACCTATGCACAAGTATCCTTTTGAAGTTGGCTTCGACCGGATCCGATTGATCGACTGTACACATCTCAGAGATTTTCGATCGAGGCGGAAGTAGGTCGCCAACGCCTTACGTGGAAGACGCCCGGCTGCTGCCATAGGCGCATGCAACCTGCCGCCAGCACGGGAGTCGTCATGGCCATGCGCGTTTGATGTAATATCGGTCCTCTCAACCCCCGCGATGCGATTCTTCGATGGCGAGAGCGGCCCCGCGAATCCCGGTGAACCCGGGGCGCAGACCAACGTCGGGCCGACCTTCCTTCGGCAGCGGCGCGTGCTGTTGCTCATGGCCCTGCTGGGCCTCGTCGTCTGCACCGACCTCGTCCGATACATGGACCCCATTGGCGAGAAGCACTTTCCCCTGCTGGAGCCGGGTGCGGCGGACTTCTCGGTCATCTTCGACGGCACCCGGGTCTTTCTCGACGGCCACAATCCCTACTACTACCGCGACGCCGGCTCCCTGGATCCCTGGCGGCGGGGCGACATCATTGGCGGTCGCTGGTTTCGGGTCTCGTATCAGCCGTCGCACTTTCTCATCTACATTCCCGTGGCGCTCATCACCACCGACAACCGGGAGGCGGGACGGCTCATGTTCACGATCTCGGTGGCGCTCTACTTCCTCATCGCCGTCATGACCTGGCGGCTCGTGCTGCGGGTCGCGCAACCTGCGGGCGAGACGCGCAGCTTGGCCTTGCTGCTCTTGCCCGTGCTTGCCGTGATCATCCTGGCCAACGTCGGCACGGCCCTGTCTCTTGCGCGTTGTCAGAGCGACGTCATCAACGCCACCATGTGCTGGGCCGCCGTGTTGCTATTCCTGCGCGGGCAGCGATTCTGGCCCATGTTCCTGGTCACCACCGCCATCTCGATGAAGGGCTATCCGGCCATTCTCGGGACAGGGTTGTTCCTGCTGGGATTGCGCCGGGGCGGTTGGCGAGCGGAGATCGGCGGCGTCCTGTCGGCGATGGTGCTGTGGCTGGGGCCGGTTTTGCCCTACCTGCACGACGGCGCCATCGCGGCTCTCAGCCACGCGATGGGGTTCTTCACCGATTATTGGTTCAATCAGTCATTCGCAAACGTCTTCTATCACCTCGCGCCCGGGCTGACGGACTTCGGTGTAAAGGCCGTCAGCGCCTTCAACCTGTGTGTGAGCGCGGGGTGCTGGTGGCACGCCCAGCGTGCTCTGCGCCGCGGCGACGCCCCCGCGACGACTGTCTGGCTGTGCATGTTCGCCACCGCCGCGCTGACCACGATGATCGGCGCGTCGAGACTGAGCTTCATCTACAACCAGATCCTCATCCTGCCCGGCGTCCTGCTGCTGTTCGTGGTCGGGGATTCGTTCTGGCGCCATTGCGGTTTCGCCGAACGGACGATGCGCTGGCTCTTCGCCTGCGAGGCGCTGATGGGGTTCCTCGTGCTGAAGTACGTTTGGCCGCCATTGCAGTTCCCGCTCGCGGGTGTGGGGAACCTGGTCCTCGTGCTTCTCATCGCCACTGGTGTGGTGGGTCGCCTGCTTCGGCGGCAAGGCGAAAACCCCGCCCAGTCCTGAACCGGCACAGCCGGAAAGCGCAGCGGTGATCGCCAACATCGTGCCGGATGCCAACGCAAGGTTTCGCACGTCTGCCCTGCCCTTCCCCGGAGTGGCTAGTCAGCGCCGGCTCGCTCAAGGATCCCGCGGATGGCCTCAGCGTGCGCCTCTTCCTGCTTGCCGACCAGTTGGAAGAACGCGGACGCGTCTCCGGTGCACGAGCTGGCCAGAGCGTCGTAGTAGAGGATAGCGCTGTTCTCGGCCTCGATGGCAAACTCGAGCGCCTGCTGCATGTCCATGCCGGCGGCCTCGGCTCCCGCGGGTGAGATCTCGATGGCATTCACCAGCGTATCCGCTCGCTCGGGCAAATCGCCCTGCACGAGAGCGGCGGCCATGTCCTGCAGACGCATGGCGTGCCCCTGCTCCTGCGCGGCAATGTCGACCAGAGTGCGCCGGACATCCTCGCTGCCCGCGGACTCCGCCATGCTCAGGTAAAATTCTTCGGCCGCCTGCTCGGCGGCGATGGCGTTGCGGATTGCCTGGGCCAGCGTGATTGCCATGCACGTCCTTTCCCCGGCTATGGTATCACGGTCGCCAGAGGCACGGCGGGGCCTGTGTACGCACACCATTGGGCTGGCATCCTCTCGGTCGTATTGTAGTGGTCTTCCTTGCCGCCGGGCGCGTGGTGAATCTGGCCTGTGCTAGTATCGCCCAATGCGCTCGTTGACTGCCGCACCTCTGGCCTGTTCGTTTCAACGAGACTATTTGTTAAATGGCCCCGGCAAATCTTTCTTCCGGGCATAGCGGCGTCCGCGATGGAGAAGAGTCAGCCGGTTTCTGCTAGGCATCGCATTGCATTGGCGCTGGTCCTGACGGGGCTGTCGCTGCTGCTCATCCGCGCCGCGCTGGTCGTCGATCTGCTCCCCACCAACGACGGGCCCCAGCACCTGTTCTCCAGCTACGCTGCGGTTCATTTGGACGACGCCGGCGCCGGCTATTCCCGCTACCTGGAGGTCGGTACACCCAGCACCAGCCTGGGATTCGACGGTCTGTATCGTGCGCTGCTGGTCGCATTCGACTGGCGTCTGGCGCACCAGGTGGCCATCGCCATCATGGCGCTGGTGTGGGCCTGGGGTACGGTGGCCCTGGCCGGCGCACTAGGGAGAACGTGGCTGGGTTTGCTGGGGTTCGTGGCGGCGTACCAGTGGATCCTGTACATGGGGTTCTACTCGTTCTTCCTTTCGGCCGGCGTCGGGCTGTTCCTGGTGGCAGGCGCCTGCAGCGACCGAGCGCTGTCCACGCGACGGCACGTCCTGCTGGGAGTGGGCCTGCTCTGCCAGGTCCTGCTGCACGTGTTCCCCGCCCTGCTCACCGCCTTGGTCATGGCCATCGTGCTGTTCTTGCGCGCCCAGCCCGGCCGCCGCAGGGTCGAGTTCGCACGCATCGCCGCCATGACAACTCCGGTTGTCGTTCCTCTGCTGCTCTCTCTTCACGGCACGACCACGGTATTCGCGGGTCCGGCTGCTTCCCTGGGCGAGCGGCTGCTCTTGCTCGGGCAGGCCTTCGTGGGCGGACCCTCGTGGCGGGCATTCTCCCTGCCCTTACTGGCCGGGTGCGGGTTGCTGGCCACGCTGCTGCGGTGGCGGGCCGGCGCGAAGACGGCCGGCGTTTCATCGCCTTCGTCGGCTGAGAAGGGGCTGGCGCTGGCGGGCGTGTTGCTGGTCGCTCTGGCGGTCGCGCTGCCCCTCAGCCTGCCGACGTGGCAATTCTTCTGCGTTCGCTTCTCGCCCATGGGCATCACCATTCTGGCGCTGCTGCTGCCCATCGAGCGCCTGCAACGGCTGTCGCTGGTCTGGGCTGCGCGCATGGGTTTGCTGGTGCTCGCGTGCACCTCGCTGGCGTGGTCGAGCTGGTTCCACGTTCTGTTGCGACGCTGGGCCGCAGACGCCCTGTCGGGCCTGGACGCCCCTATCAGGCGATCGGGCCCCCGCCTCGATCTCACCCTCGCCAAGGAATTGCCAAGCCCATGGTTTCCCTTCCTCGCTCCCCTGCACGGGCTGGTCCCGCTTTACGCCACCGCGCAGGGCGGAACCCCCTCACGCATGTTCATCGGTGCCTCGGACAAACATATCCTGCAATATCGCCGCCAGCCGGCTGGCCCCATCCTGGACATTCCCCCGCCCGAGGAAATCCAGTCCCTCAACCATTTTCCCGACCGATCCCGCCGCCTGCGGCAGCTCGATGACTTGCTCAGCTACGCTCCCGGCTACGACGACATCGTCCTGTACGGCTCGGCCGCGGACGTGGAGGCGCTCACCCGACGTGGCTTTCACATCGACTTCTCACGGGGCGCGCTGGCTATCGCCCGCTTTCGCGCCTGTCCGGTCGACATCGAGCTGGTCGAGCGCAGCCCTACCCGCCCAGCGGTGTTCCTCGAGATAGCCTGGCATCGACACGGGCGCATCCGGGCGATGCCCAGCTTGCCGGCCGGCGCCCCCGACAGCGGAAGTCGCCGCGTGCACATCCCGGACAGTCCCTGCGGCCCGTTCTGGTTCCGGGTGGTGTTCGACCGCAATGGCGACGGAAGGTCCAGCCCGGGCGATGCCGTGTGCGCCGAGGCCTCGGCCGAGGCCTTTGTCCGCGTCGAGCCGAGCGACGCGCCCCGGCTGGTCAAGTGCACGGAACCCGAATCAGCCGGGGCCGCCGGTCACGCCGGCCCGTCAGGCTCTCCTGACAGCCGCTGATGGCGTGCCGGTGCAGACAGTGCGACACCTTGCTATTGTTGCAAGGAGTGAAACAGGCTGCGGGGCACGAATGACGTCACGCCACGCTTGCCAGCGGAGTGGTGACACAGGATGGCCTATGCGTGCGCTAGTGCCTCGGCGCCCTTCGGATGCCGGAACTTGCGATGACTCCCGCGGGCTGGCTCCTCAATGAAACCAGCCCGCTTCAGATCAGCAATCAGCTCCCGAAGTTTCCGCGGCACTGGAGGATAGTATCATACTGATACTATCCAGGTGCAAGTCTCGGCGTGGCGACATTCTCTCCGGATCAACCTGCCCTCACCCCAACTTCACGTCGACCCTAACTTCTCTGCTACCCGCGATTGGTAGTGGCACCACGCAGCCAGCCATGGCATTACCATCGACAGTCAGCTGGACAGCGGAGCCCGCGCCAGCCCGCTTGACCTCGATGAGATAGCGCACGCCTCGATACACGCGCGTCGCCTTGAACCCCTTCCACTTCTCGGGAATGGCCGGCGCAATCATCAACCCGGTGTGAGTGGGCCGGATGCCGAGAATCCACTGTGTGCCGGCCACGTAGGTCCATGAAGCCGTGCCAGATAGCCACGCATTGCGGGCATAGCCATATTGTTTGTGTTCTGGGCCAGTGACGTTGCCACAGTAGACATAGGGCTCGACCTTCATGCAGTCCACATCCCGCCGCATGAAGGGCGTGATCTGCAAGTAGTACTGCATGGCCCGCTCTGCCATGCCGAGCTTGGCCGCAGCCACAATGGCCCAGGTGTTGGCGTGGCAGAAGATGCCGCCATTCTCCTTGGCACCGGGCGGATAGGTCGTGGTTCCGCGCACCCGCTCGTCGCCCTCGGTGTAGGCCGGCCAGAGCAGGGCCAGTCCGTACTTGCTGTTGAGCTTGTCGTGCGCCTGTTGCATAGCGCGCCGGCCGCGTTCGACCGGGGCCGCATCGCCGATGACCGCCCAGGTCTGCGTGTTGAGCGCGATGCGGTGGTGGGCTTCGCTCTTCACGCCGATGGGCTTGCCTTCGTCGTCGAAGGCGCGCGCGTACCAGTCGCCGTCCCAGGCCACCTGATTGAGGATGGCCGCCATCTCAGCGTGCAGGCCGCGGAAGCGCTTCGCCTCATCGGTCTTGTGCATGTGGTCCGCCAGGTCAGCCAGATCGAGCAGGGCGCGGCAGAACTGTTGCGCGCACCATACGCTCTCGGCCTTGCCGCTGCCGTGGTCCACGTTCATCGTATCGTCCCAGTCGGCAAAACCGATGCGGGGCAGGCCCTGGGGACCCCGGTGCTGCAGGGTGAAATCGATCGCGCGCAGCATATGGTTCCACACACTGTCGCTGCCGCCATCGGTGTAGTCGATTGTCTCATCAAGATAGGCGAGATCCCCGGTTTCGCGCAGATAGGCGCAGACCCCGAGGATCAACCAGAGGTGGTCGTCACAGAACCACTGCGGCCAGGCCGGGAACTCGGCGGCCAGGCCAGGCCCACCCTCGCCGGTCAAAGGCAACACCTGATGCCAGGTATGCCCATCCTTGTATTGCAGATGCCACAACATGCTGAGCGTGGCCCGCGCGCGGTCAGCGGCGTTGTGCACGGTGCCCAATGTGTCTTGCGCCGAATCGCGCGTGCCCATGCCCCGGCCGGTGCCGGTCTCATAGGCTGAAACGAAACGCGACCAGAAGAGCGTGGTACGACACTGGATGGGATTCCAGACGTTCAACATGGCGTTGACCACCGGGTCGGGCGTTTCGACGGTGAAGCGGCCCAGGTAGTCGTTCCAGTCGGCGCGCAGATCGCTAAACGCGGCAACCACGTTCTCAGGATCGCGGAAGTGCGCCACCACCGCGGGGATGCGTGCCGGCTCGTCGGTCACGCCCATGACAAAGACGATCTCCTTCTCTTGCCCGGGGCTCAGGGTCACACTGTGGCACAGCGATCCGATATTGTTGCCCCTGGGTGCCTCGATGTTGCTGGGCTTTCCCCTCTCGACCACCTCGGGGTTGGACAGATCCCGCCAGCGGCCGACAAAGATCTCGCGATCGGTATCGAAGCCGGCCGGCTTGACACTGGAAGCAAAAAAGTTGGTGGTCGGCGCGAAGCGGGTCTTGGAGGCGATGATTCCGTCCTTGACCCTGGCCTCGAGAATGTGCTGGCACCAATCGAGGTTGAGCTGATCGCCAAGGGCATCGCGGAAGCTGAATTCCACATAGGAGAAAGTGCGCAGCTTGCGGGTCTTCTTGCCGGTGTTCTTGAGCTTCAGGACCCACAATTCACAAGGGCAGGATTCGTCTTTCGGCGCACGTGGAACGAAATACAGCAGGCTGGCGGCAATTCCATTGTGGCTGCTGGCAATTCGAGTGTAGCCGGCGCCGTGACGGCATTCATAGGAGGCGAGCTTCACCCCCGGCGTGGGTTGCCAGGTCGGGCTCCAGAATCTCCCGCTCTCCATGTCGCGGATGTAAACGTAGCGACCCGGCTGATCCATGGGGATGGCGTTGTAGCGGTAGCGGGAAACGCGGCGGTTCTTGGGATCGCGGTCGAAGGAAAAGCCGCCGCCAGTGTTCGAGACGATGCCGCCGTAACGACCCTCGCCGATGTAGTTGAACCAGGGCGTGGGCGTGTCGGGCCGGGTGATGACGTACTCACGCGCCTCGGCGTCGAAGAATCCGTAGGGGTTGGAAAGGGCCTTGGTCTTGCTGGTCATGGAGATCCCTTCGTCTCGACGTTCTTCGGAGCGACGGCCGCGTGGGCGACCGCATGGGCCGCTGATCTAACTCTCCCGTCCTCTCTAAGTCAAAGCGGCCCCCCGCCGGCTTGGGTCGCGCCATCTGGGACGCCGAATGCTCGAGGCTCCGCCGCCCTGTGGGTTGGACGCCCTTGCAGCTAGGAACCGTTTCCGGTCGATGGTAGTGTCCTCGCCAATCCGGGGACTGCCAGAGGTCCGCCTCACCCCGGTGCCACTTCAACGACCCCCTCGGGCCGAGGACAGCCATGTCGGAAAAACGAGCCGTCGATCCGTCGCAGGTGATTCCATTCGTCGAGAAGTTCGGCTACGCCCTGGGAGACTTCGCGTCCAACCTGTTTTGGATGCCCTTCATCCTGTTCGGCAACTTCTTCTACACCGACGTGTTCGGCATCTCGGCCACCGCCGTCGGCTACATGCTGCTGGTCACGCGCATCTGGGACACGGTGATTGATCCGGTGGTCGGGCTCATCGCCGACCGCACCCGCCCGCGGCCTGGGCTCGGCCGGTACCGTCCCTACCTCTACTGGTTCGCGCTGCCCTTTGCGGTCGTGTGCAGTATTGCGTTCTTCTCTCCCAACCTTGGGCCCGTGGGCAAGGTCGTGTATGCGTGGGTCACGTACACCGCGTTCTGTATAGTCTACTCCCTCATCAACGTGCCCTACTCGGCCCTGATGAGCGTGATGTCGCGCGAACCCGGCGAGCGCAGCAGCACCAGCTTCTTCCGCATGATAGGCGCACAGGTCGCGGGGCTCATCATCTCAAGTGGGCTCATGTTCTTCGTGGCCAAGATCGGTGGCGGCAACGGGCAAAGCCAGCAACAGAGGGGGTTTTTCATTGTCATGACCCTGTTCGCACTCATGGCCATGGTCTGCTTCTTGCTCGCGGGCAAGTTGACCCGTGAAAGAATCGCGCCCGATCTCAAAGAGAAGGGAGACATCTCCAAGGATCTGAAGAACATCGTCGGCTGCGGGGCGTGGTGGCTCTTGTTCCTGGTGTCCTTTTTCACCATTGCCGCCTTCACCCTGCGCTTTGGCGTTGCCGCCTACTACTTCAAGTACTACGCCGACCCCGAAGCTGTGAAGAGCTGGGGGCTGTTCCAGGGTGGTGCCGTGAGCGCCTTTTTCACGCTTGGCACAATTGCCGCACTTCTGGGCGTCATCGTCTTCACCTTCTTCGCCAAGACCATCGACAGGAAGAAGATGTACTACGTGCTCATCCTCTCGTCGGGCCTGCTCTCGATCTACTTCTACTACATCCCCAAACAGAACATCACGACCATCATCGCGACGCAGGTGCTGTTCTCATTCCTCACCGGACCGACTGCCGCCATTCTGTTCGCCATGTACACGGACATCGCGGCCTACATCCGCAACCAGGGTGCTTCCGCCTCGAACGGCTTGGTCATGTCAGCCGGCTCGTTTGCGCAGAAGTTCGGATGGGCGATTGGCGGCTCGCTCACCAGCATCCTGCTAGGTCTGGCCGGCTACGTCGCGAACCAGCCACAATCCGAGCACGTCCAGCAGATCATGCGCTTCATGATGAGTTGGGCCCCCATGATCACCTGCTTCATCGGCGCGTTCTTCATGATGCTCTACCCACTCAACGCCGCGCGCATGGCCCTTGTGACCAAGGAACTTGCCGACAAGGGCCTGAACTAGGCTATCCAAGACCCCACACTACCGCGATCTACAGATAGGGAACCGGCGGCACGACCGTGAGCGGCGGCAGCGGTGGTGGGGTTGGGGGCGGAGGAGGCGGGTTGGCCGAAACGTATTGCTGGGTCCAGGCCGCCATATGGTTCGAGGTCGTCAGATCCTGGAACGGGAGGAAGAAGCCCGGATAACTTCCGTCCTGCCCGGCCATGACTTGGTCGGCATCGAGGGCAAACATCCACAGCAGGAGTTGCGTCGGCTCGTCGCCCACGACACTCGGGTTGGGTTTGTACAGTCGCAGACCGGCCCGGCGCTGCGATGCCGAGGTGAACCAGAACAGCTTGTGCCCGTTCTGCGTGGCTTGAAAGGGAGCGGACCGCGGGAAGGTGTCCATCAACATTCCACTGGAGATCCGCTGGACCACGAGCGAACTGCGTCCGTCGGCCAAGGTGAGCTGGTCGGCCACTCCCATCGCGTTCGCCTTGGCCAGCAGCACAGGCGTTGCGTTGGCTTGGGGCTGAACCGCCCAGACCGTGGCCGAAGGATCGGCGTAGGAGTCGACCAACGAATCCGAGTCACCCGTCTGCCGGGTCGCTTCGCTGTACAGCAGGAAGGACGAGTCAGGCACGAAATTCGGAGTGTAGCGACTCTTGCCAGTCGTGTGCGGCACCACGACCACCTCGGCAGGGTTCCATCCCGCGGCCGAATTCTGAACCACCGAAATGCCACCTTCCTGAAACTGGATGATCGTACCGCTGTTCCCGTAGATATGGGTCACGGCAATGGTCTGTCCGTCGGGCGACCAGTCCGGATAGCTCACCGGAAAGCCCAAATTCAGCGTGCTCTGCCGCACGCCGGTGACCCCGTCGTTGAAGGACAAATTGTTGATCCCCAGCGTGTCGCCCGCAGGTGCGTCGGCCACGAACTGGCTTCCGTCCGGATTGAACGAAGCGGTCATCACGCGGTTCGCGGCGGCGGTTCCGGTGGCGCGACCGTCAACGGTCAGCCAATTCGGCGAGGTCTTGGGCAAGGAAAGATCATTTATGTAGACGAGATAGCCCGCCCACGAGGCACCCTTGGAAGCCACCATGCGGGTTCCGTCGCGCGACAGAGCGTGACAGCCCACGCAGGTCGTATTTGCGTTGGGATTGCCCGAATCGTCGGGCAAGTCGCTCGGCTGCAGGGCCACGGCGAGGGCAGACTGGGAACCGAAGTCGAAACGCATGATGCTCGGCGACTGGGTTTGCGATTGGGTTGTGGTCCAGTAGTAAATGGCTCCGTCCACCCGGTCAGCGGCGAACTGCACGCTGATGCTCGCCGAGCTACCCACATTGCCGTTCTCGTCGGTTCCCCGCACCGTCAGCGTGGCCGGATCGCTCCCGCTGTTGCTGTCCGCGATGACGTTGACCGTGTCGGGATCGAGTACGAAGGCACAGGCCCCGGCGAGGTACTTGGTGGGATCGGCGTAGCAGCGCGTGTAGTAGCGGTACTCCGAGAAGTTGCTCAGGATCGAGATCTCATAAAGCTCGCCGGTCTTGCTCCCCGGCTGAAAATGAACTTCGAGCTGCTGCATGTTGGGCGGGAGCAGCACGCCGTCATTCGGATAGACCAGCGTGGGGGCCAGGGTCGCCGTGTTGGTTCCCGTGAACTCTGGCCCCGGATCGCTGGGAATGGCGGGGGTGGCGCCGGGAGAGCCGGCCGGAGCAGAGCCCGAGTCGACGATGGTCACCGTCAAGGTCGTGGTCACCATGGTGATGGGATCGTCGGTGTTTGCCGCCTGGGCCTGGATGGTGACCTTGCCCCCGCGCTGGGGCGGATCAGCCGAGCTGGTCGGCAAGCGGGTCGTGAACGTCGAACTGCCATCGGCCGGGAACTCGCCCACCAAGTAGTTGTCGGGAACGTAGAAGACCGTCCGGTCAGTGATCTCGACCTCGCCCCCGCCCGCCTTCATAGTGGCAAAGGCTCGGAAGGAAACCGTCCCGCTCTGTCCACGCTGGACCACCAGAACCGAATCCGCCGGGTCGATGCGCATGGATGCGATGTCTTGCGGAACGGCGGCTGGCTCCGCGTCGGGCGGCAGCCCCGCTTCGGGCACCGAGGTAATGATGGCTCCCCCGCTGCCTGCGTCCTTCTGGCCGCTCTGGCCACCCTGGCCGCCTGACGGGCTACCATCTGGCGTCTGTGGCGGACCCACACTGACGGTGGCTGGGGCCGAGCAAGCGGCCGCGGTCGCGACACAGGCTGCGGCGCCTAGAACCCGTGACCATGTGAACTTCCAACCTGCACAGGTCATCTTGTTTCTCCTGCGATCGAGACGAATTGAACGAAGCATGGTCCATATGGTCGGTGATGTAAACTACGGGTTCGAGCGGTGGGACATCGGGACATGATTTCCGGCCCTGCACGAAGGCTCAAGCGTGGCGGCACCGATCGCGACTGGCTTGACGCAACGATTCCGTCTATAATCGCGAATCAGCCTGGTCAGACAATGCCTTCCCTCGCACACAGAACCACCTGTCTCTCCTTGCACACGACCCGTGCACAGGCGCTGACGTTGCTGTTGGGACCGCTGCTTCTTGCGTGTGAGAGCGGGACACACATGAGAGACGTGGCCGCCCCGGTCACCCAGCGGGTTGCCGAGGTTTCAGTGCGCCTGGATGTACCCACGACCGGTGCGCCCGCCCTGTCGGTGCTCGCCTTCCGCGCGAACGTGACTGACCATTCCGCGACGGACGTGCTGGGCGTGGTGGACCCCCTAGTGGCGCCCGCTCCCGACGGTCCCTGTGAGCTGCGGGACGTGGCCGGCCAGGCCCGTGCGCTTCGCGCCCAGGGCGGTGCGGTGAATCTCGAAGAGCTGGGTGGCGTGTCCGTAGTCGCCGGCCTGGATGGTCCCGGACTGCATCCCGCTCCGCGCGTTTATCCACCATTTGCCGAAGTCGTGGGCGGCGTGATCGCCGAGGCTGGCCCGGTGGATATCCTTGAGGTACCGCAGACACTCGCCCTGGACCTTCCCGGCCCCGCGAACCGGCCGGCCAAGGTCGTCCTGGCCGTGCCGGGCGCGCCGCGTGTCCTCGATCGAAACGAGGTGCCGCTGGCCACGGGAGCCCGTCTCGCGACCGCGGGCGATCTGGTGTTGCAGGTGACCGGGCCCGAGCGGACCTTTCTGGAGATCCGCCCCTATGGCGCACCGGTGGCGGTGGCCTGTGCCCCGGGCGCAGGAGGATTGGTCGTGGTGTCGCACGACCTTCTGACGCGCATGGCTGCTGCGGCGGGAGGGGTTCCGGTCTCGATCGAGGCCGTGTGGCGCGATAGCCGCATGGTCGTGACCGCGATCCCGCCCACGCGTGTATCTGTGGAGGTGCGCTCCTCCACGGTGGTGGACCTGCGTCCGTGACTCCGCTCGGGCGCTGCGACACGCGGCGGTTTTCCCGCCGGGATGCCCTCCTGCCCGTGGTTGTCCGCGCTGCCGGCAACAAGGTCGAGGCCGGGATCAGGCTGAACACCGCCGACCTGTCCGAGGGCGGGGTCTTCTTGCGCTCTGACCTCCTGTTCGAGGTGGGCGAGACCTTGAGTCTGGAGATCCCGTTGACGGCCGGCGAGACGCTGGCCGCCCGTGGCCGGGTTGCGTGGGTCACCCGGGGCGGAGGCGCCGAAGCGCCAGCGGGTATGGGAATCGAGTTCGAGAAGCTGTCAACACAGGACCGTCGCCGCCTGACCCAAAGCCTGCGACGGCTGACCCAGCCGGCCGGCCGCAAATCCGCCTGAAACGAGGAATCATGCCCGAAACCCTGGATGAACTGACCTACGACTACGAAGACGAGGGTGTGCTGGTCCGCAAGCAACTGGACAAGGTCGTCCTGACCAAGGGCTCGTGGGCCACCCTGATGTTCCTGTACCAGGAGCTGGACAAGGCGAGTGGCAAGTTCCGCGCGCCGAAAATGGCCATCGTACGCTTCAAGAAGTTCCACGGCTCGTATCGCAAGCAATCGTCGTTCAACGTGTCGAGCGAGAAACAGGCGCGCCAGATCACCGAGGTCTTCGAGCGCTGGTACGCCAAGATGGCGATGAGCGACGAGGCGGGCGAAGAAGAGTCCGCCGGCGGCGGCGAAGAAGGCTAGCAAAGCGGTCGGAGTGCCCGTGACCATAACGGATCGCGAATGGGCACGATGTCAGGCGCACGAGGTCTTGTCGGCGGTCGCGTTTCGACGCGGAACTCCACACCCTCTTCCCCACGTTGGCTGACCCGTCTACACTGTGGCGATTAGCCGACCTTCACTTCCACGTCATCGGCAAACCTTGCGCAGGCCGACATGACTGAGAAACTTTCAAGCGCGAACGGATCTTCACCTAGCGCAACCCCGGCGGGGGTCGCGGCGAGCGCGATTCCGTTCAACCGTTCTGGCATCGAAGGTCGGGAACCCGATCACATCAGCCAGTCAGTTTCCATCGGTCAAATTTCCGGCGACCAGGGTTACTCGCGCAAGTGCCAGGCGCTACTCGAGCAGGTGCTGGGCGCGCCCAGGGTCTTTCTCACCACGTCCTGCACCCACGCGCTGGAACTAGCCGCGCTTCTCCTCGACATCGGGCCCGAGGACGAGGTCATCGTGCCGTCCTTCACCTTCGTCTCGACCGCCAACGCGTTCGTCCTGCGCGGCGCCCGTATTCGTTTCGCCGATATTCGCCCGGACACGCTCAACCTTGACGAGAACCGGATCGAGGCACTCATCACCTCGCGCACCCGCGCGATCGTTCCGGTTCACTATGCCGGTGTCGCATGTGAAATGGACTCCCTCTTGGCCATCGCGCGCACACGCCGAATTGCGATCGTCGAAGACAACGCCCACGGCCTGTTCGGCAAGTACAAGCAGCGCTGGCTGGGAACACTAGGTTCCCTCGCCACGCAGAGTTTTCACGAAACCAAGAACATCACCTGCGGTGAGGGCGGGGCTCTGGTGGTGAACGACCCTGCCTTCATCGAGCGGGCCGAGGTCATGCGCGAAAAGGGAACCAACCGCAGCCGATTCTTCCGTGGCCAGATCGAAAAGTACTCCTGGGTGGACATCGGTTCGAGCTACGTGATGAGCGACGTCCTGGCCGCGTTCCTTTACGGTCAACTGGAAGTCTGGCGACAGATTCAGGACAAGCGCCAGAGGATCTGGCAGCGCTACCACGCCGAGCTGCGTGACTGGGCCTTGGCGCGAGACATCCGTTGCCCAATTGTGCCCGACGGCTGCGATCAGGCCTATCACCTGTACTACTTGATTCTTCCTTCCTTGCAGATTCGCCAAGCCCTCATTGCTTTTCTCCAGACCCGAGGAATCCTGGCAGTCTTTCACTACCTGCCGCTACACCTGTCGCCCATGGGCCAGAGGTTGGGTGGCCGGCCGGGCGCCTGCCCGGTGAGCGAAACCATGAGCGATCGTCTGTTGCGACTGCCATTCTTCAATTCATTTGATCCGGCGTCCCAGGGACGAGTGATCGATGCCATCCGCGAATTTCGATTCTAGCGAACGAATAGACCTTTCGGTGGTCGTGCCCGTGTATCGGGGCGCGCCCTTCCTGCGCGAACTGCACCGCAGGCTGGTTGCCACGCTTGAGCCTTTGTTCCCGCGCTTCGAGATCGTCCTGGTTGAGGACGGCGGCCCCGACGAATCGTGGAGCCTCATCGAAGACCTCGCGCGCCACGACGCCCGCGTGCGCGGCGTCGCCTTGAGCCGCAACTTCGGTCAGCACCATGCCATCACCGCGGGCCTGCGCCAGGCGCGCGGGCAGTGGATCGTGGTCATGGACGGCGACCTTCAGGATCCGCCCGAGGAGATCGCCAAGCTTTGGGCCAAGGCGCAGGAGGGCCATGACTGCGTGCTGGCACGCCGGGTCCGGCGGGACGACCCTTCGGGGATGCGCCTGTCATCCTGGCTGTTCTACCGGGTCTTTAATTACCTGGCCGACCTCAACTACCGCTACGACGGCACGGTGGCGAACTTCAGTATCATCTCGAGGCGCGTCGCCAACGCCATCAACGATATGGGCGAAGCCGTCCGCTTCTACGGCGGTTTCCTCACCTGGACCGGATTCGCCAAAGCCTATGTCGACGTCACGCACGTGCGCCGCCCCAGCGGTGAATCGGGCTACACCTTCTTCAAGCTGACGAAACTTGCCACCAATATCATCCTGGCTCACTCCAACAAGCCGCTCAAGCTGTGCGTGTACGCGGGCTTGCTGCTCTCCGCGCTCGCCTTCGTGAGCGGGCTGGTTCACATTGTGCGTGTGCTGGTGCATGGCTCTCCCGTGATGGGGTGGACCAGCCTGATCGTGTCGGTCTGGTTCGGCACGGGTGCCATCATCCTGGCCCTGGGCATCCTCGGCCTGTACATCGACCGCATCTTCACCGAGGTCAAGCACCGGCCCCTGTACGTCGTGCGAAAGACTACCTTCGATGAGTGACCCGGCCGCTGTACCTCGCGCTCGACAGCCAGCGCTTCGGAATCCGCATGTTTCGTGGATGCGCGGACACCGTCGCGGCCGCTTCAGCGCAAGGCGAATGCCCCTGCGATGTCGCGGCTGTTGGCCTTGGAACCCCGAAGGAGATTAGGCACTATGAGTGACAGCGAGTCTAGCCTCGACCAAATACGTGAATATTGGACACGACAGGCGCTAGAACATGGCCAATCATCCGCAGCATCATGGTCTGATTTCTCCGCTATTGAAATGGAAATCCGCGAAATTCTCAAGTACTTGCTCGATGGCGAGCGCGTTCTGGATATTGGATGTGCCAATGGGTACTCCACCATTCAATTTGCCACGCAAAAACGGATCGTCATACGTGGTCTGGATCTTATTCCTGAAATGATCACTGAGGCCCGCGCACGCCTAATGGAGGTCATGACTCAATTGCGCGGGACGGTTGATTTTGATCTTGGCAATATTGCCGGATTGAATGAACCTGACAATACCTATGACAAGGTGGTCGTTGTCCGCGTAGTTATTAATCTAGGGAACTGGGCTCAGCAGCTACAAGGGTTAGGGGAGTGTATCCGGGTGTTGAAACCGGGGGGATTGCTGTTGCTGTCGGAAGCCACCCTCCAAGGCTGGCGGCAACTAAATGCATTTCGTCACGAATGGAAGCTGCCCCAGATTCCCATGCCGCCCTTTAATCGTTACCTGGACCAAGAAGAGGTCTGCAAAGCAGTTGCTCCCAGACTTGAGTTGGTCGACCTTGTAAACTTCGCAAGTACATATTACGTGGGCACTCGAGTCATCAAGCCTTTGCTTGCTCAGGCCTTAGGAGTAGCAGTCGACGTTGCTAATCCCAAGATGGAGTGGAATCGATGGTTTGCGCAATTGCCGGCGCGGGGCGATTACGGAACCCAGAAACTGTTTGTATTTAGAAAGAGATGACATCTGAGGCTCCTTTTGCTGGCTACCCAACGCTAAGTAAGGGCTCGGCGCGCTTCGTCCAGACAACCCAATCAGCGCGCTGATGTCCTCGGCGCTGCCTTGGGCTTCGTGATGTCGGGCGGGCGGCCGTAGCGGGGCACGCTGGTTTCGAGATCGTCGTGCTCGCCACGCGCCAAGCGCGCGAGGGCCAGCCGGCCTACGGCCAGGGCGCTGGGACCTGCGACCTGGAAGCGCACGGCCTGTGCACCGAGCTGCGCGCGAAAGACGTCCTGATAGCGGTCCACCCCGTTGCCTCCGGCCACCACCGCTGCGCCGGCGGCCTGCTCCTGCACCGCCCGGCAGACATCATCAGGCCGAAGTGCGATCTCGTCGGTACTGATGGGCGCAGGCGCTTGGCCAGCCACACGATAGAGGCGGCCGTAAACTTGGCCCTTGCCCGCATCGATACAGGGCAGGACCAGACTTTCTCCCCCAAAACCCGCCAGGTCGGCAGCCAGCGCATCGAGTGACGACACCAGCACCAACGGAATCCTGTCGGCCAGGGCCAGGCCCTTGGCCACAGCGAGCCCCACGCGCAGACCGGTGAAGCTGCCCGGGCCGGCCCCGCACGCGATCGCGGCTAGGTTCGCCACAGTCACGCCGATCGCGCGCAGAACCTCGTCGCACAGACGCAGCAGATTGGATGAATGGCGGGCCGCCACTTTCTCGGCCATGGCCAGGCAGTCCCCCGTGGGTGAAAGCGCGGCGACCCGCGCGCAGGGGGTCGAGGTGTCGAAGGCAAGCACCGGGCGCATGGATTCCTCAGCGTGGCAGCAGAAAGCGAACGATGTCGTTCTTGAGCGCAAAAGCCACCAGCAGCACCACCAACACCGTGCCCACGTAGGAGGCCACCGCGCGCGCCCGCACCGAGGGCGGGCGCCGTTTGAACAGCTCGATGGTGATGAACATGAGCCGGCCGCCGTCGAGGATGGGGATGGGCAAGAAGTTGAGCAGGCCGATGTTGATGGACAGAAGCGCCATCAACCACAAGTACTGGGCCAGGCCCTGCTCGGCCGCCACACCCGCCGCGTAGCCGATGGTCAAGGGCCCGCCCAGCGCCTCGGGCGACATCTCGCCGCGAATGATCTGGAAAAAACCCTGCGCCGTGAACATGACGATCTCGCCGGTGCGCTCGAAGGCGTGCCCCACGGCATAGAAGAAGCGACTGCGAATGGGCACCGGGTCCGCCGTCTTCCACGCAAAACGGTTGGTGGCGCCGAACACCAGACGCTGCTCTTCCTGGTGATAGGCGTCCAGCTGGGAGCGCGCTTCCTGCTTGAAGGTCGCCTGGTGGCGCACCCCGCCCGGCGACACCCAGGTCAGCTTGAACTCGCGTTGCGGTTCTTGCGCCAGGCGCTGGCGCAGAAGGTTCCAGTGCAGCAGCGGCTCGCCGTCCAGTTCCAGCACCTGATCCCCGCGCCGCAGTCCGATGCGATCGGCAGGGCTGCCCGGCTCGACCGAGTAGACGAACAACTCGGAAGCCTGGATGCCGGTGTCGTAGCGTCGGCCGCTCACCGGATCGATCACGGGCTGGGGAATGACCACCGCGGTGCCGGGCTCCTGGATCTCCACGTGCACAAAGGGCAGCGCCGAGTGCGTCCCGCGCAGGTACGAGATGCGCAGGGGCGAGGCCCCCGCACGCGCCACCGCACGCTCGAACTCGCTCCAGTGCGACACCGGCGTGCCATTCACCGATGTGACGTAGTCGAAGGTTCGCAGCCCGGCCTGGGCCGCCGGCGAGGTCAAATCGATGATGCCGACCTCGGGCAACTGGAAACGCGGCGAGACCCCGATCCATCCCACCGTCTCCTTCATGTTGAGCGGCCCACGCCGCTCCCAGCGCGCTGGCGTCACGTCGCGCTCCTCGGCCTCGATACCACGTCGGATGCCGAAGCGCAGGGTCTTGCCAGGCGCGGCGCTGATCGCCTCGTCCAGCTCTTCCCAGTAGCGGATGTAGCGCCCGTCCACGGTCTCGATGCGATCACCGGGCATGAGTCCGGCGTTGGCAGCCGGCAGTCCCGCGATGACCGTGCCCAGGGTGGGTGGCAGCAGCGTGCGCTGACCGAGGTAGTGCACGAAGTAGATGCCGATGGGCAGGATCAAGTTGAACAGCGGCCCGGCCATCACGATGGCGAAGCGTTGCCAGAGAGGTTTGCTGCACAGGGCGCGTTCGCGATCTCTTTCGGCCAAGGGCTCACCTGCTTCCTCACCCACCAGACGCACGTAGCCGCCCAACGGGAAAAAGAGCGAGAGACGGTACTCGGTGGCGCCGACGGTGAGGCTGAACAGCTTGGGTCCGAAACCAAGCGAAAAGCGCAACACCTTGACCCCGAACAGCTTGGCCACCAGAAAGTGCCCCAGTTCGTGCGCCAGGATGAGCACACCGAGCAGCGCCACCACGGCAGCAGTCCACAGCGCGAGCGTCATCCGCTTGTTCTCTCGATGGTCATGGTTGTATTGCGCCCGGCCATGCTGACGGCTCTCAACGACTGTCTCTTAGCACGCATGCGCGCCGATGTAGATCCCGGCGCGCCCTGGCTATAAGATCTTCCTGTGAAGAAGGGTCCGGCTTTCAGTTTCGAGATCTCGCGCGATGCCATCGACGCGCGGCTGACCGAGATGGAGCGGAAGCTGGAGCGCATGCGCGGGTTGTACGAGTCCTTCTTCATGGGCGTGGAACGTTCACCGCCCGAGGTGATCCGCCGCGACCTGAACCGCCAGATCCTCGAGATGCAGCAGGTGCCTATCAGCAACGCTTCACTGCGTTTCCGGTATCAGGCCCTGACTCAACGCTGGGTTCTGCTCGTCACCTACTGGAACCGCACCATGCGCGAAATCGAGGCGGGAACCTTCAGCCGCGACATGGCCAAGGCGAAGCGCCACATGGCCCAGCAAGGCTCCTCGGTAATCACCTTGGAGGAGGCGCTGGCCATGGGCATTCCCGAGAGGCGGGCAAAGGCTTTCGTGGCCCACCAGCAGGCCGTACAGGACAGACGCGCGACCGCGGCCAAGGCTACGACAACCAGCGCAGCGCCGGTCCAGACCGCCGAGCCCCCAGCCCGTGCGGAAGTGACAGAGCCGAAAGTCGTACCGCCCGCTCCGCAGGCGGCGGGCGAAGAGTCAGGCGAGCCGCCGCCTCTGCCCGGGCTCGCCGAGGCTGAGATGCAGGACGCCTACCGCCGTTATCTCGAAGCGCACCAGAAGACGGGCGCCGCGAGCCCGCCACCCAGCATGAACAAGCTGCGCCGGCGCCTGGCCAAGCAACTCCCCCAGGTTCTTGCGGCGAACAACTGCTCGCGCGTTCGGCTGGAGATCGCAGTCGACGACGGCAAGGTTCACCTGCGTGCCTGGCCGGTAAAGGAGTCGTAACCGCAGGGCGTCTCTGCAGGACCGGGGCTTGCTTAGCTAACACAGCTTAGCTAAGATATGAACTATGCGCACGACGATCCACGCAGCCAAGACGGATCTCTCGCGGCTCATCAAGAGGGCCTGTGCCGGCGAAGAGGTCGTGATCGCCCGTGGCGACACGCCCGTGGTCCGTTTGGTTCCCCTGGACACGCCGCCACGCAAGCGCAGGTTCGGCGCACTCAGGGGCAAGGCGCGCACCACCGCGGCGTTTTTCGAGCCGCTTCCAGCCAACGAGCTTGACGTCTGGGAGAAGTGACAGGTGAGGGTGCTGCTCGACACGCACGCCTTGCTTTGGTGGCTGGATGGTGACCGCCGCCTGTCCCAGCGCGCGCGACGCCTCATCGGCAACGACGAAACCACTGTGCTGGTCAGCGCCGCGTCGGCCTGGGAGATTTGCACCAAGTTCCGCCTGGGCAGACTGCCCGGCGCGGCAGCGGTAGCCGCTGATGTGACGGGATGCCTCGATGGCCAGGGCTTCCTGCCCCTGCCCATTACGGTCGACCACGCCCAGCGCGCCGGCAGCCTGCCTGGTCCCCACCGCGATCCCTTTGACCGGGTCCTGATTGCACAAGCGCAAGCAGAGGACTTGCCGCTGGTTACCGTGGACCCCGTGTTCAGACTCTACGGAATGAAGCTCATCTGGTAGTCCGGCTGACTCGACGCTTGCTCAAAGCCGCTCGCCAAGAAAACGGCGCAGCCTGGTCGAGATCGAGCGACCGGGACCCCGCGGCGGCGCGTGGCCAAGCGCGACGGCAGTTCTGGAAGCTTCCTGGAGCCTCGACCAAGCAGCATCCGGCTCCTTTTCCCTTGGAACTCGCCGACCGGCTGGTACGCATGTTTTCGTTCGTCGAAGACACCATCCTCGATCCATTTGCTGGCACGGGAACGACCCTGTTGGCCGCGGCTGAGGCATCCCGCAACGCCATTGGCGTCGAAATCGATCCGCACTACCACCGTCTCGCCAAGGACCGACTGAAGGCGGTCGGCGGCTTGTTTAGCAAGATCACCGTGGAGATCGCCGGCTGACCCGGCCTCACCCTGGCTGCCTTGGCCGCCTTCACAAGCCGCCAACCGGCGCCGGGCAGACATTCTAGTCGGGCGTGACCGGCGCCGTCCGGTGTGGCAACTTGCGGCCATGCCGGCCCCGACCAGCCCACGCAAGCAATCGCTCATGCCGTCCACGCCCCTGCGCCGCTTGCTGCGCGCCCACGGCCATGCCCTGCCGGCGGTCGTGCGGATCGGCAAGGCCGGAACCAACCCGGCGGTCATCGCCCAGGTCGCGCGAGCGCTCTTCGACCACGAGCTGATCAAGGTCAAGCTGGCCCGCGAATGTCCGGAGACGCGCTTCGAGGTGGCCGAACGCCTGGGCCAAGGCCCGGGTGTCAACGTCGTGCAGATCGTCGGACGCACCATCCTGCTCTACAAGCGCCACCCCAAACAACCGCGTTTCGAGGGCGAAGCGGCTCTCTCCCTCTGACGTCCTGGTTTCCCACTTCGTCGGAATATTCGGCTCGCCTGCCTGGAAGCACCGATCGATGGTCTGCAGCTCGGCCGCCGAGTCGTAGCCGAGATTCACGTGGCGGCTACGCGCCAGATCGGCGAGATGCTTGGCCT
>Ga0181523_10000914_pt1 | contig 32774 bp, 34 predicted proteins | sample PEATcosm2014_Bin_43_FD_119752 | JGI IMG/M metagenome (GOLD analysis project Ga0181523, IMG submission 119752) | Peatland microbial communities from MTU Mesocosm Facility, Houghton, MI, USA - PEATcosm2014_Bin05_30_metaG | ecosystem: Environmental > Terrestrial > Soil > Wetlands > Peat | place... | reverse complement strand
CCAGGGGAAACCCCTCTGGCGGAAGTCAGCAACACTGTTCGGCTGGCGTATGTGAGTGTTTCACTATATTGGAGCCGTTTTGATGGCTATATATATAAAACTACATACTTTTAGGAACGGTTACAGCTCGATATCCCGGTGGACAATCTCCACTTCGATTCCATGGTGTTCTTTGATATTTCTCGCCAGTTCCTGCACTATGACAGGGGACCGGTGCTTGCCTCCAGTACAACCAACTCCTGCGATCAGATAGGACCTGCCCTCCTTCACATACCGCGGTATCAGGAAGTCCAGCAGGTTGTTCAACCTGGTCAGCAGTTCCCACGTATCGGAGCTTGCCAAGACATATCCGGCGACTTTTTTATCGAGACCATTCAACTGCCTAAGTTCCGTTACAAAAAATGGATTTGGGAGAAACCTGACATCGAAGAGGAGGTCGGCGCTTTGAGGGGTACCGAACTTGTAGCCGAATGAAATAAGGGTTATATTTAAACCCTTCTTAGAATCGGTATGACCATAGGACGATATGATCAATTGCCTCAACTGGTGAGGTGTGTAATTGGATGTATCTACAATCTTGTCTGCGCTTTCCCGAAGAACGGACAGCTGACCCTTCTCTTTATCGATGGCCTCTTCGATGTCGGCAGCTACCTTGCTCGTGATCATCGGATGAGGCCGCCGTGTCTCTTTGAACCTCCGGATCATCACTTCCTTTTCAGCTTCAAGAAAGAGTATCTCTATGGAATACCGCTCTTTGAGGGAGCTAATGATACGGTATGCTTCACCGAGGAAGGTCTTCTCCCTTATGTCCACGCCGATGCCGACATTTTGGGAATTGACTCGCGACTTTATTGTAGAAAGGAATGATTCGATGAGAGTGACCGGCAGGTTGTCGATACAGAAGAACCCGGTATCTTCGAGGGCCCTCAAGGCGACGGTCTTACCGGCGCCCGAAAGCCCACTGACGATAACGACCCCTAGCCTGCAGTTCCCGTCTTGCGGCATACGGGACGCTTATTTAACCGGTTCGATGAGACCGTAATTCCCGTCATCGCGGCGGTAAACTACGTTTATATCGCCACTTGCGAGGTTAGCAAAGATGAAGAAGTTCTTGTCGAGGAGGTCCATTTGGTCGACTGCCTCTTCCGGGCTCATTGGCTTCATCTCGAACTTTTTGTACTTGATGATATTGCCGGTAGTCCCTGCTTTCTCAGCAAGATCCTCCATGTTCTTCTTATCCGACTTCCTGAACGTCTGGAGCTTTTCCTTATATTTGACAACCTGCTTCTCCAGTTTCTCCACGACTTCGTCTATCGAGGAATAAATCTCCCCGGTCACACTTTCAGCCTGGATCATATACCCGTTGACCTTCATGAGGACCTCGGCCTTGTGCCTGTACTTTTCAACACTGAGCGTAACCACAGCCTCCGAAATGCTGGAAAGATATTTCTCGAATTTGCTCATCTTCTCCACGGAATAGCTCTTGAGAGCAGGTGTAATTTCAAGATGTCTGCCGTTTACTATGACGTTCATAATGCCTCCTTATTTAATCGTACTGCTTCCTCATATTCTGAGGAGGTATCTTAAGCTCTTCACGATACTTGGCAACAGTTCTGCGCGCGATTTTTATGCTATGCTCGCTGAGCTTGTCGGCTATCAGCTTGTCGCTAAAAGGCTTTACCGGGTCTTCCAATGCCACGATCTTCTTTATGATATCTTTTACCGATGTCGATGAAACATCCTCTCCATTGCCAGACCGAAGGGCGCTGCTGAAGAAAAACCTGAAGCTGTATACTCCGTGCTCGCAGGAGAGAAACTTATTCGAGGTGACCCTGCTTATGGTACTTTCGTGCATATTAATGTCCTGAGCAACATCCTTCAGATTGAGAGGCTTGAGAAGCTCTCTCCCCCTGTCGAAGAATTCCCGCTGAAACTTCAGAATGCTCTCGGAGACCTTATAGATAGTACGGTTTCTCTGGTCAAGACTCTTTATCAGTTCAATAGCCAGCCGGAGCTTCTCCCTCATAAAGGTTCGCTCTTCCTTGTTGAGGTTTTCCTTTTTCTGGAGAAGTTTCCGATAGGCGGCGTTCAGTCCCAGCCGTGGCATCCCCTCGTCATTCAGCACGATCTGGTAACCTTCATCGGTCCTGACTATGGAAACATCCGGTGCGACATATGCTGCTTCATTTCCCGAAAGACTGGAGGCCGCTCTCGGATCAAGCCTCTCGATGATTCTTACAGCATCCATGACCTCTTCGGTGGTCAAACCGTAATTGCGGGCGACTTGGCCGTACTTATGTTTCTGTAGGTCTTCAAGGTTGTTTATGATTATCTTATCGACCAACGTTCCGCCGAGATCAAGTGCCTTCACTTGGAGCAATAGGCACTCCTTGAGGTCTCGTGCGCCGACACCAGGGGGGTCGAAACTCTGAACCAGCACAATTGCGTCCTGCATTGCGGCGGGCGTATCTCCCGAAGCATCAATAAGCTCTTCTTCAGTGGCCCGCAAGTAGCCGTCGTCGTCAAGATTGCCGATCACTACCTCAGCAGCTCTTCTTACATTATCATCTGCGCTGCAGAGCCGCAGCTGCCAAAGTAGGTGGGAATAGAGGTCGGGTTTCTGCGAATAAAAAAGCTCGTATGAAGGTTTTTCCTCGAAGTCTGGGCTGAAATAGCCGAGATCCCGGCCGTCGCTGCTCCTCTCCTCAAAATAGTCGTCGACGCTGAATTTCGTCAGATTTTCGACTGAGAGTTCCCCGTCATCGGAGCTTTCAACATTGTGCGGTTCCTCTTCATGAGAGGGTCCAGCTTCAACCTCGCTCTCAACCTCTTCGTATATTTCTTCAAGAAAAGGATTCTCTGACAACTCCTGGTTGAGTACCTGAGCAAGTTCGAGCTGGGGAAGTTGCAAAAGCTTGATCGCCTGCTGGAGTTGCGGCGTGAGCACCAGCTTTTGAGAGAGTCTAAGGTCCAGCCTATTTTCGAGTGCCATTATAGCCTGAACTCCTCTCCCAGATAAGCCTCTTTTACGGCCGAGTTGCTGACCAGCTCGTCAGACGTGCCCTCAGCAAGGACCGCGCCGTTGCTGATAATGTAGGCCCTGTCGGTAATCGAAAGGGTCTCCCTCACATTATGGTCAGTTATAAGAATGCCCAGTCCTTTCGACTTGAGGTATGAAAGCATCTTCTTGAGTTCAATAATCGCGATCGGATCGATGCCGGCAAAAGGCTCGTCGAACAACATAAAGGTCGGCCTGACAGCAATCGCCCGAGCTATCTCGGTGCGCCTTCTCTCGCCGCCGGAAAGCCTGTAACCATCTCTGTCCGCGAACTCAGTAAGATTGAATTCTAAGAGAAGACGATCTATCTCTTCCTTGACATCGCCTTTGCTCAAAGGCCCGTCCGCAAACTGCGCGATCTCAAGGACGGCCTCCAGATTCTGCCTCACTGTCAGTTTTCTGAAGATCGAAGGCTCCTGTGGCAGATACCCTATGCCTTTCCGAGCTCTCATATACATGGGCAGATTGCTCATATCGTTGCTGTCGAGCAGGATGTCTCCTCCCTCTGGTTTGATGAGACCTACCACCATGTAAAAGGTCGTCGTCTTCCCCGCACCGTTGGGACCGAGCAATCCAACGATTTCGCCGGTACTGACGGAAAGGCTTACATGTTTCACAACCTGTCTTTTCCCATATACCTTTAAGAGGTTTCTGACCTCAAGGGTATGAGTATCTATTGCAGTCATAACCATGGTACCTATTTCTTCTTTTCCTGAGGTTTCTTTTCCTGCGTGCCCTGTTCTTTTTCGACCATAAAGACCTTGCTGTTTTCGACGAGGGAACGGTCGTCCTTCATATAGTAGGTCATCTTCGTACCCGTGACCACGTTCTTACCTTCAGCCGCCCTCGGGCTATCAGTAAAAATTGCCCGTTCATCAGTTTTATCAGTACCCGCGTAATATACCATTTTACCAGAGGTAACTACGCGGTCCCCGCGCACAAGTTTTACATTTCCGTCGCATTCGATCTTGTCGATGTTACTGCCGCTTTCGCCCTCCGAATAATAGACCAGCATGCGATCGGCATAAATCGTCGAATCTGCTTTCTTTGCAACGACCGATCCTGTAAAAAGAGCGGTCTTGGCCTTGTTGTCAGCGGTAAGCGACACTGAAGTAATGATTGTCGGTACCTGCTCTTTCTTCGCATCCTTCCCGGCAACTTTCTTTGCATCGTTCCCGGCATTCTTTGCATCGTTCCCGGCATTCTTTGCATCATTCCCGGCAGCATTCTTTGCATCATTCCCGGCAGCATTCTTTGCATCATTCTCAGCAGCATGAGAAGGAGACAGAATAAAGAAGAAAAAAGAAATAACAAAAAAAGCGGAAAATACTGAGATTTCACTTATGAGGGCGTATCGTGATACGGCCCACCATTTACTGGTTTTCTCTTCCATTGAAGACCGCCTTTACATTTTTATGCAGGGTCGCAATATCGCCCGCCGCTGTCAGATCTTCTCCTTCAATATAAAAATTCTTGGTCTTGCCGAGGATGGTCACCTTCTCGTCCGAGAACAATTCATTCTTCGTAGCATCCCAGCGCAGTTTCTTGGTCAGAATGTCGTAATCCTTAGTCGCCGCCTTGATGTTACCCTCGATCTTCAGGTCTTTAGTTTCTGTATTGTATATCCCGCTCTCAGAAGTGAGAATGAGGTCCTTGGCAGGGAAGAATATTTTAAGCACAGTCAGCTGCACATCCTGGGCAGTCATAAAGACCGCCTTTTGCGCGTTCAAGGTAAAACTAATCGCCCCCTCTTTTTTCTGAACGATACTGACGTCTTCCATATAAGAATTATCACCCAGTCGCAACCGGCCTTTAAGATCGCTGTCCTGGAAGAAATAGAGCGTCAGTATAGCCAAGAGGCCCACCCCGGAAAGCAGAAACAGCAATTTCTTCATATCAAATATTACCATAGAGGTGACAGCATGTAAAGGCAAATATCGTGCCAGAAAAAATGAAAATAGAGACTTTTGTCAAGATTATTATTCAACGGAAGAAATTGAGAAGCAGGCAACAGGTCTCCCCGTACGGCGGTCACCGCACCATTCTTTTCAGTAATGCATCTTTCATTACATCGACAGGCGGCCTGACTCCGGTCCATATCTCGAAAGCTATTATACCCTGCCATAGAAGCATGCCAAGGCCGTGCATCGTTTTGCAGCCTTTCTCTGCGGCAGCGCGCAAAAAGGGTGTCTCTTTATAGATGAGGTCGCATGCAACATGCTCTTTTTTTACAAGTGACATATCGACGGGTATAGGGTCTCCGGGCTTTAGTCCGAGCGGGGTTGCGTTAATGATGATGTCAATGCCGGCCATAAACTCAGCGCTCTTCGTGGATGCAGCATCGACCGTTCCAGCATTTTGATTTACTCCATATAAGTGTTTCGCCAGTGCTTCCGCCTTGGGGGTGTCTACATCAAAGAGTTGCACCGTAAACGCCTCTTTGCATAAATAATATCCGATGGCTCGGGCAGCGCCCCCGGTCCCGACAATGAGCACCTTCCGGTCTTTAACCCGTATGTCAGCCTCGGCAAGCGACTGCATGAAACCCCTGCCGTCGGTATTGAATCCGGTCAGCTTTCCATCCTCATTTTTAATGGTATTCACCGCGCCGATAAACCGGGCCTCTTCGCTGATCCCATCGAGAAACGGTATGACTTTCTCTTTGTGAGGCACGGTCACGTTGACGCCGCCTAACGATAGCGCCCTAATGCCGAGGATGGCATCGCCGAGAGAGTCGGGATGCACGGGGAAGGTGACATAACAGTAATCGAGATTCAATTTGTCAAAGGCAGCATTATGCATCTCAGGTGACAAGCTATGCTCCACCGGATACCCGAACAGGCCGACAATTCTGGTCTTTCCGCTTATTTTCATGCCTGGCTCCTTTGCTATTAAGACAGGGCGTATCCTGATACGTCCTACAATTTCATTTCATCAATTTCACCATCGCATCTACGAGCCCCGCAGGCGTAGATTCGATGATGACAGACTTGATCCCGAGAATCTCTTCGATGTCCTGCCGTGACACGTCATCGAGAAAGACTTCATGTCCTTCTCTCATTACGATGTCAGGGATGAGCATTATGACGTCATTTTGAACATACTCAGATAAGGCCCTTATAACGTCGCGCCCGGTGAGCAGGCCTGTAACTGTGACCGTTTTGCCGAAATAGATATTTTCGACGGGAATAACCTCTATGTCGAACCCCTTCCGCCGGAGTCTTTCTGCAAACCTGGACAAGATCGCATAAAAAGACACGCCTGTGAAGGTAACAAATTTCACCTTATTCATCTTCTCCGGCAGCTGGATCTTCACCCGCTTCGCCTGGGCAAGGAATTGAGGTACCAGTCCCACGCCGTTTTCGATCTGGGACAGTTCATCGTAATTCTTCAGGGATGGAAATTCGACGGCTGCTTTGATATATAACTCATCAGCCGCAAAGACCATATGTTCGCCATGCTTTCGCTTGAACCGGGTCTGGAAACGGTGAATTATATCCAGCGCAGTCAGTGCGTCCTTTCTCTCCACAGGCGCAAGCATCTTCTTCCTATGGGCCGTAAGACCGACCGGAACGACAGCGATTGACTGGACATAAGGGTAGAATTTATAGAGATCGTTTATGGTGCGGGCCAGCTCCTTGCCGTCGTTGTATCCGGGACAGAGCACGATCTGAGTATGCATCCTTATTTTGTGCTCCGCAAAGAACCTTAGGTCCCGAAGAATATCTCCCGCCTTGGGATTGCCCAGCATGCGGTTCCTGATTTCCGTGTTAGTCGAATGGACCGAGATGTAAAGAGGGCTAAGGTGCTGTTCTACTATCCGCTTCTTATCGCCCTCTGTCATGCCGCTGAGGGTGATATAGTTCCCGTACAGAAATGACATACGGTAATCCTCATCTTTTACATACAAGGTCTTACGCATTCCCTTGGGCAGCTGCAAAACAAAGCAGAAGATGCACCTATTGCCGCACTTCTTCAGATTGAAAGGCTTCAGTACGATCCCAAGCTCAGACGACCCTCCCCCTGTCTCGACAGGAACATGCATCGTCTCATTACCTCTCGCCACGAGCAGATTGAGTTCCGGCTCGTTGCCGTAATACATCAAATCAATGCTGTCCCGAACCCTGCTTCCATTGACCGCAATAAGCCGGTCGCCGGACCTGAGTCCCGCCCCTGCCGCCTTACCTTCATGCAGGACCTCTTCTATCTCAATGCCGTTACTTTTCATTCTGGGTCAATCCGCGATATACATACTGGAGTCCGGAGACTATAGTTAGAGTCGCGACTATCAGCATTGCAGTCCACGGGGTCTCATCCGGCAGACCCGGCACATTGATCGCAACAAGAATATATGCGATGAGCAGGAGCTGCGACGCAATCGCAGCCTTGCCGATGATGGTGGGTGCAACCCTGGTTATGTGCGAAGTAAGATAGAGCAAAAACCAGCCAAGCGTCACGATAAGGTCCCTGCTGATAACGGTGATGGTCAGCCACGTTGGTACCCAGCCGTAAACCGAAAAGAGAATAAATGATGTCAGCAGCAGTGCCTTGTCGGCAAGGGGATCAAGAAAGGCGCCGAGTTTCGTCTTCTGATCTGTGATCCTTGCTAAAAGACCGTCAAGCATGTCCGTGGTACTCGCAATGACAAAAAGCCCCAGAGCGTAATCATACCGCCTGTAGATAAGCGCGGTTACGAATACCGGTATGAGTATGATCCTCACCAAGGTGATCATATTGGGCAAACTTATGAACTGGGACTGCATAACCATTACGGTATATTGAAGGGCATAGTCTCGAACTGCAACTCGACCCCGATCTTTTTGTAACAGGGAGGGTTATTGGCCGCCCCGCCCTTGTGGAACGGCTTAGCAGAATTCAGAAGGAGCAGCCTTGCATGGCATTCTTCAAGCTTAAATTTATGCCTTTCAGCGTTGCTGAGCGCCGACCGTATTAATTTTTCAGCACGCTTGTTATCCCCCTGCATCCATGCGGCTTCGCCGTCGGAGAGATCGCAATAAATGATGCCCCTCGGATCTTTAGTCTTCTTGAAGTTCCTGCGGGCAGTCCCGATGAACTCCTCTGCAAGTGTAAGATCGCCCTTCATCTTATGCACTGAGGCCAAACTCCATAGCGTGTATGAGTAGCTGACGATATCGCCGATCTCTTCATAAAGGCGTGTGGCCTTTTTAAAATGGCTCAATGCCCTGCCGAAATCGCCCATCATGCGGTTTGCGTTGCCGATACCGCAATGGGTATAGGCGGTACCGAAACTGTCTTTTAGGGAGCGGAACATCTCATTCGCCTGTTCGTAAAACTTCAACGATTCGGAGATTCTTCCTGCTATGCGGTGTGTCCCTCCGAGCCCGGCGAGGCAATAGGCAACCCCTGATTCGAATTTAACCGAGGCGAAGATGCGTCTCGACTCCTTGAAGGTCTCGATGGCCGCAGGTATCTTGCCCGCCACCCTCAGGGAACCGGCTTCGGCCCATAGTGCGAAGGCCATGCCTTTCTTGTCATCGGCCCCGAGGTATATCTTGCGAGCCCTTGTGATGAGCTTTACCGCCTTCTGCCACATGCCGACCGCTCTGAATGAAAGTCCCAATCCGACCATCGCATCGGCTGCCGCAAGATCATTGCACAGCCCTTCGCAGATTTCAAGCGCTTCGGTATAGAACTCCACCGAACTGTCGAAATCGCCCATAATCCGGCAGACATCGGCGACGGCCATCGTTGCATCCAGCAGTCCTCCCGGGTCCTTTCGTTTCTGTGCCAATGCGCGTGCCCTTTTGAACAAAACCAGGGCCTCCCTATATTTCGATTTCTGTCTATATGACTCTGCTTCTTCGATAATTTCGTAAATTTTGTTGTCCATTATTCTCCCAGTTCTACCCTTAGCTTTTTCATGAATGCGGAATAGTCGCCGGAACCGAAAAATGCGGAGCCCATAACAAGAATATCCGCACCTGCCCTTGCTATCTTAGCCGCGTTTTCGATCTTCACGCCTCCGTCGACTTCGATAAGTACAGAAAGGTTTCTTTCAGCTATCGAATCGTTCAATTTCCTGATCTTTTCCAATGCCGAGGGAATGAACTTCTGCCCTCCGAACCCGGGATTTACGGACATTATAAGCACCAGCTCGATGTCGGAAAGTATATAGTCGAGGCTGCAGAGAGGTGTCGCAGGATTCAGGGAAACTCCGGCCTTGACCCCCAACTCCTTGATACACTGCACAGAACGGTGTAGATGCATCGTTGCCTCGGCATGTACGGTTATATAGTCTGAACCCGCCGACGCGAAGTCTTGGGCGTATTTATCCGGGTCCGAGATCATCAGGTGAACATCGATTGGGAGTTTCGTTATTTTCCTGATACCTTCTACAAACATCGGACCTATGGTGATGTTCGGCACGAAATGCCCGTCCATCACATCTACATGGACCAGTTCGGCCCCTGCTTCCTCTGCGGCGCGGATTTCATCGCCAAGACGCATGAAGTCGGCCGATAATATGGATGGAGCGATGCGGGTCACTTTTTTTCCTCCTCGAAGCTGCCGAGACTGACAATTACGCGGAAATTCTCCCCGCCCTTTTCGTCGCTCTCCGGTCTTTGGGCTATTATTATATTCTTATCGACATCCGAATGAACATTAATCACTTTAGCTATCCGTATTGATCTTTCGGCAAGGACAGTCTCTGCCTCATCGAGCTTCATGCCTACGACGTCCGGTACATACTGGATCTTCGGGCCTTTACTCACCACCACTTTGATACCACGGCCTTCCTTAACATCGCTCGCAGCAGGTATGTCCTGCCGAACGATATACCCAGCAGGTATATCCGAGTCGTAATCTTCTGCAGCACCCAGTAAGTGCAGGTCCTTTGCCTGAAGCACGTTCACAGCCTCGGCAACGCTTTTTCCCTTCAGGTCGGGTACCTCTACCGTATTGCTCAAGCTCAATATCTTGAACGTGAGATGCCCGGCAACCATGCCGACAATAAAAAGGATTCCAATATAAAGCGGGACTTTTACGAATCTGTTCATTTTCCCCTCTCGAGCCTGACAGCAAAAAAGCCATCCATAGCATAATCCGGTCCATCCCTGTGGGGCCAGGTGCGGTAAAATAGATGCCCAGCCTCGTTACTATACGCAAATTGATCCAGAAATGAATAGGCCCCTTGTATAATACTAAAATCGGGATGGGACTGCAAAAAAGATTTAATTACGTCTTCACCCTCTTCCGCCTCGGTAGAGCATACCGAATACACCATGCTTCCGCCGGGCTTTAATAGACTGGCCGCACTGCACATGAAACTGATCTGAATTGCTCTGAACCGAGCCAAGTCCTTCTCCTCATGCCGGTATTTCACATCTGGGTTGCGCCTGATTACTCCCATGGATGAGCAGGGCGCATCGAGGAGCACCTTATCGAATATGCCGTTCACATATTGTTTCATATCGCCCCGGATTACCGTGACAGACTTGAGTCCGAGCCTTGAAACATTGTCCTTCAGTCTCCTGACCCGCTTAGCATCGATCTCCACCGCAACGACCTCCCCTTCATCTTTCATGAGCCGAGCTATATGGGTCGTCTTTCCTCCTGGTGCGGCACAGGCATCGAGGACACGTTCGCCGGGAGAAGGATTGAGCAGATACGCGACAAGTTGGGCCGCCTCATCCTGAATAACATAAGATGAAACATCCAGCGGGATCTGTCGGGGCGCAACGCCTTTAAGGATGATCCCAACCGGTGAATACCTCGTCTCTTGAGCCTCTATTCCGACTTCCTCAAGCGCTTTCATAGCACCTTTTCGGTCGCTGTCTATCCTGACGGTGAGCGGCGGAATTTCGTTATTCGCTTGAGCAAGCTTGAGCGCCTCAATTCGTCCGAGCCGGGCAATCCACCTGCTGATGAGCCAGGAGGGATGGGATGTCGTGATGGAAATATAGCTAACGGTCTCTTTTTCATCAGGGAACCCTATATCTTTGCTCTGCCTCAGGTAACTCCTGAGGACCGCATTCACCAAGCCGACCTTGCCTTTTCGGTCCCTTCTTTCTTTCTCGATATTTACCGATTCGTTCACCGCCGCCCATTCGGGTACGCGCATGCATCTTATCTGGTAAACTGCTATCCGCAGATTGTTCATGGTGTCCGGCGACAGAGACGAAGGCTTATCCAGGAATTTTGTTAATATCCAGTCAAGGTAGTCCCTGTACCTGAGAACGCCGTAAACGATCTCCATCAAGAAAGAGCGCTCGCGGTCGTCCATCTGCCCGGACAGGGTCTCCAGCACCTCTTTGGGTTTGTGTGATGCTCCTGCAACCGCAGCGAATATTTTCGAAAGTGCTTGCACCGCGATTGCTCTGGTGGTCATGGAATGTTACTCAATTATCTGGAGCCGGCAAAGAAGGTGATTGCCTCTCGCACCTTGGCAAGATCGACCCTCGTATTGACGCACGGGCCGAAAGGCCGTTCGTTGAGGATGCCTATCACAGGTAGCGGGTAAGTATCTACGAGGCCGCTGCTAAGGTCCCTCTCGCATGCTACAGCTATTATCGCTTCGGGCCTCGCCTCCTTGACGATGCGGCGGGCGATGGTGCCCCCGGTGGCGACAAATAGCCTCAGGTTATTGTCTTCGGCTATTTTTATAAGGTCTCTGATCTCGCACTTTCCGCATCTTTTGCAGTTCGAAATATTGTGGGTTATCCTCACATCGCATTCGGTGGTCTGAAGACAGTGAGGCAGCATAAGCAGCAGGGTGTCGGCTCGGTAGCTGCCAGACCTGACCAAGCGGTTGTTGAGTTTGATTATGAAAATCTGAAATACCTCTTTCCTGCTCTTTAAGAAGGCCCCTGCGAACATCATAGCCGGATAGAGGATCTTGAGTACTACTCCCCTAAGAAAATTTTTCATGACCTTCCTTCAATTTCCGCCCTGCCAGGAATGCGGCAGCAGGCATGGCCCTCTTCCCCTCGGGCTGAAGTTCTTCCACAAGCAGGAGACCTCTCGATGTTCCAACGATTAACGTGCCTCCGGAGGCCTTTTCGATCCTTCCGGGCTCGCCGCTGCCGGCTATTGCACGCACCTTGATCATCTTTATGCGCTCCTGCCCCAGGCCGCATACCGCGGATGGCCAGGGATTCATACCCCTGACAAAAAAAGCTAGTTCTTTCGCGCTTCTCCGCCAGTCGATCTTTCCGTCCTCTTTCCTGAGGGGCGGGGCAAGACTGACATCTCCAGCCTGCGGGATCGGCTTGACACATCCCGACCTTATCCCTTTGAGCGTTTCGATCAGCGTCTCGGCCCCCAGATCGGCAAGACTCGCAAAAAGCGTTGCAGAATCATCATTCTCGTCAATCTCAAGGGTTGACTGGAGCAGGATGTCTCCCGTATCCAAGCCCTCATCCATCAGCATAGTCGTGACACCAGTCATTTTTTCGCCGTTAAGCAGAGACCACTGTATCGGCGCTGCTCCGCGGTATTTCGGCAACAACGAGGCATGAACATTGATGCATCCTTGAACCGGCAGTTGGAGTATCTCTTCAGGCAATCTCCTGCCGTAGGCGACCACGATGATGAATTCCGGGGCGTACGCAGAGAGTTCACGGTAAAATTCCCGGCTGCGGATCTTTTCAGGCTGCAGCACCTTGATACCGAGAGACAGAGCGAGTTCTTTTACCGGAGAAGCCGAAAGCATATGTCCCCTTCCTTTGAACCTGTCGGGTTGTGTGACCACAAGGACAACAGCCTCTTTCGCTGCTGCAAGGGCCTTCAGGGATGGGACGGCAAAGTCCGGCGTGCCGAAAAAGATAATTGCCACAAGGAATCCTCTTGTTAATTGTAATGTGCGGCCTTAAGATTCAGCCTTGACCTGCGACTCTTTGAGTGATTTGAGATATCGCTTTTTATAAAATTCTCGCTTTATCGCACTGATACGATCGAGGATCAGGACTCCGTCGAGATGGTCTATTTCATGCTGGAGCGCCCGGGCCAGAAGTCCGTCAGCCTTGATTTCAACCGGCTTTCCTCCCCTGTCCAGGCCCCGGACAACGACCCTCTCAGCCCTCTTGAGATTAGCGATATATTGAGGCACGCTAAGGCAACCTTCCTCGGACTCGACGAGACCTTCCGCTAGCACGATCTCAGGATTGACAAGAACTATGAGCGCCCCTCCGTCTTCCCGATCGCCGATATCTATGACAATCAACCTCTTTTCGATGCCAACTTGGGGTGCCGCAAGACCGATTCCGGCAGCGGCATACATCGTTTCTATCATATTATCGATCAAGCTCTGCAGGTCTTTATCATTCGCATCTACAGTATCCAAGGCAATGGTTTTTTTCTTGAGTACCTCTTCCGGATATCTCTTGATATCGAGCACAGACATTGTTAATTATAACACACATATTTGCACTGAGATAAAGAGTTCATGAGAGTTAATCAGTTCTTCAACCCTTTTTCCCGTTGAAATATTTTCATTAAAGAGTGTAGAGTAAAGCATAAAAACAAGGACACATCGCCGAGGCGTAAAACTCATACTTCGAATCGGCATAGACTGGACCAGCATTCGCTGTCTCATACCGGAGGGGTCGTCACATGATAAGTGTGCTTTTTGTCGAAGACCACGCCATCGTTCGTGAAGGGCTGAAGCAGATTCTGGCCGACACCGCTGATATAGTCGTTGCCGACGAGGCCGGTGACGGTGAAGAGGCGCTGGCAAAGGTACGCGATCGAGATTTCGATATAACGGTCCTCGACATCTCGATGCCCGGCAGAAGCGGCCTCGAAATTCTGAAAGAACTGAAGACCATTCGCCCCGCACTGCCTGTTCTGATCCTGAGCATGTATCCCGAGGAACTGTATGCCGTCCGCGCGTTCAAAAGTGGCGCTTCGGGTTATCTGTCCAAGGAGAGCGCCCCGACCGAATTGATCACCGCCATACGAAAAGTCTCTAGCGGAGGAAAATATGTAAGTCCATCTCTAGCTGAGAGCCTTGCGCTCAACCTCGGCGACGATAACGGCAAACCGCTTCATGACAAGCTGTCGTCAAGGGAGTACCAGATTCTATGCATGATAGCCTCCGGAAAAACCGGAAAAGAGATCGCATCCGAACTCAAGCTGAGCGCAAAAACGGTCAGTACCTACCGGGCACGGGTCCTTGAAAAGATGGGAATGCGTTCAAATGCCGAACTGACTCACTACGCGCTCCAAAACGCGCTCGTTTGTTAACTCACCCATAGTACAGTCTCTCAATCTTCTGTAGTCTATAAGAACGCTAATACTCCATTATTGACAAGCGGCCTATCTGACGTTAGATTTTTATATGCGGGGAGGCTTATCGCAGCCGGAAGCTTCGGAATGTAATATGGAACGGAACCGAAGTCCGGTCTGAAGCTACTGTCAAAAAAAATCCAGAACTGTTAAAGGAGGCTGTAAATGAAAGGAAACAAAAAACTTATCGACACCATGAATTCGCTGCTCGCCGACGAATTGACCGCCATCAACCAGTACATGGTGCACTCAGAGATGAGCGACAACTGGGGGTATCAGAAACTCCACAAACTCGCTGAGAAACGCGCCATAGACGAAATGAAGCACGCAGAGAAACTGATCGCCAGGATACTGTTTCTTGAAGGTATTCCGATAGTGAGCGACCTGAGAAAGATGCATATAGGCGCCGAAATCCCGAAACAGATCACCAACGACCACGCCCTTGAAATGGAAGCAGTCAAGGCCTATAACGCTGCCATAATGCTTGCAGGCGAAGTGGGAGACTTCGCAACCCGCGACCTGCTAGAAAGCATTCTGAAGGATGAAGACAGGCATATCGATGAGTTGGAAGCCCAGAACGATCAGATTACCCAGATGACGCTGCAGGTTTTCCTGTCCACCCAGCTGGGATAACACGCTTGCCGATCAACGCGACAGTCTATACCAGACTATCGCGTTGATCGGAATCAACTGCATTTATGCTGAATACTCGAATTATCAGGACTAGAATAGACTGAACTTGAAATACTTCTTGGGATGGTCTTTGATGTCCTTTGTAAGGCCCTTGAGTTCCAGCACAACTTGATTCAGCCCTGTAACTGACTCCTTGATCTGCTGTGCCAGTTCTTCATCCTTGACCATCTTGCCTGCAACACCCTTGCCGGCTTCAATGCCTTCGAGCACCGCAGAGAGCTGCTGTGACGCCTTGTCAAGGTTGTCGTACAGCGAAGGATCTGAGAGCAGTTTCTGCAGGGACCCGTTACCCTTATTTAATTTTGCGCTGAACTCGTCAAGAGATGTAGCGGCATCGGCCATCTTCACATACACCGTCGGATCTTTTATAAACTGCTTGAGCGATCCACTTGAGGTTTCGTACTCCTTCAGGCTCGCAGAGAGAGACCTTGTCGACTCTTTTAAATTGTTGTACAGGGCGGGATCATTAAGGAACTTGCCGATAGAACCCTCGCTCTTGTCGATCTTTTCGATGAACGTGCTCAGCTTCTGGACAATATCCGTAACCTTCGAAAGTGACTCCGCCGTCTCGTCGACTATGTCCTTGATCTCAAGCTGCACCTTACCCTTGATTACATCTCCTGGCTTGATGACTTGGCTGTTATTAGAACCGTTGCTGATCTCAACATACTTATCGCCGAGAAGTCCCATGGTCATGACCGTAGCAACGGAATCCTTCCTTACATAGTCGATATCTTTCTTATCGATCGAAAGCGTAACGAGGGTCCCGTAGTCGGGATTGAGACTAATGTCCTTCACCGATCCGACTTCCACACCTGACAGCCAAACGGGCGACCCATTGCGCAGGCCGCGGACATCTTTAATCTGGGCAAATAGATGAATCTTGGGTGAAAAAAGGGTCTCGATGCTTCCTGCAAAGAACACTGTCAGAAAAATCACGAACAGTGCAGCTGTGACTACTGCACCCACTCTGAGCTTCGACCACATAAGCTGCTTTTTTAATTCAAACATCGCATTGCCTCGCTACGCGCCATTTAATCAAACTCGCACCTGAACTCATTCAGGAACTCCTGTATGTCAGGGTTCTCTGATTGTAACAGACCGGACCGGTCTCCATCAAAGATAATTCTACCGTTTTGCAGGAAAAGGAATCTTTTCGCAACCTTGAAGGCATCTACTACCTTGTGCGTCACTATGATCATCCCTGTACCGTCCTTGCACAGCTCATTGATCAGCCGGCAGATCCGATCGGCATTGACGGGATCGAGCCCGGTTGTGGCCTCATCATACAGGAACATCTGCGGCTCGAATGCGGCCAGAGATCTCGCTATCGCCACCCTCCTATGCATGCCTCCGCTCAGTTCATCCGGCATAAGGTCGATGGCATCACTGACGTCGACAACCTTGAGAAGTTCCCTGACCTTCGAGTCTATCTCTCGCTCGGACGCGTCTGTAAACTCCCTGAGGCAAAAGGCCACATTTTCCTTAACATTAAGAGAATCGAAAAGAGCCCCTTCTTGGAAAACTATACTGAACTTCCTTCGGATGTCCCTGAGTTCATCCTCAGTCTTTTCGGTGATATCGGTCCCGTCGATCACTATGCGGCCTGAATCAGGCCTGATAAGCCCGAGCATCAGCTTGAGGATAGTCGTTTTGCCCTCTCCGCTGCCACCAAGGATTGCAACCCTTTCATCCGCCCCGATGGACAAGGAAGCGTTTTTCAGTACAGGCCTCGGACCGTAGCCGAATGTGACGTTCTCCAGCAGTATCATACTGAGAACCCAAGTGCATAGAGCAATATTCTCGTGAGGACAAAATCCGCGATTATGATCATCACTATAGACAGGACAACCGCCGACGTCGTCGAACGCCTGAGCCCGACAGCACCCCCGCGCGTCGAGAGCCCCTTGTAACAGCTGATGGCAGATATGATAAACCCGAAAATAAATGGTTTAAAGGCCCCGGAGAAAACATTCTGAAACGTGAGTTCGTTTTGGATCGAAGTCCAGTATACATAACCGCTCTGATGGCTGACGAAAACCGCAATGTAATATGCCCCCAAAAGAGAAGCTGCGTCTCCAATAAGTGTCAGCGCAGGAAGCATGATGATGGAACTGAGTATCCTGGGAGTTACCAGCTTCTTTACAGGATCGACCCCGAAGACCCTGAGCGAGTCCACCTGGTGGCCGAGTATCATGAGCCCCAGCTCCGATGCCATTCCCGCCCCGACCCTCCCGGAGTAAACAAGAGCGGCGGCAACCGGCCCTATCTCCCGGATGATCGAAATACCCACGACCTTTCCGGTATACATCTTCAGCCCCATTACGGAGAGTTCGGCAGCGAGTTGAAGCGAAAGGGCCATGCCTATGAAGAGTGAAACCAGACAGACTATAAGGAGAGAACCGGCCCCAGCGTAGTCCATCTGATCGATGAAGTCGCGGAAGTAAAAGGGACGCCGAACCATACCCAACAGCCCTTTTGCTGACAAGATATAAAAGTCCTGCAGCCCGTCGATAGATTTTTTGAAATCTATATTCATTTTTAATAATTCCTATTTGTTTATTTTACTCCGGCACACGCTTCCATCTGCGGTGAATCCAGAGCCATTCAGCAGGATGCTCCCTGATATAGTTTTCGATATAGCTGCTGAATTTTTTCGTGTCTTCGATAAGCGCCTTTTCTTCGTCCTTTTCCTGTGACAGGGGCACTTCCGGATAAAGCGTCCCTATGTACCGATTCCCCTCACGATGGATGAAAGCCGGAAGTACGACTGCCCCCCTCTTCCGCGCGATGATGGCCGGTATCTTCATAGTCCATGCGCCGCGTCCCAGGAAATCTATTATATACCCTTCTTCGGGCAGCACAGCCTGATCCATGAGGACACCGACCATCCCGTTATTCCGCAGCACTGAAAGGATCGCCATAAGAGCCCCCTGTTTGTAAATAATCGTGTTTCCGTAGCGCGCTCTGGCCTTTTCAACAAGCTTGTGCAGATAGGGATTGTTCTGTGCCCGAGCAATGACAGCTATAGGAGCGACACGGGCGCCAAAGCCGAGGGCGGTCAATTCCCAGTTCCCGCAATGCCCGGTTATAAACAGTATCCCCTTTCCCTTCTCCTTGGCCCTGAGATAATTATCAAAACCAACGACCTCTATAGAATCGATTAGCCGTCTGCCAAGGCCAAAATATATCTTGATAATCTCGGCAAGCGACCGGCCCAGATTCATGAAGCTCTTTCGGACGAGCTGGGATGGAGATACGTCGATCTTCAGACCGCCTGCCTCTACAGCCTTCTCGACATTATCGATACCTATCCTTCGTCTGCTTCCCCACAGGACATAAAAAACAAATCCGAGAAGCTCGCCGGCCTTGAGCGCTAAAGTCATGGGCAGCATGGCAAAGGGGAATGCTAAAACCAGCACGGCCCCGGCCTCGAGGAACCACTTAATCTTCTTCACTTGTCCCCGTTGCCGCCGTCCTTCTTTTCCTGATTTTCATCTTCTTTTTCTTTATCTTTCTTCTTTTCAAGTGCCTTAGATATTTCTTCAAACCGCTTCATGATAAGGTAATTCACGGTGCCCTCAGGATACGTGCCGCCCTCATTCAGTTCACCTGCAGGCATTCCGGTGAGAAATTCGAGTCCCTCTTCAACCTTCGATATGGCGTAAATGGAAAAAATACCCTCCTTCACCGCATCGATCACTTCCTGTTTGAGCATCAGGTGTTTTACATTTCTCTGCGGGATGATAACACCATGGCTTCCATCGAGTCCTCTGATCTTGCAGAGATGATAAAACCCTTCGATCTTTTCATTAACGCCTCCAATGGGCTGTACATCCCCGTTCTGGTCCATAGACCCGGTAAGGGCAAAGCTCTGCTTGAGCGGAACGCCGGAAATGCTGCTCAAAAGCGCATAGAGCTCGGCGCACGTGGCGCTGTCACCTTCGATCATCTCGTAAAGCTGCTCGAAAGTGATCGAGGCAGAAAGGCTGATGGGCTTGTTCACAGCGTATTTGCTTCCCAGGTAGCTCGTGATGATCATGATGGCCTTTTCATGAATGCGGCCGCTCATCTTCGTCTCACGCTCAATATTGACTACACCCGCCCTGCCCACATACGACTTTGCTGAAATCCTGGACGGTTTTCCGAAACTGTAATCTCCGAGGTCGAGCACCGCAAGACCGTTTACCTGGCCGACCTTCTCGCCTGAAGTATTTACGATGAGAGTATCCTCGACCATCATCTCCTGGAGGATGTCCTCGATCCGGCTTACACGATAAACCCTTTCCTCAAGGGCCTTGACAACGTGCTCTCCGGTTACTATCCGACTGCCTTCTTTGCCGGCCCAAAGGTTGGCTTCCCTCATGAGATCGGCTATTTCGCTGAACCGTGTCGAAAGCTTGTTCTTGTGCGCGGCAAGCCTCGACCCGTATTCGACTATCTTCGACACGCCTGCCCTATCGAAGGGCAGCAGCTCCTCTTCCTTCTGGCATGAGGCGATGAAAGCGGCATACTTGGCCATGGTTTCGGGAGTCCGCTCCATCCGGCTGTCGAAGTCGGCCTTCACCTTGAAAAGCTCGCGATACTCGTCGTCGAGATTGTAGAGCATATAATAGAGATTAGGTATGCCGCTCAGGATAACCTTTACATCAAGAGGTATCGCCTCGGGTTTGATTCCCGATGTGCTCATCAGCCGGTATTGCTCCCAGACGTCTTCAACCCTTATCTCGCGGTTCTTGATTGCCCTCTTCAGGCTGTCGTATGAAAATATATTCTTCAACAGATCAAGGGCGTTGATGACGATATAACCGCCGTTCGCCCTGTGCAGCGAACCCGCCCTGATCATCGTAAAGTCGGTCAATGCCATGCCGTACTGGACCTTGTATTCGAGTTTACCGAATAGGTTCAGATAGGTCGGGTTGCTCTCGAAGACGACTGGAGCACCTTTTTTCTCGCCGTTGTTGACGATAACGTTTACGACATAACGGGCGAAAGAGGTCTCCTGCTTGGGCATCTTCATGAAGGGCAACGGCGGCGGAGACTGCTCCTCGGTCGTCTTGAAGTCTTCGAGATGAGAGAGGATGTCTTCCTTCACGGCCTCCAGGTAGGTCTGTATCTTCATGTGTTCAAGGTATTTTTCCCTGAGTTCAACGATGAAGTGCCCGACGGCACCGAGAGCAACTTGGCGTTCGAGTTTGGCGAGCATTTCCCGCAGGAGTTTCTCTGCCTGGCGCACTGAACGGCCGATATCGTTCAGCTTTTCCTGGAGCATTTTGCCGATCTTTTCAGCTCTCGACTTTGACTCTTCATCAAGGGCCGCAAATTCCTCCTCGGTCAGAGGCTCGCCCGTTTTCTTGACCGGGACTATGAACAACCCCTGGGCACCGCGCCTGATGGCAAAACCCTTTGCAAGCGCTTCTTCTTCTAGGCCCGAAAAAAGATCCTTCTGTTTCTGCTGAAACTCTTCTACTATCTTGTTGCGCTGTTGCTCGTAATCTTTTGATTCGAAGACCTTCGGGATTTCGACCGTAAGACTCTTGATGAGATCACTCATGTCTTTCTGGAATACAACGGCATTTCCCGGCTCTATCGATATTGCTGACGGGGCATCAGGGTCCTTAAAGTTATAAACATAACACCAATCATTCGGTACCGGTTCCTTGGCGGCCTTATCAGTTAGTATGGTCCGGATCGCCCGGGACTTTCCGGTTCCTGACTCACCGAGAGCAAAAATGTTGTAGCCTTTGTTGTCGAGGGAAAGCCCGAAATCGATCGACTTGAGCGCCCTCTCCTGGCCTATAAGCCCTCCAAGATCAAGAATCTCCGCCGTAGTCTCGAATGGGAAGAAGCCGGGTTCGCAGCATTGGTAAAGATCCTGAATAGATAGCTTGACAACCATGAGTTCCTCCTAAAAAAATACGCAAGGGCGGAATAAACAGCCCTGCATTAATTATTTATTTCGCCCTTGGATGGTGGTCGAGATAGACCTTCCGTATCCTGTCGGCAGACACCTTCGTATAAATCTGAGTTGTAGATATGTCGGAATGACCGAGCATCTTCTGCACCGACCTCAAGTCCGCTCCCCCGTCCAGAAGATGCGTCGCAAAAGAGTGTCTGATGCTGTGCGGTGTAATCTTCAACCCCGCCAGATTACCCAGTTTCTTCAATGCCTGCCAGAACCTCTGCCTTGTCATCGGCATGCCCCTGCCGGTCAGATACAAGTAAGGAGATTGCCGTCCCTTAAGCAAAGAGGGCCTTAATTCCAGCATATACTTTTTTATCTTGTTGGCAGCCCGCTTGTTCATCGGCACTATCCGTTCCTTCGCTCCCTTACCGAAGACCCGAAGAAATCCGGCTTCAAAGTTCAGATCATTGATCTTGATGGATATGATCTCGCTCACCCTGAGGCCCGAGGAATACATCAGTTCGAGCATCGCGGAATCCCGAACATATCTTTCACCCTTTACCTCGGTCTCAAGGAGGGTCTTGATATCATCGAAGCTGAGCGCCTTTGGAAGCCTATCCCACTGTTTGGGATTTCGCAGGGTTTCGGTGGAGTCCTCAGAAATGATCTTTTCGGTAATCATGTAACGGGAAAAACTTTTCACCGAAGAGATGAAACGGCAGACACTCGCCGTCGAGTAGCCGCCGTCTTTGAGTCTGCCCAGGTAATCGACTATGTCTTCCCTTGTAAATGCCTGCTGCGCCCTGCCCCGCTCGCTAAGGAACGCGAAAAAGCCTTTCAGGTCCAGGACATATGAATCTACGGTATTGCGGGACAGCCCTCTTTCGATCGAGAGATATGATATGAAAGACTCAAGCACATCCACAGACCTTTTTCTCTCCCCTACATTCTTCGAGGCCTGAAAGGATTATCATCTTTTCATACATTACACCGGCAATTTCGAGCAGATGCTTAGTGTCTTCCATGTTATATATCAGGAGCCGTTCCATCGCTTCGGCGCTGCCCCGTTTGGCCTGTTCCCAGAGTTTTACGGCGTCGTAGCCGTTCAGGCCCCTGACGCACTCCTCGCGGTCGATGCCCAGCATCTGCTCGAGTTTCTTGAGCCCACCGTTCATATCCAGCCTGCGCGCGGTGAAGCAGAGATCGAAATGAGGAACATCGAATTTTATTCCAGGAAATGTCCTGATAAGAAAGGGCACATCGAAAGCTGCCCCGTAAAAGGTAATCAGGTATTTATAGCGCGAAAGTTCACGGTTAAGATTCTCGACAGTCAGGTTCTCGCCCCTTACAAAGCAGCGGCATTCACGTCCGTCGTAAAGCCCGACAACGGTAGCATAACCGCCAGATCCCGGCTGGAGTCCATTTGTCTCGATATCGAGGCATACCGCGCCCTCTCCGAATATATCGAAAAGGCGCCAGTGCTCTCTGCGTTTCAGTATCCTGGCAAAATATTCCGCGTTTCCGACCCCGAGTTCGATAGATGCACGGGTCAGCAGATCGTCATAGGCGATTTTTCTTTCAGGGCTGATACCTTCGATCTCTTTTAACTTCAGAAAATCATCCCAGGTAAGTATGCCTCTCCTCCAGAGGCTGCGTTCGAGTTTTTCCCCTATACCGTTAAGCAGGGAAAAGGTATGGCGTATCACAGAATGCTCCTTTTTTTGTTTTATTATACCTTTTATGCAAAACCATAACAAATAGACTGGGCAACGTGCCGGCAGAATAAAGAATTCTCAGGTGTCCGGCTAGCACAAAAGTACCAATCTCTTTTACATGACATCCTTCTCCGATTTGGAAGCGGAGGAATCCCTTGAATACCGCATCAGATTCCGTACTTAGCGTCTCTTTCCATGCCGACTGATTATGGTTTATTTTATCTTGACATTAAAAACTGATCGGGCGTATATTGATAATCATGTTCAGCGAAAAGCTTGTCATTAAGAAAACCCTTTGGAAGGCCTGGCATATCGATGCCGTGGCTGAAGGGATATTGCATTAGCTGTTAGCGATCATAACAGAAAATCCCACAGGCCACGGAACAAATTCCGTGGCCTTTTTTATTCGACGCCGGACATGAAATGGAGGTTGCAGGTGAAACACGGCACAAATGAATAACGGACTCGACATTGATCGCATCGCATTTTTCGGCCGGACATATGCCGAATACCTGGACATGTTCGGCCTCGACGAAGCAGCGCTGGGTCAAGGCCGCATTCTAGACTGTCCCGGCGGAGCCTCTTCATTTGCGCTCGAAGCTGCCCGGAAGGGTTGCGATGTAACGGCTTGCGATATCCTCTACGACCGTGGCGCAACCGAGCTCTTCGAAAAAGGCAAACAAGACATCGCCCATGTATTCGAGAAATTTGACGTGGTTTCTCATCTATACTCCTGGGATTATTATCAGAGCAAACAGCAGGTGATGACTCTGCGTAATAAAGCCCTCGAACTCTTCGTGGAGGACTTCAGCTGCTGCTCCACCGGAGGCAGATATATACCAGCCGGACTCCCACGCCTGCCATTTCCGGACGGGAAGTTTTCGCTCGTCCTATCGGCCCATTTTATGTTCCTATACGGCGACCGGCTCGACGTCGATTTTCACAAGGCCTGTCTTGAGGAATTTGTCAGAGTATGCTCAGGAGAAGTGCGCATCTTTCCATTGGTAGGTCTCGACGCAAAGCCTTATCCTCACATGGATGAAATACTGCACTTTCTCGCAGTCAAAGGAATACGGACGGATATCGTGAAGGTGCCCTTCGAATTCCAGCGGGGCTCGGACCGCATGATGAGGCTCAGTCGCAATATAATTTCTCAGGAGCTTAGCCATGGGAATTGAAGGGACGATGTTTCGTGATGCCGCCAATGACGATCTAATTGCACTCCTCGCAATACAGAAGGATGCTTTTGCGCGTTATACAGACCTTCTGTTGCCTGAACAGATACCTCCGCTGAACGAGACTCTCGAAGATATAAGGAAGGATCTGAAGTATAAATCCATCATCGCCGCATACGTTGATGATAGCCCTGCCGGTTCGGTGCGGTATTACAATAAGGGAGGCGTCTGTATCTTAGAGCGCCTGTCGGTGGCCCCCGCTCTTCAAGGCAAAGGAATCGGGCGTGGCCTGATTACGGAGATCGAGAAACGGGTGGCGGCAGTGGCCCACAAAATATACCTTGAAACGGGGTTGCTCGCCTCCAATCTCCTGATGTTTTACTCAAAGCTGGGATTCTCGGGAGAAGCCATATTGAGACGGCATTACGGAGAATTCGACTGGATCGCATTTTCGAAGTTTATGGAAAAAGGCGCATCAACATTTGCAGAAAGGACCAAAGTCTGATCCGTAAATGCTCCGAAAATGACTTTGATATGATGTATTCTATTGTCAATGATGGCGCCGTCGCTTATAAAGGTGTGATTCCGGTGGACAGATGGAAAGAACCCTACATGCCTAAAGATGATCTGCAGCACCAGATCGATGAAGGAGTATCGTTCTGGGGATTTGAAGACTGGGGACAACTTGTCGGCATTATGGGCATACAACCCGTGCGGGATGTAACCCTGATTCGACATGCGTATGTCAGAACAGCGTACAGGAGCCAGGGCATCGGCAGCAAGCTGCTCGAATTTCTTCTAAAAGAGATAACCACGCCAGTCCTTATCGGGACTTGGGCAGATGCTGCATGGGCAATCCGATTTTACGAAAAGCACGGGTTCACGCCGGCATCTGTGGAAGAAAAAACAAGGCTCCTGAAGAGATATTGGTCTATTCCCGAACGGCAAGTTGAGACTTCGGTTGTTTTGGCTGACCAAAAGTGGCTGGACAGAGATACACAAGAGGGGTATTTATAGATAATGAAGCGATTCAACCTGAAAGTGCTCTTATTGCTCTCAATGGGGCACTGCATGACCGATATCTACCAGGGCGCGCTTCCGGCTGCGTTACCTTTTCTCAAAGACAAGCTGGGTCTGACTTACACCACGGCGGGAATAATCCTTGTTGCATCGAACCTTGCGTCATCTGTGGTGCAGCCGATATTCGGCTATTATACAGACAGGAAAGAAAAACCTTTTTTACTGCCGCTTGGCTGCCTATGCGCGGGCATAGGCTTTTCGCTCCTCTCGTTTCCTTCCCAGTATGCTCTCGTGCTCGGGCTCGTCCTGATAAGCGGACTCGGAGTTGCAGCTTACCATCCCGAAGGATTCAAAACAGCATCCTATTTTACGGGTGAAAAGGTAGCTACTGGCATGTCGATATTCTCGGTCGGTGGAAACCTGGGATTTGCACTCGGCCCGATGGCCTCCTTGTTCATCCTGAAACATTATGGCCTCTCGTATCTTCCTGTCATGATATTGCCAGCGCTGAGTTTTATCCTGCTCATCATGTTTTTTTGGAAGACGATCGCGATCCCGGAGCGGGTAGCTGCAGCCGGTAAGAAAACGGAGACACACAAATCAAAGAAATCCACATATATTGCTCTCGCATTAGTCATTGCGGCAGTTGTCATGAGGTCCTGGACCCAGTTCGGTCTTATATCGTATATTCCCTTCTACTACATTGATTACCTAAAAGGTGATCCCATATACGCAGGAAAGCTCGTATCGGTCTTTCTCCTTAGCGGGGTCCTGGGCACACTCATCGGTGCACGTCTGGCCGACCGGTGGGGGCACAAGCGCTTTATGCTGATATCATTTGCGCTGTCCTCGGCAGCTTTTCCCCTCATTTTTATTGCTAAGGGATACGCCTTATTTGCGGTATTCGGCGTGTTCGGCTTTTTACTCATCTCCTCGTTTGCGGTCACTACTGTGATGGCGCAGCGGCTGCTGCCGGATAACGTAGGGATGGCGTCCGGACTGATAGTCGGGTTTGCAATCGGCACCGGCGGCATCGGAGTGACGTTTTTAGGAATGATCGCCGATGCTTACGGTGTGCCGGCTGCACTGAAATTGATCACAATATTGCCTGTCCTTGGTTTCATTATCAGTCTATTTGTAAAATATCCGTCAGGCTCCATACAGAGGTGATGTAATGAAACGTGCGCTGTTGGTCATAGATGTGCAGAATGAATATTTCACCGGAAAGCTGCCCGTTACCTATCCAAAGGACAGCCTGCATAACATCATGAATGCGATGGATGCCGCCAAGGAGCACAGCGTACTGGTCATCGTCGTGCAGCATACGGCAAAGACAACGGAATCGCTGGTTTTCAGAAAAGGGAGTGCGGAGTGGCAGCTTCAACCCGATGTGACAAGTCGACCCTTCGATCTCTTGATCGAGAAGAACTTTCCCGGAAGTTTCACCGGCACTATCATGGAAAAGTGGCTCAGGGAAAGGGATATCGATACCGTTGTGATAGCAGGATATATGACGCAAATGTGCTGCGACACTACTGCGCGCCAGGCTTTCCATCTTGGCCTGTCGGTGGAATTCCTATCAGATGCCACCGGCACCCTCTCATTCACGAATAGCGCTGGTACCGCCACGGGCGAGGAACTTCACCGTGCTATTCTTGTAACGCAGGCATCCAGATTCAGCAGAGTAATCAGAACGGATGAATGGATAAAGCTGCTAAATGAGAACGGCCAATTAGAAGAGAACGTCGTTACAATGGAGCAGGATAGGTACCTGCGTGGACTGGAGAAGCTGAGAGAAATAGACGGCGCGGCCGGTGAAAGGGTGATAGAAAGCTTGAAGGATATCGCTCCTGATCTTGCGCGCTATGTAATCGAGTTCCCCTTCGGCGACATTTACTGCCGACCTGGTCTCGATTTAAAGTCGCGTGAAATCGCCGTGGTTGCCTCGCTTACGGCACTAGGGAACGCAGCCCCGCAGCTGAAGGTGCATATCCACGGCGCGCTTAATGTAGGCTGCTCGCGAAAAGAGATCATCGAAGTCATCATCCAGATGGCCGTATATGCGGGCTTCCCTGCATCGCTGAACGCCATGTTCGCAGCAAAAGAGGTTTTTAAAGAACGGGATGAAAAGGGGCTGAGCTGAAGTGCCATAAAATCAATTGTCTGCTTCAGGAAAAATATTTTCTCACCTAAGCACCGTCGTCGGGCAAGACAACAGTCATCAAGAAGATCTTTCGGAAACTGGACTTTCCAGGCTGCTGGGGTTTATACCGAAGAAGAGCGGCTGGACGGCAGAACGGTCGGCTTTGGTCAGCGCATTATAGCAAATCCAGCAGATAGAGGGCTTGCCTGCAGCGCCTTCTTCTTATAGACTATCTTTAACCTATTCAGGAGGATCTTTATGGCGGAAGTTGAAGTGCCCAACATCGACGAACTGAAGGAAGACAGGGCCAACTCATTCACCAAAAGGGTTGCTTTGTGTACCGCTTTGTATGCAGTCATGCTCGCCATATGCTCGCTCGGCGGGAACCATGCCACAAAAGAGATGATGCTTGCCCAGCAACAAGCATCTAACCAATGGGCATTTTATCAATCAAAAAATATGCGTGAAAATCTCTACCGGATGGAAAAGGACCGGATCGAAACGCAACTTTTAGAGCGCAAAGAAACGATGAAGCCTGAAATACTGAAACGTTATCTGGCCATGCAGAAAAAGGCAGCTGATGAGGAGATGCGTTACGGGGCTGAAAAGAAAGAGATCGAACAGGAAGCAAAAAAACTGAGCATAGAGCGAGACACTAACCAGGCCAAAGACCCTTATTTCGATTACGGTGAAGTAATGCTTCAGATCGCTATCGTCACGTCATCGATATCGATCATATCTCTTTCGCGCCCCGTCTTCTGCTTCTCGATAGTGGCCGCTATGATGGGCGTTTTTTTGACGCTTAATGGATATCTGATGTTTTTCCGGATACCTTTTTTTCATTAACAGGCGCAAAACAGTTTCCGTGGATGCTCGCCGTCTAAGGCAAAGAACCCGTGATTATAAATGGCAGAGAGCCGTCCAAGCGAGGGCTCCCTTGATTTTATTGCAATTATGTTGCTAGATTAATGTATGGCGGAATACGAAAAAGTAGTAAAACGCACATACGTAATCGACCATACCCCCATCAAAATGGATTATCTCGTTGTTGGGACGCAACTTCCCTTCGATGTTTATACCAAGGATAAAAGCGTATACAAGCTCACCTACGAAAAAGGTCATAAGTATAACCATGTCGACAGGGGCACTTTGAAGAGCAAGGGCATCTCCGAAGTATATGTTGACTATGAAGTTATGGATGAGGTGAATAAATACAAGAAGAAAACCGCTGACGAAAACCCCGCCACTCTCAGCCCTGAAAAAAAATTTGAGAAATACACCGCAGACAAAGAAAACTCTTATTATGCCGGAAGAAAGCTGCTGATACCAGGCGAAAAGATAAACTTCAGCCTTTATGTCATAAGGAACATGGAAATGCATGACCTGATTGCTGCCGATGTCTCTAACCCGGCAGAGATAAAGATCGAACATATAGACTATGATCAGACTATCGGTGACATAGTGATAAAAAAATCCGATATCAAACACTATCATAATTTCATAAACACTCTTGTTAAATCAGAGCGGCACCTGCCGGGTGAAAAGATACTCATAAAGAACTGGGCCACTATAGAGAATCTCAAGATAATGATGGATTTTCTACTGAACTCTCCTTCAAATAAGGAAGTCATGATGCGTGTAAAGGCCGTGATGAGCTCTTTTGTAAATATGGTTGCGGAAAACCTTGACAGGATTCCGGACCTGCTTACGAAGGGGCTTAACAACTATTTTTTCAATGTCCATTCAGTGAATGTGGCGATCATGGCTACCGGAGTCGCATTGAAAATCGGGATCAAGCCGAAAGAAGCCCAGAACCTCGCCCTCGGCGCGCTGCTCCATGATATAGGCATAAGCATAGTTCCATCTGCAATTATCAACAAACTAGGCAATCTTAGCGACAATGAATTTCAGGTCTATAAGAACCACGTTATGGAAGGCGAGAGGTTGTTGCAGGCCGACAAGAGCTTACCCGACGGGGTTGCAATAGCTGCCGTCCAGCATCACGAAAAACTCTCGAAGCGCGGATATCCGTTCAAGCTGTCAGCCGACAGGATCAAGCTCTACGGCCGGGTAACCGCTATCTGCGACTGTTATGATGCCGTGACAACCAAAAAACCATTCCGGGAATCCATGTCATCTTTTGAAGCCATGGCCCTGCTGACAAAAGAGGCCGATAATTATGATCCTGCGCTTATCAAAATCTTCATCAACATGATGAGCGCCACGAATAAAGGTCCAGCATAGCATTCTGTTTTAACCGGAATTTAACTCTCCCTTAACAATCGTGTAACAGAAACACTGTATCATTTAGCAACTAATGCTGCTCTGCGACCTTCACAGCCACACGCCCTGTTCTGCCGATCAACCAAGGCATCTCATGAGGAATGACGAGGAATACCGATGAAGAAAGGCTTCCTCTGGGGCGTCGCCACATCAGCCTTTCAACTGGAAGGTTCGCCTAACGCAGACTGGTCGTCCTGGGACTCGATCCTAAGCCAGAATCCGGAAGTCACCAATCATTACACAATGTATAAGGAGGACCTTTCGCTTCTGAAGGACCTCGGTGTGAATGCATACCGTTTTTCTCTCGAATGGAGCAGGATCCAGCCGAAGGAAAACGTCTGGGATCCTTCGGTTATCGATCACTATCAGGAGATCATAGGGATACTCAAAAGCTATCATGTCGAGCCTATGCTCACACTTCACCATTTCACCCACCCCCTCTGGTTCATCAAAAAATACCCGTGGCACGAAGATGAATCGGTGCCGAAATTCCTTGAATTTGTCGAGCGAATCGTTTCGTCTATTAAGGGCGTGTCGTATTGGATCACTTTCAATGAACCTTATGTACTGTTGCTTGGCGGATATCTCGAAGGATGCATGCCGCCGGGCATAAAAGACCCCGGACTGGCACTAAAGGCTTTGAAGAACATTCTCATCTGTCATGCAAAGGCTTACGACATCATACACAAAGCCCACCCAGAAGCGATGGTAAGTGTGGCCCACAATATGGCCGCCCTGGCACCTTGGCACCGCTGGAACCCCTTGGACCGCGCGCTTGCAAAGATGGCGAAATACTTCTACAATCACTCCCTCACTGATGCCTTTCTGACCGGACACCTGAAAGTGAAATTCCCCTTGCGCAAGGAAGTCTTGATTGAGGTGCCCATCAAGGACAAGCTCGACTTCTTTGGGGTCAATTACTATACCAGGGTGCATATTCGCTTCAATCCTTTCAAGAAGATGTTAATTGAATTGCGCCACCTAGACATCGATGGATACGGGCTAAGCGATCTCGGATGGGAGATACACCCTTACGGACTCGAAAAGGTCCTGCGCTACGCGTCCCGCCTTAACGTCCCTCTCATTATCACAGAGAACGGGATAGCCACAAGGAACTCGGAAACCAAGATCGATTTCATGAGAAAGCACATCGATGCCGTAGAGCGCAGCATTAAGAAAGGCATCGACGTGAGGGGATATTTTTACTGGTCCCTTATCGACAATTACGAATGGTTACAGGGCCTCGACGCCCGCTTCGGACTCTACAGGGTCGATTTCAAGACTCTCAAACGCAAAGCCACAAATGCCGCCGCCTATTACTCCTATCTCATCAGAAGCAGGTCTGAGTTCTGAAGGCAAAACCTGTTGCTGCCCTCACCATAATTTCTTCACCAAACATTAACATAATCGAAACTTCATTGTAACCGCGCTTTTGTAAACTTAGGAACAACTTTCAAAGGAGATCATCACGTGATCAAAGAAAAGCGCGTTATAAGTGCGCATACGAAGGAAAGTCACCTCATCGCAAAAAAGGCGGAACATGAAAGCGAAATAGAAGCGGCACTAAAACTCAGATTCGAGGTTTTTAATGTTGAAATGAATGAAGGACTTCAGTCTTCGTACAGAACCGGACTCGACTACGACGAGTTCGACTCCCTGTGCGACCATATAATAGTGGTCGATACGGAGAGGAATATGGTTATCGGCACATACCGGCTGCTTCAGGGGTCCGAGGCCGAAAAAGGACTCGGATACTATTCCGAAACAGAATTCGAGATGTCAGCGCTGAGAAGGCTCCGGGGAGAGAAGCTGGAACTCGGCCGAGCTTGCGTACATAAGGATTATAGGGGCTCGAATGTATTGAATCTCATGTGGAGCGGTATTGCAGATTATATGGACAAACACAAAATAGATTATCTGTTCGGCTGCGGCAGCATCCACACGATCAACCCGGCAGTAATCAGCAGCATTTATGGATATTTCAAAATGAACTACCTTACGGATGAGAACTGCAGGGTGACCCCATTAAGACATGTGCCGGGATTCGATGCTACTGCAACTCCGGACAGACGTCTAATAGCGCATCACCTGCCTCCGCTTCTGGGCGCCTATTTGAAAGTCGGCGCGCGAGTTGCCGGTGAACCGGCCTTTGACGAGCAATTCGGCGTCAGCGATTTCCTGATCCTGCTCGATCGCGACAGACTGCTAACCCGTTATAAGAATCGATACTTTTAACAAAGGCTGGTGGTATTGCTCAGAACATACAGGCTGCTGCTCATTATCCTGGTGAGTCTCTTTTTTCTTGCCGCTGGGATCGGCGTCCTCGTCTTTCTCATTGCCGGCCAATCCACACTGACGAGGGTAAGGGCTCTTTGCACTATGTGGTGGGCAAAGATCATGTGCAGCATTCTCGGCATTCATATCAATACAGGCGGCGAATTAGTTTGGAAGAGAGATAGTTTTACCGTTTGCAACCATATCAGTTATCTTGATATCTTCGTGATCGGAAGCATACGCCCGTCGGTTTTTCTGGCAAAGCACGATGTGCGGAATTGGCCCATTGCGGGATGGATGGCAGATTTGGCAGGAACGGTTTTTATCAACAGAGAGTCAATGAAGAATGCGGTTGACGCGATGAGAGTGATGGAAGACAGAATAGACAGCGGCGTCAATGTCGTGATGTTTCCAGAAGGGACTACATCAGACGGCAAGGAAATCAAACCCTTTAAAAGTTCTCTTTTCAATCTGCCCGCCGGCAGGCATTTCACAGTCTCTCCTGTAAGCATCAGGTATACCGGCATCAACGGGAAATATGTGACTCCTGGCATGCTCGATACGATTGCATGGTATGGAGAAATGCGGCTGGTCCCTCACTTCTGGGACCTGCTGGGGTTACGGTCGATCGAAGCGGCTTTGCACTTCAATCCCGTCATTGAGCCCGCAGGCGACAGTGTATCGCTTTCAAGTGCCAGAAAACGCCTCTGTACACTCTCTTACGAGAGCATTGTATCGGGATTTGCCCATTGCGGGCAGAAGTGAGCTGAACCTCCCCAGAGCTAGAACTCGGGGGTTCTTCTTATGGCAACAGCAGCTTTTCGAGGCTCTCGCTGCGCATCTTCCCGCAAGAAGAATCGGCAGGCATTTGAAGTGGATACCTCAAGAATCTGTGGGCATAATTGACTACTACTCATAGTCATGTGCGACATGAGGTCGCATGTGTAATTATTCCCCATCACGGAGCATTGTGATTGAGGGAACCCTCTATTCCGTTCAAGCCGGTAGCTTAGGGTATCGAAAAATTATCCTTCGATACCTTTAACGCTACAATATCAAAGCCTTGGGGCCATGGTCTCTGCATAAGATTTATCCTGATCGATTATGCCTTCATTGTAGCAATATAACAATGAGTTGCAGCAACCTATCAACACCCTAAGCTACCGGCTTGAACGGAATAGAGGGTTCCCTCAATCACAATGCTCCGTGATGGGGAATAATTACACATGCGACCTCATGT